>Ga0102934_1000470_pt1 | contig 27075 bp, 15 predicted proteins | sample SalPonR2_A_D1_MG_FD_78175 | JGI IMG/M metagenome (GOLD analysis project Ga0102934, IMG submission 78175) | Salt pond soil microbial communities from South San Francisco under conditions of wetland restoration - Salt Pond MetaG R2_A_D1_MG | ecosystem: Environmental > Aquatic > Marine > Intertidal... | reverse complement strand
CAGCACGAAGACTATTCCGACTTAATTTCACTGAAGAGTTTTCTGAATACCGAGTTTTGTCCCCGCTTTATCATAGATGAAGAGAATTGGGACAATATTGGGTATAAGCTAAAAGGAAAAACGGTGCTACTGGTCAGTACAAACCAGGGCTGGAATACTCGGGACGAGCTGGCCATGCGTAACTTTCTGATAGCCCGTGCATCCAAAGATAACGGCGCTGACCGAGTAGTTCTGTTTGAGCCGAACATGTTTTACAGTGCTCAGGATCGCGGCCCACGGCTTGATCAAGGAGATGAGACCCGCGATCGCACAATCGAAGATCAAAAAAAGTTCGACGGACAACCGTTCTCTGCGCGCTTATATGCAGATTTGCTGTTTGAGGCGGGAGTTGACGAGGTTATTACGGTGCACAATCATTCGGCTTCGGTGGAGAAAATCTTTCTTAACCGTTTTTCGGGCTGTTTTCATAACCTGCAGCCGGCTGATCTATTTGCAAGTTATATGCAGGATTCAGATGTAGTCAGTGAGGATTCACTGGTCTTGTGTGCTCCCGATAAGGGGGCTCTCAGTTTTGTGAAAAAAGTACGTGAAGAGCTGCAGCAGGATAGTATCCCAATTGTATATATGAATAAAGAACGTTCTGACGAGCGTAAGGTGGAAATAAAAATTTCGCCAAATTCAGAAATTAGCGTAGATGAGATCAGGGGCAAAGATGTTGCAGTAATCGATGATATGGTGCGTACCGGTAATACGATTATGGAGGCCTGTAACCTGTTAAAAGAGGCCGGCGCAAATAGGGTAGTATTTTTTGTTACACATTTTTACTCCAGTCGTGAATGTCGAGTGAATCTGAACGCCCTCACTTTAGATGAGATTGTAACCACCAGTACCATTCCCGATATTCTAAACCGGGATGTACAAGGGCGTTTACGTCACAAAATGGTGGTATTGCAGCTTTCGCGCTGGGTCTGTAACTATGTTCTAAAAATTATGGGCCGAGAAGAAGCTCTGTTGAGCCCTCCTCTATATACTGAAGATATGTCCTCTAAGAATCCCCGCTGGCGGGGTCAAATGGGGCCGCTCTACTCATCGATCAAGCATTAAACTAGGAGAGCTCCATGTCCAAACAGGTGCCGGATACCTTTAGAATTGGTATTGTGTGCGGAAAATTAGGCGATGTCGACGGTGTTTCGCTGGAAGTAGAAAAGTGGATTCGTCTTCTCAAATATATGGGGCATGAGATCTATACCTTCTCCGGACGCTATGCGGCACCTCTGCCGCTGGTGCCTGAGGAACAGCAAATACTCATTCCTCAGATTCGTTTCGGCAGTCCTGAGCAGCAGGAGTACGAGCGGCTGGTGTTTCCTTATTTGCAGGACAATCCTCCTCACCTGAGCGATGAAAAACGGGAAGAGCTCGTCGACCGTTTAGAGCAGCAGGGAACTGAAGTTTCCAACCTGCTGTTTGAGTATATTCAAAAGTTTTCTATTGATGTGATTATTGCAGAAAATACCAATGCAATGCCGATGACATTAATCGGGGGAATGGCAATTTACAAGCTTGCCACCTGGCGGCGAGTGGCAACGATTTTTCATCATCACGACTTTTGGTGGGAACGCAGCCGGTTCAGCCGGAATTATATTGAGCAGCTTCTGGGCAAAATTATGCCTCCGGTAGATCCCGGTTTAGAGCATGTGGTTATCTCATCTTACGCCGAGCATATACTGCGGTCGATTAAGCGGGTGCATCCGAAGGTAATTCCGAATTGCGAGGATTTTGAAGAAGCGGTGCAGATGGATGAGTACAATACTCGTTTTCGTGAGGAGCTTGGGTTCGCAAAGGACGATCTGCTTATTGTTCAACCGACGCGAATAGTACGCAGGAAACGAATTGAAGATTCTGTCGAGCTGGTGGGAAGATTCGCGAAAAAGTTCCCTGAATATAAAGAACGAATTCGCTTTGTAATTTCTTTGTATCAGGGGGATGAACCGGATGTCCATTACATAGATGAGATACGGGAGCTGGCTGAGCAGCATGGCATATCTCTGCATTTAATTTCGGAACGCGTTGCAGCTGAACGGCATCTTAACGAACAGGGGCAGGTTATCTTCTCAAACCGAGATGTACTGGTGAATGCCGATTTAGTAACTTATCTGCCGATTTGGGAAGGTTTCGGAAATGCGTTGATGGAAGCAATCGCTGCGCGGGTTCCAATAGTAACCACTGCCTACCTCGTCTATAAAACCGATATTAAAGTGATCGGTTTCGACAATATCGAAATTCGGGATGTGTATGATAAACACGGACATCTTGTGATTGAAGATTCAGTACTGAAGAAGATGCACAGGGTCTTCACCGATCAGACCTATCGTAGCAAAATGGTGGCAAAAAACTTTGAACTCGGGCAGCGGGAGTTCGGTATGAACCGTCTGCAAGATATGCTGGCCGACGTATTTGATGAGTACGGTGATGAAATCCGCGCCTGCCGAAAACGAATTGAAAAGAGCAAACGCCGATATCCGGTATAAGCCATCGCAGCCGCAGCACTTCAGAGAGAGTAAAACTCGGGGCGACGATCGTTCAGTAAATGGTTGTACTCGGTGACATTCTTATCCAGGGAATCCTTCGGGTCAACTTCAACCGCAGAAATCTCATCGGAGGCGGTCTCGGCACGTATAAGTATGCGTCCCCGTGGATGTACTACCTGGCTAGTGCCTGTGTAAGTCAGCGATTTCTCTCCCACAGTCTCGGTTCCCCAACGGTTCGCCAGTATCCAGAACATTCGGTTTTCAAGCGCCCGTACGCGGCTGGTAAGTTGGCCGTACTCGGGGAGAACTAAATCCGAGGGATGGCAGACAATCTGAACCCCCTGCAGGGCAAGACTGCGGGCTGCTTCGGGAAACATATGGTCAAAACAGACTAAAACCCCGACTTTCACACCCTTTAGATCGAAACTAAAAAAGCCCTCGCTTCCAGGAGTGAAGTGCAGGGTTTCTTCGTTAAAGAGGTGTATTTTTCGATAGGTACCGATTATTCCCTCCGGTCCAATTACCACTGCACTGTTAAATAGCTGCTCCCCCGCCAGTTCGGCTATACCAGTTACGATAGTACATCCGCTCTTTGCGGAGGCTTCACTCAGGGCATCAGTAGTGGGCCCGGGTATCGGCTCGGCCAGTTCGCGGGCCTGGGCAGTGGACGAGAAATAGTACCCGCTGACAGACAGCTCCGGGGCAACCAGCAGATCGGCATCCGTCTGGAGCAGAGCCTCGACCAGTCTTGCACGATTATGTTCTACATTTCCGATGCTTGGAGCAAATTGAAAAAAACCGATTTTCACGGACGCCTCCTTTTGAATATTGCAACTTTTAACATTGCAGCTTCTTTATTAAAAACATAATCCATATAGTGGTACAGGTCAAACTTTAAGCCCACATTGCCGCCTGCCGTTTGAGCATGTCTACAATTACAATAGCACTCATCGCCTCTATTACCGGTACAATTCGCGGGCAGATACATGGGTCGTGTCGCCCTTCAGTTTTTATAGTAGTTGCCTCTCCATTCTCATTGATCGACTGCTGTTCAGAGCTGATGGAAGCGGTCGGTTTTACCGCTGCCCGAAAAATGAACGGCTCCCCGGTGGTAATACCCCCGAGGCTGCCCCCGGAAAAATTGCTGGCAAAGCCCTGGGGAGTGATGGGGTCGTTGTGGGTGCTTCCCAGCATATCCGCAGCGGCAAAACCGCTTCCGAACTCAATACCCCGGACTGCTCCGACGGAAAGTATCCCTTTGCCGATTTCCGCCTCAAATTTGTCGAACACCGGCTCTCCAATACCCTTTGGAAGGCCGGTAATGATACATTCAACCACCCCTCCGGCGCTGTCACCCGACTCTTTTAGCGCTTCGATACGTTTTACCATCTGTGCCGCTGCCTGGGGGTCACAGGCACGCATAGGGTTTTGCTCAATTTGATCGATATTTCGTAGGTTGCACTCGATTCCGGCGGCCTTAAGGGTATACGCGGTAACACTGATACCGCGGCTTGTCAGGATCTTTTTAGCTACTGCTCCAGCGGCGACCCGTCCGGCGGTTTCCCGTCCAGAAGCACGGCCACTGCCACGGTAGTCGCGGATGCCGTATTTTGCTTGGTAGGTAAAATCGGCATGGCCGGGGCGATACGCATGTTTGATGTGGTCGTAGGCGCTACTGTCATGGTCTTGATTGTAGAGTACCATGGCTAAGGGAGTTCCGGTTGTTTTACCCTCGAATACTCCCGAAAGAAAGTGGATTGTGTCGCTCTCACGGCGGGATGTAGTGATATGTGATTGGCCCGGTTTACGGCGGTCCAGTTCCTTCTGCACTTCCTGCTCACTTATCTCGATTTGGGGAGTAACTCCGTCCACGACCACTCCTACCCCCGCTCCGTGGGACTCTCCAAAGGTGGTTATCTTAAAATGCGTACCGAATGTGCTACCCGACATAATTTTGTTCCTTTAATTGAGTGTACAGCAGCTTGAAATTATCCTCAACTGCCTGGTTGGGAAGGGTGAGTACCAAATCGGTATAACTCAGGTATAACTGATGTCGGCGTACCCATAGGTCATGAAACATTTCTTGCGGCGGTTTTTCTCCGATAAGGAAAGGGGGCAGTCCACCGCGTTGTATTCGTTCGAACAATACTTCTTCCTCGACTTGGAGGTAGATAAAACTTCCGGCGGGTTTCAGTATGTCCCAGGCGGCCGGATTTTCGACAGTTCCTCCACCGAGAGAGAGAATGACCTCCTGTGCTGAATTTTGAGAGTACATTTTTTTGGCTGCCCGAGCTTCATACTCTTGGAACTTTTCACGCCCCGCGGTACGATAGAGTTCGCGAACCGAACGGTAGCCCCCGTCCCGGGCTTCTTGCAAGAGAAGATCGTCAAGGTCAAAAAATAACCGGCCGCAACGGGTAGCCAGCATGCTTCCTATAGTGGTCTTACCGCAGTGTTTTAAGCCGGTAAGAAATAGATGTTGCGGAGTGAGGGCTTTGCTATCCATACTTGTGTACAGACAGTAGTAAGAACCGTCAGCTCTGTCAAGCTGCCCTGTAAAACAAATTGGGGTGCGAAACAAAGCAAGGGCGGACGAATAGGGGCAGTCAAAAAAGTGAAAGAGCAGGTAAATCTAATTACCCCCGGGAGGTTGAGGTGAAAGAGAGTTCATACAGAGTAGAATCTGATTCTATGGGTTCCATACAGGTTCCGGTTTGGGCTAAATGGGGGGCCCATACCCAGCGGGCCCTGCAGAATTTCAGTGTATCACCCTATAAAATTCATCCCGAAATGCGGAATGCACTTGCCTTGATAAAACTGGCCTCCGCCGGGGCTCATCGTCGCTCAGGCAGTTTAAGCGAGGATGTGGCCACGGCTATCCAGTCCGCTGCGAATGAAGTAATTGCCGGAAAGCTGGATGACCATTTTCCCATTGATGTGTTTCAAACCGGCTCGGGTACCAGCTGGAATATGAATATGAACGAGGTTTTGGCCTATCGAGGGAAGGAACTACTGCAGGATAAGGAGACAATTCATCCCAACGACCATGTGAATCGCGGTCAATCCTCTAACGACGTAATTCCCGCTGCCGGCAATATAGCTGCTCGAAGATCCGCTGGTACCTTATGTACAAGCCTCAATTCCCTGGCTGAGGCACTTGAACAGAAGGGAATGGAGTACTCCGGCAGCCTAAAACTGGGACGAACTCACCTGCAGGACGCCGTGCCGATGCGGGTGAGCCAGGAGTTCGGTGCCTGGGCTGAGCAGATACGGCGGAGTGCTGGGCGGATTACCCAGCAGTTGCCTGCTCTGGAAGAGCTGCCCCTGGGGGGGACCGCAGTTGGAACCGGTTTGAACAGCTCTGCCGACTGGGCAGCCCAGGTTGCCGAAGGTATAGCAGTGCACAGCTCTATTCCTTTTAGGTGTTCGACAAACCCCTTTGTGCAAATATCGGCCCGGGATGAGCAGCTGTCCCTAATGGGCGCACTAAATGGCACAGCGGCGGTGCTAATGAAAATTGCCCAGGATTTTAGGCTGTTGTCCAGCGGACCGCGTGCTGGATTGGCCGAACTTGAGCTCCCGGAGCTCCAGCCGGGCAGCTCGATTATGCCGGGAAAGGTAAACCCGGTTATCCCTGAAATGGTAATTCAGGCAGCAGCCTTTGTTATGGGAAAGCAGACCAGCGTAAGTATTGCTGCTCAGAATGCTCCGCTGCAGCTGAATATCATGCAGCCCCTGATAACTCATGAAGTCCTGGCCAGCCTTGAACTGCTTAGCCGAGTTGCCGGTAGGTTTGAGACCGAATGTGTACGTGGCGTAAAAGTTCCGACAGCTCATACCGCGGAGGCGATTGAGAAGAGTTTAGCACTGATTACCCCTTTAGCGGTCCGTATCGGCTACGATGCCGCTGCAGCACTGGCCCATAAGGCATTTCATGAGGGGAAAACTGTGCGACAGGTGGTATTGGATGAGGGGGTGCTGAATCCGGCTGAGGCGGATGAAATCTTAGATCCGGAGAAAATGTGCGGACAGTAGAGCAATTATAGCAGGTCTGATAGCGGAGATGGGCGGCCAAGTTCATAGCCCTGACCAAAGTCTACCCCAATTTTTTTCAGCTGCTTAATGATTTGATCGTTGGCCACAAACTCGGCAATGGTTTTAATACCGATAAAATGCCCCAAGCTGTTTATGGCCTCTACCATTGCATGGCTAATGCTGTCCTCGTGCATGTTTTTTACAAAGATTCCATCGATCTTGAGATAATCAACCGGCAAGAGTCTCAAATAGTTAAAAGAGGAAAAACCGCTACCGAAATCATCCAGGGCAAAGGTACAGCCGGTTTTTTTCATCTCGCGGATAAAGTGAGTGGCGGTGTCCATATTAGTAATAGCAGCGGTTTCGGTAATTTCAAAACAGAAGGCTGCCGGCGGAACACCGTATTCCTGGAATTCATACCGCAAAAAGTCAAGGGATGTTTCATCAGCTAAAAAGGCTGCCGACAGATTGATGGTAAAAAAGTAAGGATTCTTTTCATGGCCATGTTTATCCGATAGAAGTTTATAGCTGCGAAAGGCGGTTTGGATTACCCAGCGGTCGATGGCCGGCATCAGATTGTAGCGTTCTGCCGATGGAATAAAATAGGCTGGGGAGATAATATTATCTTCGAGATCTACCATTCGAATTAGAATTTCACTTTTAATAACTTTTTGCTTGCTCCCGTCCAGGGCAATGATCGGCTGATGGTACAAAACAAAGCGGTCCTCTTCCAGGGCTTTGGTTAAGCGGGAAATCCACTGCATCTCGCCACGGCGTTGAACGAAGCGGTTTTCTTCGTTACTGTAGACCTTTATTTTGTTCCCGCCGTCGTCCTTGGCAACATAACAGGCATCATCAGCTGCGGCAAACACCGTGTGAATGGATTCACTGGTTTTATCGATAGGCACTATACCAATACTGGTATTGATGTTGAATACATGTTTATCCCAGACAAGACGATCTTCCAACAGACGTGATTGAAGCCGCTTAGCGATTTCCATGGCCTGCTCAATGTGAGCATTTTCAAGTAGAATACCGAACTCATCGGCACCCAGCCGGGCTGAGAAGTCGCTGCTGCGTACTATTGAGCGAATAATGCGGGTGGTTTTTAACAACAGTTCATCACCGGCAGTGTGACCGCATATGTCATTTACTACACGAAATTGGTCAATATCAAGATAGATAAAAGTGTGCTCGGTATCGGCTTGTTTGGCATTGTTTAAAACCAATTCTAACCGGGCGGAGAACTCCTCGCGGTTGGCCAATCCTGTTAAAGAATCATGGCTTGCCTGGTAGGAAACCGTATCACTGAGACGCTGCATCTCTGTGGTATCGCGAAAAGCAAGTACTTGTCCATCGGTATTGCCGTTTCGGTCTTTTATGACCGCCAGTGATCCTTCTACATTGATGCGGGCACTCTGTTTATTTTCGAGCATGCAGTCTTTAAATACAAAGGGGAAGTTTTCATCTTTGGCATTTTTTGCTTCTGGAAATACCGTAGGGCGTCTGTCATGGCCGTAGGTAAGAGGAAATACTTCTTCAAGCCCAAGGTTTTCGGCTTGAGTTTCGTCCCAGCCTGTGATGGTTTCGGCAACTCTGTTCATGAACTGAATGCGTCCATCGTGGCCTGTGGCAATAATACCATCCTCAACGCTATGCAGGACAGCTGAAAGCCAGCGTTCCTGCTGTTTGAGCTGAAGGTTAACCTTAAATTTGTAGAGAGCAATATCAATGGTCGTATACAGCTCTCGTTCCTTAAAAGGTTTAAGAATATAGCCATAGGGTTCGGCCTCTTTTGCCCGGTCGAGGGTATTTTCATTGGAGTAGGCAGTGAGAAAAATCACCGGGATACTGAGTGTTTCTTTTATACTTTTGGCAGCATCTATTCCATCTATGGGGCCACCAAGCATAATATCCATAAGGATAATATCCGGTTGCATAGATTCTGCCGCTTTCAGAGCATCTTCTCCATTAGAGACGATTTCGGGAGAGCTGAAACCAAACCGTTCAAGCCGCTTTTTTAGATCAAGGGCAATAATGCGTTCGTCTTCAACAATGAGAATTTTTTCACTTCGCATACTGCTGCATTCACCTTCAGAAATATAATATAGTCAGAACTATAGTAAGTTTAAATATAAAAATCAAATACAATCAGCCAAAATTCCTACAATCGAGAGTAATACCCTAGGAAGACCACAATAGCTGTTGAGAAGAGGCAGAAGCTATGCGAGAATAAGATTAGGAGGAACCTGTGAAAAAATTTCAGAATCAACTGCCCCAGGATGTACTATGGCAGCGTGTGCATCCGCGTAAAGAGGATGAACGGGGCCACTATTTTCGTGATACCACCGCAATAATCCACTCTTACCCTTTTCGACGTCTAAAACACAAAACTCAGGTTTTTTTCTCTCCTAAGAATGACCATATCTGCACTCGAATTGAGCATGTAATGCATGTAGCATCCGTTGCAGCGGCGATTTGCCGAGGTTTGGAACTTGACTCCGACCTAGCCTGGGCTATTGGTTTGGGGCATGATCTTGGGCATACTCCCTTCGGACATGTAGGCGAGACAGTCATGGACGAACTGAAGAGTGAGAGCGGCGGGTTTATTCACGAGCTTTATTCATTGCGAGTGGTAGACTATCTGTCGAACTATGGAAAGGGGATGAATCTTACTTATGCAGTTAGAGATGGAATAGTGAACCATTGCGGGGAGAAGTTTGAACAATCCATTAAACCGGATTTTCAGCAGAAAGACCTGCAGGCTATCGTTGCCCGCGATCAGTATCCCTCCACCTGGGAAGCAGTGGTAGTGCGGATGGCTGATAAAATTGCTTATCTGGGTCGAGACGTTGAAGATGCAGTGCAGCTAAAGATAATTGAAAAACAGGATATTCCGGATGAGGTAGTTCGAGTGTTGGGGGGCTCAAACAGCGAGATAATCAGTACGTTAGTTGATGATGTAATCGAATCCTCCCAGGCAGGAAGGGGGATTGGTTTTAGTGATACCATCTTTCATGCGATGAAGGTGCTTAAAGAGTTTAATTACCACAGCATATATCTGAATCCCATATTATCTAATTATCATCGATATTTTGAACGGATACTGCAGACGCTTTATACCTATTTGCAGGAGATTTTCAAGCTGTACGGCTTTGATACAAAAAGCTATCAGAAGGAGCAGAACCTGATTGCCGTTCGTTATGCCGATTATGTGGTAAAAATGCGTGCATTTTATGAGGAAGTTGATAGGGGCTTTACAAATATGCCCTTTGACTATTTAGCTGGGATGACAGATGACTATGCGATGGAGTGTGCATCGGAGATCATGATACCTAAAAAGATGGAGCACCAGTTCGACCGCTTCCTGCTGGGCACTTGAGGGGCAATTCTTCCAGCACTTCAATTCCAAAGCGGACTGCTAACTGTCGTCCCTGATCAATAGAAGCTCCTACGTCCTGCGGACGATGGGCATCACTGTTACAGATGGCTTGGATTGGAAACTCCGCCGCTATCTCCCAAAATTCAGGGAGGGGATATTTGTTTCGCGGACCAATAGAGGTAAGTTTATCCTTCTTTCTGAAGCCGAAACCGTTTATTTCTAAAGGAATATGAAGTTCAGCCGCAGCTGCCAGTATATCCAGACTGCAGGAGCGTGTATTTTCATCCCAGCTGTCGTAGCCGGAGCCGAATGCGTCGGGGTGGGCTATAAAATCGAACACCCCACTCTCCATAGTTTGAATAAGCAGGTCGGAATACGCTTTTAGATGCGAAGCGGTTCGTATATCACTCAACTCATTCCACTCGCCGTGAAAGGGGAACCAGTGTTCGGCGCCGATTAAATAATCGAAGTTCCGGGCTTCCAAAAGTTCTTCGGTATAAAAATTCCGATATGATGGATCCCATTCACACTCCAGGCCTTTTAGAATGGTGATATCTTTCACTTCCCGGCGGGCTTCTTGAATTTGCCCTTCGTAAATATCGAGCTCTGCAAGGGTCATTCTGACACCTGGCCATTTAGAGTCGGGGAGGGGAGCATGGTCTGACATGCCGAGTATATGTATTCCCTGCAGCTGTGCTTCGCGGGTGTAGTCAAGCACTTTTCCTTCAGCGTGGTGACAAAGAGATGTATGGGTGTGGTAGTTATTCATCGGTTAAACATACTAACAAAGGCCTTTGAAGACAAGTGGCCTGCCCGAGTAAACGCTTGACAGGGCGCGTTAAGCTGGTATGATCGAGTTTATGGAAAACAGATTGCATTGGAACGAGGATCAACCACTCAAAGAGTTGTCTGCTGCATTAGCCCTCTGTGATGATCCGGTTATGATAAACAACTTTTTATCGGCCCTATTCACAGATGCTGAAGTAAGGGAAGTGGGAAAACGCTGGGCATTGGTTCGCTTACTGGAAGACGGAATGAGCCAAAGAAACATTGCCAAAAGTTTAGGTTTGAGCCTGTGCAAGATCACCCGCGGTTCAAAAGAGCTAAAGAAGAGCAATTCCGCATTTCGGAAAATGATCGAGCTTTATAAAACCCGCGTTCCCAAATAGGCCCGGATATCCGGCAGCAGTTATTCCGCAGAAAACCAAGCCACGATTTCGTCGGCGGCTCTCTCTTTCTCAGAATCATTTACAATTATATGAGAATTAGTAGACAACTCGACCCGTTTAGTGTTGGGCGAGGCAATTCGCTGCTCGATGAGCTCTGCAACCCGTACCGGAACCGTATGGTCATTGTGTGAGACCAGGGTAAGCGCGGGAACCTGCACTTTTGAAAGTGCACGCCTGGCGGCAAGTTGCAGGCGGAACAGGTGATACACCTGGTTTCCATAGCGATAACTCCAGTATTCATCGGAGAGGTACTGATATTCCGGATCTTCTGATTTTTCCTCATGGCCAACATAGTGCTTGCGGAGAAAAAAGCGGAGAATCGGCGAGAGATAGATAAGTTTATTGTTAATTAACAGCGCCGGTGCTGCCAGGGCAATCCGTTTAACCGGAAACTGGGCGGCCAGGAGCAGTGTGAGGAGTCCTCCCATCGAAAGTCCGACTACATATACTTTTTCATATTTGCTCTGCAGTTCAAGGTAGGAATCCACCGCACGACGCATCCAGTCGCGGCGGTCGGTGAGCATAAAATCCTTTCCGGTAGTTCCATGACCGGGGAGGCGGGGTACGGCTACAGTAAAGCCGGCCTCATTGAGCCGCTCCGCAAGGTACTGCATTTCATAAGCAACCCCTGTGAATCCGTGCAGCACCAAGGCAGCCTTGTTGCTGTTACCCTGGTAATAGCGGGGCATTCCGATAGAAGTTACTTTAGTATCTCCAGGTATCTGTTCTAATTTCATGCTACTTTTATATCATTATTATGGGTTCCAGCTCAATTATTACACGACATAGTATAGCATTTTTTCGGTTTTTCCTGCGGGACTACTTGTGTCCTTTCATTTGGTGTGGAAAGATATAAGAAAGGAGGCGTGTATGCGCAGTGATGAAGTAACAAAAGGACCGAACCGTGCACCGCACCGTTCGCTGATGTATGCGATGGGTTACCTTCCGGAGGATTTGCAAAAGCCTCTTATTGGGATAGTGAATGCACATAACGAAATTATTCCCGGACATTTCCATCTGAATGAGATTGTCCAGGCGGTAAAAATGGGAGTAGCCGCTGCCGGCGGGACTCCCATGGAATTTCCTTCCATCGGAATCTGTGACGGTATTGCAATGAATCACAGCGGGATGCGATATCCCCTAGCTACCCGAGAATTGATCGCCGATTCAATCGAATCAGTTGCCACCGGGCAGAAGTTTGACGGACTGGTATTGGTGGGAAACTGCGATAAGATAGTTCCCGGTATGCTGATGGGTGCCGCCAGAATGAATTTGCCGGCGGTGTATGTAAGCGGTGGTCCCATGTTGAGTGGTACCTATCAGGGAGAGAACATCGACCTTATTAGTGGTTCCTTTGAATCAGTAGGTAAATTTGTGGCGGGAGAGATAGACGAGGAAGAACTGGAACAAGTTGCCATGCGTGCCTGCCCGAGCTGTGGAAGCTGCGCCGGTTTATTTACTGCAAACACCCTCAATAGTTTAGCTGAATCCCTCGGTATTGCTTTGCCGGGAAATGGTACTATTCCGGCTCCCTATGGACAGAGAAAACAGCTTGCCCGCCGCGCAGGGCATCAGATTATGGAGTTAATCCGTAGGGAGATATCCGCCCGAGATATTATGAACACAACCGCCTTTGAAAACGCAATCGCCCTGGATATGGCTATCGGAGGATCAACCAATACTGCCTTGCATCTTCTGGCAATTGCCCGCGAAGCGCATGTGGATATCAGCCTAAAGACTTTTGATGAAATTAGCCGCAAAGTGCCGAATATTACTAAAATCAGCCCGGCCGGTGTGCACAGTATGCAGGACCTGGATGATGCCGGGGGCCTCTCGGCGGTAATGAATGAGCTTCTTAAGCACGGGGTGATCGATGGCAGTCCGATGACTGTAACCGGTAAAACTTTGAGAGAAAATATAGAGAAATCCTCAATTTTGAATCCCAAGGTTATTCGAAAAGCCGATGAACCCTATATGAAAGAGGGGGGCATTGCAGTTCTGTACGGAAACCTTGCTCCAGAGGGCTGTGTGGTAAAGCAGTCGGCCGTAGAACCGGAGATGATGCAGCATGAAGGTCCGGCTCGCGTGTTCGAATCGGAGGAAACCGCTTATACTGCAATCGTCGAAGGGCAGATAACCCCGGGGGACGTAGTGGTTATACGCTACGAGGGGCCGAAGGGCGGTCCGGGAATGCGGGAGATGCTTAGCCCTACCTCGGCTATTGCCGGAATGGGGCTTTCAAAATCGGTGGCACTCATAACCGACGGCCGATTTTCCGGCGGTACCCGCGGCCCCTGCATAGGGCATGTATCACCGGAAGCACTCGCCGGCGGTTTGATCGGCCTGGTGAAGGAGGGTGACACTATAACCGTCGACATTACTAACCGCCGCCTCGAGCTGCGGGTGGATGAACCGGAATTATCCAAACGACGGGAAGCCTGGAAGCCGAATCCCAGTGAAGTGGATCCACGCAGCTATTTGGCGCGTTACCGTAAATTGGTTACCTCCGCCCATACCGGAGCGGTATTTGAATAACGGAGACTAAGTTAGGATAGAGACCACTAGTATAAAAGTATAGATAAAACACCGGGTACCGGGTTCTGAGTTTACAGTTCCCGGATAAACCCGGTTTTTTTGGTGATTTCTGAAATCACAGATTGTAGGAACTCAGAAGCTGGTTTTTGGCTTTTTTTTAAAAAGAATTGTGCTTTTCAAGCATTAATGCTAAACATATGTTAAGTAGTTATGGAAAGCACACTGCCTTATACATCAATCCATTGCAGAACTCACTATTCCCTGTTGCGGGGAGTCCTCTCGCCCGAACAAGTGGTCGAAGCCGCGGTTTCGCAGTCGGCCCAGGCGGTTGGTATAGCCGATATAAACAGCTTTTACGGCCTTATTCGCTTTACGGCGGCAGCCCGGCGGCGGGGGCTTAAGGCCCTATACAGTACGGCGATCTACGATCAAGAAAACTACCTGTGCAGCCTTCTTTGTCTCAATCCATCCGGTTTCGCCAGAGCAAATGTAATTCTCAGCCGCCACATCGATGCGCAAAACCGCAGTAGCAGTTCAGCGGGTGGAGGCAGGGTTACCTGCGTTCGGTATGACCCAATTACTGATCTTATAGAAGAGGGGTGGCAGGGGCTTTGGGTGGTAAGCCCGCACATCGAGGTACTGGAGCGTTTGCAGCAGCGCTCTACTGCCGGTTTGTATGCCGGACTGCTTTACGGTCTGCCGTTTTCAGAGCTCCGGCGCTGGGCCTTGGTTCGGGGAATCAAAGTGCTGGCTTACAATGATGCAGTGTACCTTGAGAACGGGGACCTAAATTTTTATCGTATCGTGCGAGCCATCGGTCGTAACCAGCTTGTAGAATCAGTTCCGCCTAACGGTGGGCTTACTGCAGTACAGCGTTTTGTGGGACAAACCGAGATGTATCGGTTTTTTTCTGCAGTACCCGAGGCCCTTCAGGCGGCCGAAGACTTTTCTCGGCAGGCGGAGGGGTACCGGCTTCCGGAAAGCTTTATTTTTCCCGCTTTCGGTGGACTTTCCGAGACCCAAGCATTCCTCCGGCTTCGGGCTCTCTGCACGGAGGGTATCCGGCGCCGGTATGGTACTGGCGAGAGGCAGCAGCCGCTTATGCAGAAGGTGTTCAAACGCCTTGAGTACGAACTTGGCATTATACGGCACAAGGGCTTTTCGACCTATTTTTTGGTGGTCCACGATATTGTACAACGGGTTCCCCGTACCTGTGGGCGGGGGAGTTCTGCGGCCAGCATCGTAGCATTTTTGCTGGGCATTACCCATGTCGACCCGCTTCGCCATAACCTGTTTTTTGAGCGCTTTCTTAATATGGGGCGTACCGATCCGCCGGATATCGATGTCGACTTTCCCTGGGATGAACGGGAGGAGACCTTAAAATATGTGTTTGCAACTTACACCGGTTCGGCGGCTATGGTAGCCGACCATATAACCTTTGCGTTCCGTTCGGCAATTCGCGAGCCAGCCCGGGTTCTGGGGTATGAAAAGGAGCAATTGGACCGCTTGGCAGGCTTATGGCGGCGGGGCCGAACTGCTGATCTGCCCGGCGAGCTGCAAAAAGTGGTTCCCCGCTTGTACGGAATGCCCCGTAACCTCGGAACCCATCCCGGTGGTGTAGTTATTACCCCGGGCCCGATTACCAACTACACCCATGTACAGACCTCTCCCCTGGGCTGGCCGGTTATGGCATGGGAGAAGGACGCGGCGGAAGATGCCGGTTTGGTAAAGATCGACTTGTTGGGGAACCGCTCATTGGGGGTTCTGCGCGATTCAATCAACCTGGTAAATACTCGGCATAAAACCTCGATCGACTGGGAGAGTTTTTCCCCTTTAAACAACCGGGCTACCCGCAAGATGATTGCCGAGGGAGATACCCTGGGAGTCTTCTATGTGGAGTCACCGGCTACCCGTCAGCTGCTAAAAAAAATGGGGAGGGGTGATTACGAGCATCTGGTTATCGCCAGTTCAATCATCCGGCCGGCGGCCAACCGCTACATTAATGAGTTTGTCCGCCGCTTGCGGGGCGGGGCATACCGCCGGCTGCCTGATCCTGCTGGGGTCGCATTGGACGAAACCTACGGAATTATGGTGTATCAGGAGGATGTCTCGCGGATTGCAATTGCGGTAGCCGGCTTTGATGCGGCCCGGGCGGACGGCCTGCGAAAGGTGCTTTCTAAAAAGAACCGTGCCGAAAAGATTGAGGTTTTTTACGAAGAGTTTATCAGTGGAGGAAAGCATAAGGGCTTTTCGGAGGCGGTTCTGCATGAGTTATGGGATGCCGTCCTCTCCTTTGACGGGTACTCTTTCTGTAAAGCCCACAGCGCCTCCTATGCGCTGCTCTCGTATCGTTTGGCCTGGATGAAGCGCTTTTTTCCGCTTGAGTTTTATACCGCCGTAATAAACAACGGAGGTGGTTTTTATGCACGACAAGTGTACTTGAATTCAGTTCGGCGCCTTGGGTTTCCCATTCTTGGGCCGGATGTAAACCAAAGCAGTCTGCAGTATAGAATTGAGCCTGTGAACCCTATCCATGGGCGGGGGAAAGGTCTTCGGATAGGTCTGCGGCAGCTGCGGGGACTCTCCGAGGAGGTTATGAAGCGCATTATTTCTCAGCCCCAACGGCAGCAACAGTCCCAGCCCCAACAGTCGGCACAAGCGCAGCTGCAGTCTCAAAAACAACAGCAGTCTCTACAAGCGCAGCCACAAGGCCTGCGGTTCAAAAGTGTTGTCGATTTTATTCGGCGAATCGATCCGGATATTGCCTCGTTCCGTGCTTTGGTGCAGATTGGAGCGTTAGATTCCATTTCGGGCTGCTATACTCGCCCGCAGCTGTTTTGGATCTACTCGCATTTTGAGGATACCGAGGGTTTATTTGAATCTCCGGCTGTACCGGGGTGTATAAAAGATTATCCTGCCGCCCGTAAGCTGCGGGATGAATACCAGTCCTCCGGTCTTATCTTCAGCCGGCATCCGTTAGAAGTTTTTCTTCCGCGAGTTGCCCATTATTTGCATCCGGAGGCACCTCCACAGGTGGACTCACATACAATAGCAGAGTATTGTGGTATGACTGTACGCATCGCCGGATTTTTAGTGGCGGCAAAGGAAATCCGAACCACCACACAGCAGGCGATGAGTTTTGTATCGTTTGAGGACCAATATGGGGTGTTCGAAACCGTTTTGTTTCCGAGAGTATACAGAAGGATGGTAGAGCAGCTTGAAAATGGAGTTGCTTTTCTGCTGGAAGGGAAAATTGAATACGAGTGGGGGAGTTTGCAGCTGAAGGTTGCCCGCCTCTTTCCGCTTACTCGTCAGGATAAGGCTCTCACAGTATAGGTTTGAAAAACAAGGTGCAACACTATTGGTTTTAGATTGAACAGCCCAAAAAGATGCAGTACACTTAAGGTAGGTATATGATATGAAGATGAAAGGTGTACGGTCGATCACTATTTTTCATCTGTTTCGAAAAGATGGGACAGCTTTGTTTCTGCACCCCTTTGATGATCCCAATGTCTTTCTATCTGTCGGTGAAAATACACAAATATACGGTAAGTACGGACAGGAACCGGACGTTGAGTATATAACCCTGTTTCGCAGTCAGTTGTATCAGTCGGTCGAAACAACTGTAAAAAGTTGGATTCAAGATAAAAAGTTTATTCCTAATTTCCTGTGGGCTTCTTCCGGTTTTCTATTAATCTATTTTTTGTTTACCTTTGCTGTACGCGATCCGCTTCCCATGGTGGATGAACTATTGATAGCTGCGGCTTCGGCGGTGGGCATCTACTTTTACCGCCTCCGAAAAACCCATGCATTACCCCAGGCCGAGGAGCTGCGAAAAAAGTTGCGGTGGAAAGTGGATCATATTGAGTTTCAAGAGGATGCGTTTGTACAGGAGGTGGAAGATATACTGCACCGCTATGAATCTGTAAGTCGAGATAAATTGCTGGAATCTATGTATTTTCCGGATACCGCTTCTTTCACCGACAAGGAAATAAAAGATGCTCAGAAGTTGATTGACTATTTGGAAAAACGTTTTTCAAGCAAGGCATATCGCAGGCAGGAAAAATTGATGGACCGCTATGCGACCGGCGAAGGAAGCCCACGTCGTTTTGAGAGTTTAAAAGCCCAGGTGGATCGTGGAAAAATTGATTTGTCCCTGTTAGCAACCTATCGCAGCTTAAAACGACGGGTGCATGTGCATTGAAGCCGGGAACTCTTAAGAAAATAGCCGTATCCGGCTATTTTCGTCGTTTCGGTTGCCGCTATGCGGCACGCAAAACTCTTATTCAACTTTATTGAGCGATTCCATATCCTCTTGCAGACGGAGTGAAGTACGCGCTACTACCATGTTTTCAGTGGCAGGCTCAAAAGTGGGGTCGAGGTTAAGGGCTGCCTCCCAATAATCGATAGCTCGTTTTAATTCGCCCTGTGCATAGGCTTCAAGCCCCTCTATATAATATTCATCAATTTGTTGACGCATTTCAGCCCGCCCTCGGTCGCCTAAATTCATTTTGGCTTCAATGCTAAACCGATCTGCACTATTGACCTGGGTAGTCATATCGAGGGTATAGTTGAGTACAAGATTTATATAGTCCAAATTCATGTTGCTGCCTAAGCTAAACCGGGGGTTTGCCCCACGATGGGTAAAACCGGTATGGACAGCAAAAAAGTTAGTAAACTGAAGCTTCATTCCGCTTGCAATATACCACTTTTCCCATTGATCCGGAGGAAGCCCTAGGGCTATAGGATAGTTAAAATCGAAAGATAACAGTAGCGGACGAAAAGGAGAATACGCAAAACCGGCAACTGCAACAGTGGGCATAGGTTCATCATCGTAAGGCAATCCAAGATTTTTAACCACAGCTCCCAAGGAAAAGTTTCTGTCACGGGATGAGTAGAATTTGAGAAAGTTGAATCGGGTAAGTGCACCTATATCTGCTAAACCGGTTGCAATCGACTGCCCCGGATAGATGGATGCAGGTATGTGGCGGTAGGCAAACTTGAGGTTTGCGCCGACAGAAATACCGTGGAAATAGTAGCTTGAAAGAAAATTATAAGAGGCGTTGAACGTGGTGATAGTCTCGGACACATATCCGCGAGAATCCCGTTCACCCCAGCTGTTAAATTCAGTGAAAGGAAGGTACAAGAACTTTCCACCAAAGCCCATACCGAAATTACCGTTGCGAATGGTGTATACCACCCCCTCAAGACTGGAATCGGCGATCCAGTTATTATGGTGAAAGGAGAGTTCGGTATAGGTAAGCTGTGAACTTCCAGCCGGGTTGGCCTCTAGAAACCCGGAACCCTCGGCAACCGCGGTATACGCAGTACCCATGCCTTCGTACATTCCACCCATAGGCACTAAAAGAGTTGGAAAAAGTGTACGTCCGGTGTTAGGGTCAGAGAACAGAGAATTCTCTGCAAATCCGCTGTAACCGTAGTAGAAATCGGACAGATCAGCAGCGTATATTGCTGCCGGGAGGAATATAATAATGCAAAGAAAATATAACCGTTTCATCTTCATTAATAATATACACTCATTTTGCTCTCTTTTCTACTCTCGTAAAGATATACATACAAATTTAGCACAAAGATTCTTTTTGTCGATAAATGTGATAGAGTAGGTAAGTAACAACGTGGTTTTAACTAGGCGGCGCCTCGCATTTCAATTTTTACTCCTTTTAGTGCTGTGTTTTAGCACGACGGTAGAGGTGGGCGCACGGGGCCAGCAGGAAGAGCGTCTTGAAAATGCACGTAACTTAATCGAAGAAAACCGCTACAATGATGCAGTTTTACTCCTGACCCAGGTTATGAAGGATAATCCCCGTAAATTTGACGAGGCGGAACAACTTCTACAGGAGGTTCGGCAAGCCCGCGAGGTTTATAATCAGACCTATGCAGAATTGATTGAGATTCTTGATGTACAGGAAGGGGAGGTGCTGAACGAACAGGAGGCTTATGATGTAATTCAGCGTCTTGAAGAGCTTGATGCGGATCCCAACAGAGCCTCGATTGAAGCTTTTTCCCAGGCACGCCGTTCAATTATATTTACCGTCAACAATCAGCGTTTTCAGGGTATTATGCAGACCGCCGGAGGGCTCCTGGAGCAAGAGCGCTACGTAGCAGCGGTAGAGGAATACCGTTCCGGCTTTTCATTGCACCAGGAGCTATTTGATGAAGACGAATACGGCAGTGTAATAGAAAACCAAGTCGATTCACGCCGTGATGACATACGCAGGCTCACCGATCAGTTTGCCAATGTGAATACCCTGTTTTTAGAAGCACAGGAAAATTTTACAGTTTCCGAGGCTGCCTCAGTTACAGGGCGTGAGCCGTTATTGAGTACTCAACGGCAGTTGCTTGAAATTTGGGATGGAATCATACAAAACGCAAATGCAATTGAACAGATCCGGCTATCTATTTTAGGAGACGATGCTACCGATATTCCTTTGCTTTCTACTCTGCGTGTTCTTACACTTGGACGAACTGAAAGTGAGCAGCCGGTGGGAATCGCCGGAGCTATTGAACAGCCCCTTGTGGAGTCTATGCAGGAAATGAACCAGGTACTGCAAAATAGAATGACTGATAGGTTTGAATCAGCGGTAGAGCAGTTCAAATCAAGAGAGTTCGGAGAACAGGAAGATGTGCTGTTTGAACCTTCTTTGCAGCTAGTTGAAATGGTGAATCCTGTTATAGATTTATGGGAACAGATGCACGCCCTGCGCCGTGAATTGGAAGTTCCTCGTAAAATCGGGCCGGCTCCAAGGGATACTCAATCAGACCGTTTGTATGTACGGGCTATAGAGTATGCCGGTGGAAGCTATAGTCGGCTGGTAGATCTCACTATTGAACTGAATCAGCTTGAAACGGGTGGTCTGTTGGCGGAACAGGTAGAGGAAATCCGCTTAGCCCGTGGTCAGCTGCTTGAAGTTCTGAATAGCCTTGAAGCTTCAAGCGAGGATATTCAGGAGAGCTTAACTAATTTTGAAGGCTATGCAATGGAAGGCGTAAGTGTTGAGCGGGCGCTCGAGGTTACCGAAGCTCTGCAGGATGACTATGCCACTGAAATTGCACGTACTAAACTGGTGGAGGGTAACTTTGTAAAGAGAATTGCGGAGCTTCGTTACAGCCCTGCTCAGCAGCTGATAGGCCAAGCTGAAGAGGCGGTAGCGGAAGCCGAGGATTTTACCGAAGGGGTGGAGCGGGTGATATACGAAGGATCTGGGGAAGTTGAAGTTCGCTATCCAAACCGCAGTATTGAACTGGTCAACTCAGCTCAAGAGGGTATAGAGGCCGCTCGCGTTACGATTGAAGCCATTCTGGCAGAATTGAATGGGGAGAAACCGTATATTCTGGAGCAAGATTCGATTATAAATTTGCAGCAGGAAGGACGGGAACTCCTGAATAGAATAGATACAGTGGGTCTTCGTGGAAGCCGGGTTTTAGATAGAGCCGAAGAATTGAACCGCCAGGCCGATATTGCACTATCGGAAGGAGATATTCGACTGCAGCAGACTCGAGCTGAAGTGGAGAACGAGCGTTTTGAATTAGCCCGGGAAAAGCTGGAGCAAGCTGGAAATGCTTATTCTGAATCTCTCAGTTTTCGTGAAGATCCGGAGGTGAGGGCTATTATAGATGAGCAGATACCGAGATTAGCCGAACAGATTCTCTTTGAACAGAACCAGGCAATAGTACGGGAAGTCCGTAGTTTAATTGACCGCGGCCGGGAACTCTTTTTTCAAGAAAAGTTTATCGAAGCAGAACAGGTCCTTACCCGGGCTCAGTCCAGGTGGCGACAAACCCATCCGGAGGACGATCCGGAGGTTGCGTTGTGGCTGGATAGGGTAGAAAGGGCCTTAGAAACTACCAGTGGAATAAGCATAGAAGAGAGCGACCCGCTGTATGTGGACATGATGCAGGTCCTGAATCTGGCGAAAGAAGATTTTCAGCGAGGGAAAAGATTGTATGACCAGGGGCGGCGCAGCGATGCGATGGAAGCCTTTGCCTCGGCAGAGAAAAATATTGAATATATAAAAGAGCCCTTTCCCAATAATAAGGCCTCTGGTGTACTTTATTTAAGAATCTTGGAATATACTCAGCCGGATGAATTCGAATCTATATTCAGCAGCCGTTTTCGGGAAGCCCGGGAAAATTTGGATACCGCCCCGGAAGAGGCGTATCGGGAACTGCAGGTACTGCGGGAGATCAAGCCGGATTACCCGGGGCTTGATGATGCAATTTATCAGGCGGAGATAGCCACCGGTATAAGACAGCCTCCGCCTGATCCGCAGAAGCTGGCACGCGCCAGAGACTTATACAGCCAAGCTCAGGAAATAGTGGAACAGGATATTCGTGCTCAGTTTCCGGTGGCAGTTACCTATCTAAATGAAGCTATCAAGCTTGATCCTGATTACCGGGAGGCGATAGTATTAAAGGATCGTATTCAGACCGGACAGGGAGGCCAGGTATCGGTGGTTTTATCAAGTGTGGATCAGCAGAGACTGCGTAGGGCTGAAAACTTGTTTATCGATGGACGGTATTTCGAGGCCAGTGTAATTGTGGATCAATTATGGCAAAACCCGGAAAATCGGAGTAACCCAAAATTGTCAGAACTGCGGCGTCGTATAGAGAGTCAACTTTAGTGTACTACCGGAGGATGTGTGAGATTTAGTTACCGAAACAACTTGAGAAAGATACTGCTTGCACTCCTGTTTGGCCTGGTTATTACGGCCTCAACAGCTTATGCCCAACAACTCTACTGGGAAGAGCCCGAAGTACTCATACCGGAGGGTGGGCGCTTCCCCAGGGTTGATCAGAATGGTGGTACTACCGCAATTCTATGGCACGAGTTCAGCTACGATGGAGATGAACCGGTTGAAATGAGTGTCTCCTTGATGGTGCGCAGCACTTCTCAGGAGGAATGGGATGTGTACCGACGGATTCTCGGGCCGTTTGATTTTGTAGGGGATGAGGTTCCCTTTGCTTCAACTGCAATTGATCGGGATGGCCGAGTGTTGATTGCAACGGCCTCTTCCGGACGCCGGATTGAGCTGTATGAATTGGAGGGACCGGGAGAGCAGGTTCGACAGTTAACGACCCTAGGCGATGGAGGGGGCGAGGGGATCAGCGTTGCGCCCAAGTTGTTTTATAAAGCAACCGGTGGTTTTTTACTCTTTGCAACCCAGCCACTTCGTGTTGAAGGTGCTGAGGGTAGTATTGGTATCCCTTCACTGGGTATAAACTATTCGGTAAGCAACGATGGAGCCAGCTGGACTAACTTTCGTCCTTTAGTTTCCGATACCAATATTTCCTATGTGTATCTTCCTTCCCATGCAAGTTATCGAAATCGGGAGTTTGTTGTATTCCAGGCCTCACCGCCTGAAAGTCGTTATTATCAACTCTATTTAGTCTCGAGCGGGGATGGGGGAATTACCTGGACGGAACCTCGCCGGCTTACAGATTTTACTGATGCCTTGGGCATTGACAACGCGGATGTCAATGATTTTAATAACCAACGCCCTTATCTTGCGGCTGCTCAGAACGGACTCCATTTAGCATGGGAGCGACAGTTCGCAAATACAACCGCCCCCCAGATTTACTATGCGCTGCTAAATACTGAAGGTGAGCTTATTGAGGAGGCGGAGAGGGTAAACAGTAGTAATGCGAGTTGTCGCAGTCCACAATTAATTGTGGATGACGAGACGCCCTATGTGCTGTGGTTTGACGATAGAAAGGGTGAGAATCGCATTTTTCTTGGATACCGACAAGGTCGTAATTGGCAGAACGATGACCTGAGCATTATGCAGGGATCAAGCATGTACGGGGAGTTTTTCTATCGAAATGATAAAATCAACGTGGTATGGGAAAATAAGTTTTCCGAAAACTCTCGCGTGGTTATGCTGGAACCGGATCAAAGTGTAGAAGCCCCGAGGGTAATTCCCCAAAATTTTAGAACCGAAGGGCGTTTTAATCAAGGGAATTATGCAGTTGAGTGGAATATTCCCGACGATTCTTCTGGGATTTCCGGGTTTAACTATTCCATAGATAGAGACCCGGATGCCCGTCCCGACCGGGTTATGAAAATCCTTAGACGGGATGAACGGCGGGCTGAGGTTGAGGTAGAGAAAGACGGATGGTGGTACTTTCACGTAATTGCCCGGGACTATGCAGGTAACTGGTCGGAACCGGAGACAGTCGGTTTTTTTCATGATACGACTCCCCCTCCTGCGGTTCAGTTTGAAGAGCCGGATAGAGATGAGGAAGGGTATCTAAAATCGAATACTGCGAGCATAAGTTGGGAAGCTCCTGAAGCTGAAGATCTACAGGGCTATACTTATCGTCTGCAGTACCTTACTGGCCCCAGTTACCAAGGGGAGATGAGTGATTTCTCAATAAATGCGCCCACTTCGGGAGTCCGTACCCGCAGCCCTGAATATACTTTTTACAACCTCGATAACGGCACCTGGGCCTTGACCGTTGCCCCGATAGATACTGTCGGCAACCGGGGACCAGCAAAAACTGTGTATTTTCAGTTGAATAAGTATATTCCGGTTACGTATATCACCCGAATTGAGGTAGCTCAGGACCAGTTGAATCGTTATGACTTACAAATTATCGGTCGCGGTTTTTCCGTCGGCGGTGCGATACAGCAGGTAATGCTCGACCGTGATGGTGAGCCTCCCTACGATTATGTGTATGAACAGGAAACAGGTCTTTATTCGGTGAGAAATGATCGAGTGATTGACGGCCCCTCAGTTGAAAACATTGATAAAGGGGAGTATCGAGTAGGAGTAGTACATCCGGAGCGGGGAACCTACTTTACCCGATATACCTTGCAGTTTGAAACTACCGGTGCGGTAAAGTTTGGCGATTTTACTTTGATAGCCGCCGAACGGCCGGCCTTAAAGGCATTTCGACAAATAGCTATTTACGGCAGTGAATTGCCTGTTGTGTTAATTATGATTCTACTGGCCGCTATGCTGGTGTTTGCCGTATGGAAGCTGACAGCACTAGCCGGAGAAGGAGCCTACCTGAGGAGTGAAGTCCAGGCCCTACTTGAGAATCGCCAACTTTCTTACGAAAAGAAGAAGGAGAAACTGGCTACTATGAAAAAACGCGGAATGGGATTAAGAATAAAATTTGTTCTTCTGACTACTTTCTTAGTGCTGATCATTGTATTGATGGTGGCGCTGCCCCTGAGCAACTACATGATAAGAACCCAGCAGCGGAACCTTACCGCCGGTTTGCAGGAGAATACTCGGGTTTTGATCGAGAGTATTAACGCCGGGGCAGAGAAGTTTCTGCCGGAAGAGAGCACCATCGAGCTTGGACGCTTACCTCGGCAGATGAGGGCGGCTGAAGATGCACGCTTTGTAACCATCACCGGCCCCCGTCTCAGCTCGGCGAACCAGCTCGGGAATGATTTTTACGATTATCTGTGGGCAACCAACGACCCGGAGATTGAAGAAAAAGTAGTTGCTCCGGAAGATGAAGATTTAGTCCAGGCCGGAGAGTTTACTTATGAAAGGGGTACTATCAAAGTGGACGATCGGGTCAGCTCTGTTATTCCGGACCTCAGGCAGCAGATTAATCGGGAAGCTGACGAGCAGGTAGGAAGACTCGTGGAGCGTCTGGAAGAACTGCAGCAGGAAGCCCGGACAGCTGCCCAGAGATTGGTAGAGAGTAATGATCAGGATACCGCACAGCTGTTGACGGAGCTGCAGGACCAGATTAGCCAAATTAATACTCGGATTGAGGAAGAGTTGAGCAACATAGGAAATCGGATGGGCAGTATTCCAAACTTTAATGCCGAGAATGTCTTAACCGGTCCTACGGACTATACCTTCTATCGTCCAATTGTGTATCAGGATTCAGATCGTGAAGGGGTGTACTATCATGGAATGGTACGACTGGGTATCTCAACCGTAAGAATAATCGAGGAGATACGTGCCTCCCGTGAGACTCTGATTCGTCAGACAGCTCTCATTGCCTTCGTTGCCATCGGCCTCGGCATACTCGGTGCTCTGCTACTTGCCACCATTATTATTATTCCGATTCGCAGGCTGGTAAAGGGAGTTGCGCAGATTAGAGATACCGAAGACAAGGAGAAGTTGGAAGGGCATGAGATAGAAATAAAAACCAGGGATGAAATTGCTACTCTGGCCGAGACAGTCAATGACATGACCAAGGGCTTGGTAAATGCGGCAATAGCAAATAAAGATTTGATTATTGGTAAAGAAATTCAGAAGATGTTTATCCCCCTGGAAGAGGACAAACGCGGACGAAAACTGACCACCGCCGATCTGCAGACTGAACAGGCCGATTTCTTCGGTTATTACGAAGGTGCAAAGGGCGTGTCGGGCGACTATTTCGATTATATGGAATTAACCCCGGGAAGATACGCAATTGTGAAGTGCGATGTGGCCGGCAAAGGAGTTGCAGCTTCGTTGATTATGGTAGAGGTTGCAACCATCTTTAGAAACTTCTTTAATGAATGGTTAACTTCTCAGAGTCGGAAAGACAAAATTTCAGCCGGTAAAAGCGTTAAGCGTTCAGAGGAAGATCCCAACCTGGAAGAGCTGGTATACGCAATTAATCGTTTGGTACAGGAGCGTGGTTTTAAAGGTCGCTTTGCTGCCCTGATTGTAGTTTTATTAGATACACGCAACGGGAAGACGGTTATGTGTAATGCCGGGGATAACCTGGTACATATATTTAATAGTGAAAAGCATGCGATGGAAGCGAAAACACTGCCAGAAGCCCCCGCATCGGGGGTCTTTCCTAACGATCTGGTAGAGATGCAATCGGGATTTAAGCGTATACCCCATATGCTGAAGGCCGGCGATATGCTCCTGTTATTTACGGATGGTCTGGAAGAGGCACAGAGGAAGTTTCGAAATGAGAATTTTGAACCGATTGTCTGCAATGAACCGGGGCTTGAAGATGGGCAGGAACACGGGACCCATTCAGTGGGTATGGACAACGAAGAACTAAGCTTAGGTCGGGTATACGAAGTGGTAAACTCTTTGATGTCCCGCGGGGTCTACCAGCTGTTAAAGTACCATAATCCGGTTCCGAATGAAGAACTCACCTTTGATTTTTCCAGTTGTAAAGGAACTATTCAGGAGGTAGTGATTGCAATGGTATCGGTTGAAAAGGTATTCCGCATGTATCCGGATCCTTCTGCCGGCGCAAATGATGTAGTAGTGGTGGATAGAAAGATTGATGAGTTCTTAAAGGAGCATTTTTTACAGTACGAAAACTACTTTCACCATCCTATTGAAGGGCAGACCGACCAGGAAGAGTATGTTCGTTTCTCCCATATTAAAGAGGATAATCAGTATGACGATTTAACGGTTTTGGGTAT
>Ga0102934_1000465_pt1 | contig 27224 bp, 21 predicted proteins | sample SalPonR2_A_D1_MG_FD_78175 | JGI IMG/M metagenome (GOLD analysis project Ga0102934, IMG submission 78175) | Salt pond soil microbial communities from South San Francisco under conditions of wetland restoration - Salt Pond MetaG R2_A_D1_MG | ecosystem: Environmental > Aquatic > Marine > Intertidal... | reverse complement strand
CCCCTTCTCCGCTTCGCGCTAGTCATCTGGATTCTCCGGTTCGACGCCATCCGTGGACTGTGGGGTAGCGGATTCGTCATTCGCAGCCTCCGAAGCGGGACGGAGGAGGTACATGTGCTGGGTGGGGTGGAAGTCCATGACGTTTTCCTGCCAGCCCTTCAGCAGCGGGTTGACGAGGCGCTTGGTGACGTAGGTGTAGACGGGAAGGACGACCTGGTCGGCCAGCAGCATGCGTTCGGCCTCTACCATCAGGTTACGGCGGCGGGCCGGGATGCGTTCTTCGGCGATCTGGTCGAGCAGGCGATCGAAGCGCGGATTGGCGTACCCGGCGTCGTTGCGCCGATGCTCGGAGTGGAACAGCTCGAGGAACGTGAAGGCGTCCTGGTAGTCGCCGATCCAGCCGGCGCGGAAGACCTCGGTGCGCCGGCGCAGCTGGCGGTTCTGCAGGAACACCCGAAACTCCTCGTTGACCAGCCGGGTGCGAACGCCGAGCACCTGTTTCCACATCGCCGCGATGGCCACGGCGATCTTGCGGTGGTTTTCCGAGGTGTTGTAACGAAGCTCCACTTCCAGCGAATTGTCGTCGCCGTAGCCGGCCTCGGCGTAGAGCGCCCGTGCGCGGGCTTCGCGCTCGGCCTGGGTCCACTCGGCGTAGTCCGGAATGGGCGGCTCGTAGTCCGGCAGGCCCTCGGGCACGAGGTGGAACGACGGAATCTCGCCGAACTGGGTGACCTTGTCGGTGAGTATCTCGCGGTCGATGGCCAGGCTCAGCGCGCGCCTGAGCGGCAGGTTGTCCTCGAACGGCGGGCGGGTCAGGTTGAAGCTGTAGAAATAGGTTCCGAACCACGGCGAGACCGACAGTGCCTGGGCGAGATTCTGGTTCAGCCAGCGGAACTGGTTGGCCGGCACCTGGTCGGTCCAGTCCAGATCGCCGGCGCGGAAGCGCTGGAACTCGGTGTTCTCGTCCTCGATCGGATAGAAGGTGACGCGCTGGATGATGACATCGTCTGCCGCGTGGTAGTCGGGATTGCGCTCCAGCACGATGCGCGAGCGCGGTACCCAGTCGATCAGGCGGTAGGCCCCGTTGGATACCAGGTTGCCGGCGCGCACGAAATCATCGCCGTGCTCGTCCAGCGACGGCCGGTGGACCGGGTAGGTCGACGGGTGATTGAGCAGGCCGAGGAAGTACGGCGTCGGATCGTCGAGCCGGATCTGCACAGTGCGCTGGTTCAGCGCTTCGACGCCGAGCGCCTCGACCGGCAGCTCGCCGGCCAGGATCGGGCGGGCGTTCTGGATCGGAGCGAGCATGCGGCCGTAGGCTGCGGCCGTCTCCGGGTCGACCGAGCGACGGAATCCGAACACGAAGTCGTCGGCGGTCAGCGGGTCGCCGTTCGACCAACGACCGTCGTCGCGCAGGTAGAAGGTGTAGGTCATGCCGTCGCGCGAGACGTCCCAGCGCCCCGCCGCGCCCGGCACGATGCGGCCGTTCGGTGCGGTGGTGGTCAGGCCTTCGAACAGGTCGCGCAGCAGGTTGGCCGTGGGCACGCCGCTGGCGCGGTGCGGGTCGAGCGTCTGCGGCTCCTCGCCGTTGCCGCGATGGAGTTCCTGCACCTCGGCCAGCGCGCCGGGTCGCGGACGGCCGTCCTCGCCGCGCCAGGACTGGACCGGCTCGGGCAGATCGATCGGCTTCGGCTCGGCAAGGTCCTCGGCCCCGCCGCAACCGGCCAGCAGCGGCAGGGCAACGATGATCGCGGCGAGCAGTCGACCGAAACGCACTCAGTCCTCCAGGTCCAGCCAGCGGGACAGGTGGATGTCCATCGCGTTGTCTTCCCAGCCCTGCAGGCCGGGATCGACGAGATGTCTCGACACATAGTAGTAGAGCGGGATGATGGCGTGCCGGTCGAGCAGACGCTGCTCGGCCGCAACCAGCGTCTGCAGGCGCGCCGCACCGCGCTGTTCGCGCGCGGCGTCGAGCAGCCGATCGAGCTCGGCGTCGGCCAGGAACGCGTAGTTCAGCGGCGAGGTGGAATGGAAGTTGTCGAGGAAGTTGGCCGGATCGGCCCAGTCGGCGATCCAGCCGCCGCGGACGATCTCGGTGATCCGGCCGTGCCGCCGGTTGGTCACGAAGACCTTCCACTCCTCGTTGACCAGCCGCGTGCGCACGCCGAGGTGCTGCTTCCACAGCGCGGCCACCGCGACGGCCATCCGCCGGTGGGCCAGCGACGAATTGAAGCGCAGCTCCACGTCCAGGCCGCGGCCGCCGGCATGCCCGGCCCGGCGCAGCAGGTCACGGGCCCGGGCGACGTCGGCGTCGAAATCCCGGCTCGCTGTGTCCGCGGGCCAGCCCGCCAGGCCCGGCGGCACCAGGCGGGTCGCCGGCAGCTCGCCGGCGCCGAGCACGCGTTCGGTCAGCAGCTCGCGATCGATCGCCAGCGCCAGCGCCCGGCGGACGTCCGGGTCGGCGAACTTCGGCTGCCGCAGGTTGTAGACGAGGTAGAAGCTGCCGAGGTACGGGCTGATCCGCAGCGACTCGCCCAGCTGATCGCGCAGCCAGTCGATGCGGCCCGGCGGCACGGTTTCGGTGGCATGCAGTTCGCCGGCGCGGAACCGGGCCAGCTCGGCCGACGGGTCCTCGGTGACGTGCCAGATCACGGCCGCCGGCGCGACGGTCTCCACGGCGCGGAAGTGCGGGTTGCGCTCGAGCCGGAACACCGAACCGGGCACCTGCTCGACCAGGCGGAATGCGCCGCTCGACACCGGCCGGCCGTCCGGGGGATACGGGAAGGCGATCGGGAGCGTCAGCAATTCCTCCAGCCACGGCACCGGCCGGACCAGCTCCAGCACCACGGTGGCCGGGTCCGGCGCCGTGATCGACGCGATCGGAGCCAGCCAGCCGACGGTCGGCGAAGCGGTCTCGGGATTCCGCGCGCGGTCGAAGCCGCGAACGACGTCGGCGGCCACGATGGATGTCCCGTCCGACCAGCGGGCCTCGGGATCGAGCTCGAAGCGCCAGGTCCGGCCGTCGTCACTGATCGTCCAGGCCGCAGCAATGGCGGGAATCGGCCGGCCGTGCACGTCGCGGGTCAGCAATCCCTCGTGCAAGTCGCGCAGCAGGTTGAACGCCGACAGCCCCTGGGCGCGGTGGATGTCGAGGGTGTCCGGTGACGGACCGAGGCCACGATGGATCGTGGATCCGACGGCCACCGCTGCCGCCGGCAGCAGGACCAGCGAAAACATCAGCAACAGGCGGCGGGCGACGGACATGGGTCTAGTGTAGGCGGGGCCTTCGCGCGCTGCATCCGCATCGGCGCATTCATCAGCGATAATTGCAGCCCCCAACCGAAGGCCTGGTGCCCCGCATGTCCGATTCCCAATCCAACGATCTCGAGCCGATCGGCAACGTCCGAACACTGGTCGAGAACCTGGCCTCGGGTTGCCGACCCGCCGAGGACTGGAAGATCGGCACCGAGCACGAGAAGTTCGCGTTCCGGCTCGACGACCTCCAGCCGGTGCCCTACGAGGGCGAGCACGGGATCGGCGTACTGCTCGAACGGCTGGCCGCGAACTATGCCTGGACGCCCGACCGCGAAGGCGATCACGTCATCGCGCTGAAACGCGACGGCTGCTCGATCACGCTGGAACCCGGCGGGCAGTTCGAACTGTCGGGCGCGTTGCTGGACAACCTTCACCAGACCTGCAACGAGGTCAACTCGCACCTGGCCGAAGTGCGCGCGATGGCCGAACCGATGGGGCTTGGCTTTCTCGGCCTCGGCTTCCACCCGAGCGCGAAGCGCGAGGACATCCCGTGGATGCCGAAAGCGCGCTACCGGATCATGCGCGAACACATGCCGCGGGTCGGTTCACTGGGCCTCGACATGATGACGCGCACCTGCACCGTGCAGGTCAACCTCGATTTCTCGAGCGAGGCCGACATGGCGGCCAAGTTCCGGGTCGGACTGGCGCTGCAGCCGATCGCGACGGCGCTGTTCGCCAATTCGCCCTTCCTTGAAGGCCGGCCGTCGGGCTACCTGAGCTACCGCAGCCACATCTGGACCGACACCGATCCGCAGCGCACCGGCCAGCTGCCGTTCGTGTTCGAAGACGGCTTCGGCTTCGAGCGCTACGTCGACTGGATGCTGGACGTACCGATGTACTTCGTGCGCCGCGACGGCCGCTACATCGATGCCGCCGGTCAGTCGTTCCGCGATTTCCTCGCCGGCAAGCTGCCGGCGCTGCCGGGCGAGCGGCCGACGTTGGCCGACTGGGACGATCATCTGACCACGGCCTTCCCCGAGGTCCGGCTGAAGAAGTTCCTGGAAATGCGTGGGGCCGACGGCGGTCCGTGGAAGCGGTTGTGCGCCCTGCCGGCGTTCTGGGTGGGGCTGCTGTACGACGCCGGCAGCCTCGATGCCTGCCAGCAGTTGATCGCCGACTGGTCGACCGACGAACTGGCGAAACTCCGCGAGGACGTGTCGCGTGAAGGACTGCGCGCCGAGATCCACGGACGATCGGTGCACAACATCGCGCGCGACCTGCTCGAACTGGCCCGAAACGGGCTGCGCAACCGCAAGCGACTGAACGCCGCCGGCGATGACGAGACCGGCTTTCTCGAGCCGCTGCACGCCACGGTGGAATCCGGCAGGACGCCGGCCGACAAGCTGCTCGAGCTGTACGGCGGTGAATGGAGCGGCTCGCTGGAGCCGCTGTTCCGGACGCGCGCTTATTATTGAAGGGCGGGTCTCCCCAGCCCGTTGCTCATCGGAAAACGACAGGCTGCTCGCCCTGACTCACGATCGGAACGCCGAGAACGAGGACGCGCCGGATGGCGTTTCGATCAGGCGCCCTTCAACGATTCCATGTCGATCACGAAACGATAGCGCACGTCGCTGTTCTGCATGCGCTTGTAGGCTTCGTTGATGTTCTTGATATCGAGCATCTCGATATCGCTGACGATGTCGTGCTCGGCGCAGAAGTCGAGCATTTCCTGGGTTTCCGGCAGGCCGCCGATCAACGAGCCCGAGATGCTGCGGCGTGCGAACACGATCGGGCCGGCCTGCAGCGCGGGCTCGATCGGCTCGAGCAGTCCGACCAGGATCAGCGTGCCGCTTGGCTTCAGCGCATTGACGTAGGGGTTCAGGTCGTGCGGCACGGGTACCGTATCGAGGATGAAGTCGAACCGGCCTGCCGCGGCTTCCATCTGCTCTTCGTCGGTCGAGATGATCATGTCGTGGGCGCCCAGCCGCTCGATTTCCGAGCGCTTGTTCTCCGAACGCGAGAACACCGTGACTTCGGCACCCATGGCCTTCGCGAACTTGATGCCCATGTGGCCCAGGCCACCCATACCGACCACGGCGATCCGGTCCCCGGCCTCGAGCCCGAAGTGCTTCAGCGGCGAGTACGTAGTGATGCCGGCACACAGCAATGGCGCAGCGGCGGCCGGATCCAGCGACTCGGGCATCTTCAGGACGAAGCGCTCGGAGACCACGATGCGCTCGGAGTACCCGCCGTGGGTCTTCGTTCCGTCATGCCGGTCCTCTCCCCCATACGTACCGACGAAGCCGTTCAGACAATACTGCTCCAGGCCCTCTTCGCAGGACGCGCACTCGCGGCAGGAATCCACCAGGCAGCCCACGCCGACCCGTTCGCCGACCTTGAATCCGGCCACGTCATCGCCGACCGCGGTCACGGTTCCTACGATTTCGTGCCCCGGCACGATCGGGTACTCGGTCATGCCCCAGTCGTTGAGCACGAAGTGCAGGTCGGAATGGCAGACCCCGCAGTAGTCGATCTCGATCGAGACGTCGTCAGGCCGCGGCTCGCGGCGCTCGATCGTCAGGGGATGGACGCCGGAATCTGCGGATTCGGCGCCGTAGGCGTGGAGGGTCGGCATGGCGGTTCCTTGGCGGGAGAATGCGCGAATCATCGCACGATACGGCGGTGTTCGCCCCGGGGCGATCCGGTCGGAGGTGAAATCGTCGTCGAAATGTGCTGTCATGGACGGCTTCGAGCCTGCAAATGGAGACCACGACCGGTGGCGAGCCCCGAGAGTTCCGACGACCCGACTTCGACCGGCGATCCGATGCCGTTCCTGATCATCAAGACCGGCCAGGCCGTGCCCGAGGCGCGGGCCCTGGGCGGCGACTTCGAGGACTGGTTCAGCGCCGGTCTCGGCCGCGCCCGCTTCGACTACCGGACCGTCCGGGTCGACCACGACGAGCCGCTGCCGTCGCCCGAGTCGCTGGCCGGCGCGCTGATCACCGGATCGCCGGCCATGGTCAGCCACCGCGCCGACTGGTCGGAGCGCACCGCCGGTTGGCTGGCCGACGCCCACCGCGCCGGCCTGCCGCTGCTCGGCGTCTGCTACGGCCACCAGCTGCTGGCCCACGCGCTCGGCGGCACGGTCGGTCCGAACCCGGCCGGCCGGCGGATGGGACGAGTCGATGTTCATTCGATCGAACCCGACGACCCGCTGCTCGGTCGATTCGCGCCGAACGAGCACTTCCACGTCAGCCACTCCGAGGCCGTGCTGACTCCCCCCGACGGCGCCCGGATCGTCGGCGTCACCGATCGCGACCCGCACCATGCGCTGCACTTCGGGGGCCACAGCTGGGGGGTCCAGTTCCACCCCGAGTTCGGGCGCGCCATCATGCGCGCCTACCTGCAGGCCCGCGCCGACGTGCTGATCGCGGAGGGCCAGGACCCGGCCGAGCTGGTCCGCGCCGTCTCCGACGACACGGTCGGCCCGGCGGTGCTGGCCCGATTCGGCGGGCTGGTCGAAGCGGTCCGCCGTCCGGCCGCGGCATGATCCGGACCGCCGCGCTCGCGCTGCTGCTGCTGGCCGCGCCGCTGGGCGCGGAGGTCGTTCGCATCACCGACCTGAGCCCGGCCCGGCTGGGCGAGCTGCGCGCCCAGTACGACTTCTGGGGCCTCGATCGCGAGGCCGGTGCCGCGGTGTTCTGGCTGGATCCCGCGGACCGGGCCCGGCTCGAGGCGGCCGGGCTGCGAATCGTCACCGATGTCCAGCGCAATGCCGAACTGGCCGCCTGGAACGCGCTCGACCGCTCCGGCTTCCGGCGCGGCGCCGGCGGCAGCATTCCTGGCTTCGCCTGCTACCGCACCGTGACCCAGACCCATGCCGACCTCGAGGCGCTGGCGGTCCAGCACCCGGACCGCGCCCGCTGGGTCGAGGTCGGTGCAACCTGGCAGCTCGGCAACGGCTCGGCGCCCGGCGACACCATCCAGGCGCTGGTCATCGAGAACCCCGATTCCCCCCACTCACGCGCACCGCTTGTGGTGATGGCCGCGCAGCACGCGCGCGAGCTGGCCACCGCCGAGATCGCGACCCGCTTCGCCGAGCTTCTGGTCGAAAACCCGGCCGACGATCCGGACATCGAGTGGCTGCTGGATCATCGCCAGGTCCACGTGATCGCCCAGCAGAACCCCGACGGCCGTCGGCAGGTCGAGGCCGGCGAGGGGTTCTGGCGCAAGAACCACAATGAAACCGCCTGTCCGAGCACCAACCCGGGCATCGACCTGAACCGCAACAGCACCGTATTCTGGGGCGATTTCTCGTCCGGATCGACCTGCTCGGACGCCTACCGCGGCCCGGTGGTGGCGTCCGAACCCGAGACCCGGGCCATCCAGGACTACCTGGCCACCGTCTTCGCCGACCAGCGGCCGGGCGGCCTCACCACGCCGGCGCCGGACACGGCCGAAGGCCTGTTCATTTCGATCCACTCGTTCGGCGAACTGGTGTTGTTTCCCTGGGAGGGGCTGGGCGGCGGCAACGAGAACAACGCGCCGAATCACGACGGACTTGCGATCCTCGGTCGACGTATGGCCGAGCCGACCGGCTACGACGTCGGCCGCTGGCAGCTGCTGGGACCGGCCGGCGGCACCACCGTCGACTACGCGTACCACGAGTTCGGCGTCGCGGCCTATACCTTCGAGGTGGGCACGACGTTCCAGCAGTCGTGCTCGAGCTTCGAATCGACGATCTGGCCGACCAACCTCGACGCCTTGCTCCTGGCCGTCAAGGCCGCCCGCCGGCCGTATCGCGAACCGGCCGGGCCGTCGATCACCGCGCTCGCCGCGATAACCGACGGCGGCATCCGGCTGACCGGCACCGCCGACGACACGCTGTACTTCCGTGGCAGCGTGACCGAACCGCCGGCCAGCGACCCGATCAGCGACGTCGTCGAGCTGCGCGTGGCCGCCGGCGCACCGGCCGACACGGGTTCGCCGACCTGGGCGTTTCCGATCACCGTACCGGCGACCATCGCGTCGTTCGACGTGACCCTGCCGTCCGGCGCTACACTGCCCGCCAACGGACGCCTGTTCGTGACCGCCATCGACAGCGCGGGCCAGGAAGGCCTGCCGCGGATGGTCCGCGTACCCGTGCCGCTGTTCATCGACGGATTCGAATCATGAAGCGACCGCTGACCGCCCTGCTGCTCGTCACACTCGCCCCCGCCGTGGCCTGGGCCTGCTTCACCAGCGACCGGGCCGCCGTGCTCGGCGTGCTGCACCCGGACATCGAGTTCGAGCACCTGGCCCACACCATGCACGGCCTGGAGCGAATCGACTACCCCTACAAGGGCCCGGCCGGCTGCGTCGATGGGATGTCCGACATCTTCCCGTGCGACGGCATCGAACTGGCCGGCTGGCTCGAGCTCCCCGAGATCGGCGGCGGTTCCGGCTCGGACTCGTGGGGCTGGACCGACCCCGAAACCGGTAGGCGATACGCGCTGATGGGCCGCTCGAACGGCGTCGCGTTCGTCGACATTACCGACCCGGCAGACCCGCTCTATCTGGGCAACCTGCCGCGCCCGCCCGGCGTGGCCACCAGTGTGTGGACCGACATCAAGACCTACGCCGACCATGCCTTCATCGTGGCCGACGACGTCAACAACCACGGCGTCCAGGTGTTCGACCTGACCCGCCTGCGCACCGTCAGCAGTCCGCCGCAGACCTTCTCGATGGACGCCCATTACCTGACCTTCGAATTTCCCAGCGGCGCCGCCGGCACCCATCACGAAGCGCACAACATCGCGATCAACACCGACACCGGGTTCGCCTACACCACCGGCGGCAACACCTGCGGCGGCGGTCTGCACATGATCGACATCCGCGATCCGCGGAACCCGGCCTTCGCCGGCTGTTTCGCGGCCGACGGCTATACCCACGACGTCCAGTGCGTGGTCTACGCCGGCCCGGACAGCCGCCACACCGGGCGCGAGATCTGCTTCGCCAGCAACGAGGACTCGGTCACCGTCGTCGACGTCACCGACAAGGCCGCACCGGCCCAGCTCGGCAAGCACACCTACAACCAGAGCGCCTACACCCACCAGGGCTGGCTGACGCCGGACCAGCGGTACTTCGTCACCGACGACGAAGTCGACGAGTTCCAGTTCAACCTGCCCGGAACGCGCACGCTGGTGTTCGACCTGGCCCGACTCGATTCGGCGCCCGAACCGGCCGCCTACATGGCCGACGGCCCGGCCATTGATCACAACCAGTACGTGATCGGCAACTACACCTTCCAGTCGAACTACCGACGCGGCCTGCGCATCCTGCGGATCGACGACCCGGCCACCGCCGAGCTGACCGAAGTCGCGTACTTCGACACCTATCCGGAAGCCGACGGCAACAGCTTCCAGGGCGCCTGGAACGTGTACCCGTTCTTCGACGACGGCACGGTGCTGGTCTCGGACATCAACCGCGGCCTGTTCGTGCTGCGCGTGACCGCGCCGGAACTGACCCGGCTGTTCGGCGACATCTACGCCGACGGCTACGAGGCCGACGGCAAGTGAACAGCGATTCCAGGCCCACGCTTCGCTTCCTCGGTGCGGCGGGAACCGTCACCGGTTCGAAGTTCCTGCTCGAATACGCCGGCAAGCGGGTTCTGGTCGACTGCGGCCTGTTCCAGGGCTACAAGCAGCTGCGCGAACGCAACTGGAAGACCTTGCCCGTGCCGCTCGACACGATCGATGCAGTGGTGCTGACCCATGCCCATATCGACCACTCCGGCTACCTGCCGGTGCTGGTGCGCGATGGATTCGAGGGCGACATCTTCGCCACGGCCTCGACCCGCGCGCTGTGCCAGTACCTGCTGCCCGATTCGGGGTTCATCCACGAAAAGGACGCCGCGTTCGCCAACCGGCACGGCTTTTCGAAACACCAGCCGGCCCGGCCGCTGTACACCCGCGCCGACGCCGAGCACTGCCTGTACCGATTCCGCGACCAGCCGTTCCATCATGTCTTCGAGCCTGCGCCCGGCATCACCGCCCGGTTCAGCCGGGCCGGACACATTCTCGGCGCGGCCAGCGTCCTGTTCGAGCTCGGCGGCGTGCGCGTGCTGTTCAGCGGCGACCTCGGCCACGGCAGTAACCCGACGATTCCGCCGCCCGAAGCACCGCCCGAATGCGACGTGTTGATGATCGAATCCACCTACGGCAACCGCGACCGCAACAACGGATCGGCCGAGGATACGCTGGCCGGCATTGTCCGCGAAACGGTGGGCCGTGGCGGCTCGGTCATCGTGCCGGCGTTCGCGGTCGGGCGCACCCAGCTGCTGCTCTATTACCTCGAGAAACTGATGCGAGACGGCCGGATTCCGCACGTCCCGGTGTTTCTCGACAGCCCGCTCGCGATCGCGGCGACCGAAGCGTTCGTCGATCACCCCGACGACCATCGATTGACGCCAGAGCAGGCACGGGCGGCGTGCAGCCTGCCGCGCTACGTGCGCGACGTCGAGGAATCCAAGGCGCTGGACGCCGACCCGATGCCGAAGATCATCATCGCCGGTTCCGGCATGGCGACCGGCGGGCGGGTGCTGCACCACCTGAAGGTCTATGCGCCCAATTCGCAGAACACCATCCTGTTCGCCGGCTACCAGGCCGGCGGCACGCGTGGCGCGAAGATGATCGCCGGCGCCGAATCGATCAAGATCCACGGGCAGTACTGGGACGTGAAAGCCGACGTGCACAACCTCGACATGCTGTCGGCCCACGCCGACCGCAACGAGCTGCTCGCCTGGCTGGAGCAGACGCCGCGGCCACCGAAGCAGGTCTACGTGGTTCACGGCGAGGCCGAGGCCGCAGATGCATTCCGCCAGACCATCGAGGAGCGGCTGGGCTGGCCGGCGACGGTGCCGGACCATGGCGAAACGGTGATGCTGGACCGGCGATGAACGACCCAGACCCGCACGAGCGCAGCAACAACCTCCGCGTTCGCTGCCTCGATCTCGACACCCGCGACCGGCCCCTGATCGTGCTGCGCAAGGACTCCCCGGTCTGCCGCGCCGAGGGCTTCGTCTCACACGCCCGCGTTCGCGTCGACAGCCCGCAGCAGAGCGTGGTCGCCACGCTGTACCAAACCGGATCGGAACTGCTGGCACCCGACGAGATCGGCCTGTCGACGGCCGCCTGGAAAGTGCTGCAGGTGCGTGACGGCCAGCAGGTGCATGTCGCCCACCCGCATCCGCTGCGATCGATATCCAGCGTGCGCGGCAAGGTCCACGGCCGGAAGCTCCGGGCCGGCGAGTTCGACGAAATCATGCGCGACATCGTGCGCGGCCGCTACGACGACATCCAGCTGGCGATGCTGCTGACGGCGATCGCGGCCCGCACGCTCGACGACGACGAGCTCTACGGGCTGACCGACGCCATGGTCAACGTCGGCGAGCGATTGCGCTGGGATATGCCGATGCGCATGGACAAGCACTGCGTCGGCGGCCTGCCCGGCAACCGCACCACGCCGCTGGTCGTCGCCATCGTTGCGGCCAACGACCTGGTCATCCCGAAGACCTCGTCGCGGGCGATCACCTCGCCGGCCGGGACCGCCGACACGATGGAAACGCTGGCGCCGGTCAGCCTCAGTCTCGGCCACATGCAGCGCGTCGTCGAGCGCACCGGCGGCTGCGTGGTCTGGGGTGGGTCGGTGGGCCTGAGCCCGGTCGACGACCTGCTGATCCGGGTGGCCAAGGTCATGGACCTGGATGCCGAGGCCCAGCTGGTCGCCTCCGTGTTGTCGAAGAAGGTCGCGGCCGGCTCCACACACGTGGTGCTCGATCTGCCGGTCGGCAGCACGGCCAAGATCCGCAGCCGCGAAGAAGCCGAGCAGCTCGCCCGCCGGCTGTGCACCACCGCCGAACGCTTCGGCATGTCCACCGACATCGTGATCTCCGACGGGCGCCAACCGGTCGGCCGCGGCATCGGCCCGGCGCTCGAAGCCCACGACGTTCTGGCCGTGTTCCAGAACCACGACAACGCTCCGGCCGACCTGCGGCAGCGGGCCGTCCGGCTGGCCGGCATGCTGCTCGAAGCCGGCCAGCGGGCCCCAGCCGGGCAGGGCACCGCGCTGGCCGAGCACACCCTGGATTCCGGTCGTGCCTGGCAACGCTTCCAGGCCATCTGCGAAGCCCAGGGCGGCCTTCGCGAGCCGCCTGTGGCCGAGCGCAGCGAGGCGGTCTGCGCGCCGCACTCCGGCCGGGTCGAGCACATCGACAATCGCCGCCTGGCCCAGGTGGCCAAGCTGGCCGGCGCCCCCGGCGCCCCGGCGGCCGGAATCGAACTGCACGTGCACCTCGACGACGAGGTGAATAGCGGCGATCCGCTCTACACCATCCACGCCGAGACCGACGGCGAGCTCGGCTACGCCCGCGAGTTCGCCGGCAACAATGGTGACATCATCGCGCTGGAGACCGACGCATGAACCGTGCCGTAGTGATCGCGCTGCCCGGCAACGAGGCCCTCGCGATCCGCCTTGCCCAAGCAATGCAGGCCGAGCGCATCGGCCTGGTCTACCGCCGCTTTCCCGACGGCGAAAGTTTCCTGCGCATCGACGCCGACCTCGCCGACCGCGACGCGGTCCTGGTCGCCACGCTGGATCGTCCCGACCCGAAGATTCCGCGCCTGCTGTTCGCCGCCGACCTCGCGCGCGACCTCGGCGCGCGTCGAGTGGTGCTGGTTGCGCCGTACCTGCCGTACATGCGCCAGGATCACCGCTTCGACCCGGGCGAGGCGCTGACCTCGGTCAGCTTCGCGAAGCGGATTTCGGCAACCTTCGACGGGCTGGTGACCGTCGACCCGCACCTGCATCGTTATCCCACACTCGATGCGGTCTACACGATTCCCAGCGAGGTTGTCGCCGCCGCGCCGGCGCTGGCCGAATGGATCACCGCGACTGTCGATCGTCCGCTGGTCGTCGGTCCGGACGAAGAAAGCGGGCAGTGGGTGCGGGCGGTGGCCGAAGCGCGCGGCCTTCCATGGAGAGTCATGAGCAAACAGCGCTTCGGCGACCACGATGTCCGCATCGAGGCGCCCGATCTCGACGGCCTCGACGGGCATCACCCGGTGCTGGTCGACGACATCCTGTCTTCCGGTGCGACGCTGGCCGACGCCGCGCGCGTGCTGGCCGAGGCCGGGCTGCCGATCCCGGCCTGCGCCGTGGTTCACGGCCTGTTCGGTGAGCGGGCCCGCGACACGCTGGCCGCGGCCGGGATCGAGACCGTGGTCTGCACCGATTCGGTCGATGCGCAGGAAGCACGAATCGACCTGGCCGAACGGATCGCGCCGGCGGTGCGCACGCTGCTCGACGCGGGCGGCTGAGTCCTGTCTTTCGGCGGCGCGGCTCGGCGCGGGTCAGAAGCGGACGTCCGACCCGCCGGCCGACTCGACGTCCCGCGCGCCGAGCTCCTGGTCGGGAGAGAACAAGAACGGAATCCGGTAGGTTCTCGATGCGTCCGGGTCGTCGGACGCATTCCATTCGACTTCGAGCACATGCAGTCCCGGCGTCAATCCGGTCAGCGGCAGCACGCCGGTCAGACCACGCTGATTCAGATCGCGCCGCTCGGTCGGCAGCAACGTCGCGGGCGCCGTCTGCAGATTCCCGAGCCTGAGGGTCCAGAGGCCACGGAGGCAGTCCACCGGATCGAGTTCGACCGGACACCGATCGTCGAGCACCGGGTTGTCGCGCATCGGATAGTAGGGCAGAAAGACGCGGACGAAGGCGCTTCGCTGCTCGAAGCCGTCGATCGTCGGCACGGGGCGCAGCCGGTCCGGCGCGCCGCGCAGGCTTTCGTAGTGCGCGCTGTCGATGCCGCCCTCGATCGCCTCGTCGCCGAGATACCGGAACTGGTCGGACAGCGTGAACGAGGTCCAGGCCTCGTAGCGCACGAAGCCCAGCGTCACGATGAAGATCGAGCCGGCGGCGGTCAGCAGCGTGAACAGGAACGGCCGCGTGTTGGTCTGTAGCGTCAACTGGACCGGCAGGATCAGCCGCTGCGGCCAGATCCATGCATTGAACCGGATCAGCGCGCGAACGGTGCTGCGGAAGAAGGGCCGTTCGGCCAGGCCGGGGACGCGCTCGCCGAGCACCGCATCCAGGAGCCAGAGCAGGCCGGGGCCGCCGATGAAGGCCGAAAGCATGATCCAGAGCGAGATCTCGCTCAAGCGCTCGGGCTGATCGACCAGTTCGCCGAGTGCCTGGCCGGCCAGCAGGATCCCAAGCATCAGCACGGAAACCCACAGGATGCCCAGCGCGATCATGCTGATCACCGAGAACAGGGCGGACGCCGCGTGATCGGCCGACGCGATCGCGCGGCGCAGGTCCGGCAGGTTGCTGCGGTAATGTTCCCGGGTCATCCGGCCCACGCCGGGCACGCGCTTCCAGACGATGCCGCCGGGATACACCGACCTCAGTCCTACCAGCCCGGCCCAGTAGGCGCGGATCATCAGGTGCACGGCAAAGCAGCCCCCCAGCGCATAGAACAGGCCGGGCAGGATCACCAGCAGGATGTCCACGATCTGCGAACCGGCGAAGGACTGGTGCGAGAAGCGCTGGCTGAAGGTCTCGAACAGCATGCCGGGCAGCGTGAACAACGCCACGGTGGTCAGACCGGAGATGATCAGTTCGATCTCGTCGGTACGGTCGCGCAGCCGCTCGATCCGGTCGAGCTCCTTCGGATCGAGGCCTTCCGGATCGTCCGGTTCCCGGCCGGCGGTCTGGTGCTCGCTCATCGGGATCCCCTGACGGCCGCGATGGCCCCGAAATTGAAGCACTGGAACCAGTCGACGACGGTCTCGAATCCTGCGGTTTCGAGTCGCGCGTGGTGCCGCTCGCGTGTTTCCGGGACCAGCACGTTCTCCAGCGCCTGGCGCTTGCGCGCGATTTCCAGGTCGGAATAGCCCTGGCTGCGCTTGAAGTCGTGGTGGTGGGTGTTCAGCCAGGCCTGGCGGGCCGGCGGCTCGAACGCCAGCTTCTCGGCCAGCACCAGCACCCCGCCGGGACGCAGGCCGGCGTGGATGCGGCGGATCAGCGCATCGCGCCGAGCCACCGGCACGAACTGCAGCGTGAAGTAGACCAGCACCACCGACGCGTTCTCGATCGGCACCTCGAGCAGGTCGGCCTCCAGGACCTCGACCGGGACGCGGGAGTTGTCGGCGGCAATCAGCTCGCGACAGCGCGCCACCATGTCGGGGGCGCGGTCCACGGCGACGATGTCGACGTCGTCGACCTGCACCGCGCGACGCGCCGCCAGCGTGGCCGCGCCCAGCGAACAGCCGAGATCGTAGATGCGGCTGCCCGGCTGCACCGCGCGCCGCACCAGCAGCGGGGTCAGGTCCAGCAGCAGGCGGTAGCCCGGCACCGAGCGCTCGATCATGTCGGGAAAGACCTTGACTACGGCCTCGGAAAATTCGAAGGGCGCCGCGGGCCGATCGTCGTCCCCGGTGCGGTAGATTTCGTCTCGAGCCATGCATGGAAGGCCGGGTGCGGTCCCGGCGTTACGAACCTCCGATGATTGTATGCCCCGAACCGACCCGGCGCCGCGCGACCGGATGAACGGCAACGTCCGCATCGAACGCTTCGGCGCCGCACATGCGGCGGAACTCGACGCGGCGGTGGCCGACGCCACGCGCCCCGGGCGGCACGGCCGCCTGGCCGAGTGGCAGGCCGCGCTCGACGCATTGTCGAATGCCGCCCACGGCTGGCGGATCGACGACGGCGTGCTGGTGGCCGGGGGGCCGCTGGCCGACCCCGGCCCGGCGGCCGAAGCGCTGCGGGGCCTGGTCCCGTGGCGGAAGGGGCCGCTCCGACTGGCCGGAGTGGACATCGACACCGAGTGGCGCTCGGACTGGAAATGGGGTCGCGTCGCACCGCAGGTCGAACTGGCCGGGCGGCATGTGCTCGACATCGGCGGCGGCAACGGCTACTTCGCCTGGCGGATGCTCGCCGCCGGCGCCGCCAGCGTCACGGTCTGCGACCCGACCCTGGTGTTCTGGATGCAACATCGCGCGATCGCCCGGTTGGCCGGGCCGGCGCCGCTGGACTTCCTGCCGTTGCGATTCGAGGGCCTGCCGATCGTCGGCGCGTTCGACGCGGTGTTCTCGATGGGGGTGTTGTACCACCGCCGCGATCCGCTCGAACACCTCGACCGGATCCACTCGCAGCTCGTCCCCGGCGGCACGCTGGTGCTCGAGACGCTGATCCTCCCCGGCTCTGGTGACGGCGAGTTCGATCCACCCGACCGCTACGCCAACATGCGCAACGTCCACCGCCTGCCCACCATCCGGCGGCTCGAGCACTGGCTGGAGCGTTCGGGATATTCGAGCATCGAGGTGCGGGACCGGACCTGGACGACGGTCGACGAACAGCGACCGACCGCCTGGATGCCGTTCCATTCCCTTGCCCACGCGCTGGCCGAAGACGGCCGGACCACCGTCGAGGGCCATTCGCCCCCGCTGCGCGCAGTGGTGACCGCGAGTCGTGCATGAAAACCCCGGCCGCGAAGGCCGGGGTCGATCGCGATTCCGAACGTGGCGATCCGTTCCGATCACTCGTGACGAGTGCGGTACCGGGGCCCGGAAACGATCAGTTGCCGGGTCAGCTGCTGAGTTCGACCACGACGTCGGCGTCGAGCTGGCGGCGCTCGAAGAAGGCCGGCGTCATGTCGCCCGTCACGCTGACTCGGTCACCGGTGTCGATCTGCAGGAATCCCTGGTCATCCAGTGGATCGGCCGCCAGATTATCGACGTCGACGGTGAGATTGCTCATCCCGGTATCGATGACGAAATCATCGGCGCCGACCGTGATGACGCGACCGTTGACGATTGTCTCCGACGTGGTAATCGGCTGGGTCATGCCCTGGTTCATTCGGCGCTCGGTGGCTTCGTCGGCGTAGAAGGTCGTATCGAGCTTGTCGACCTGCACGCTCATCGCGTCGATGGTGGTTGTTTCGAGGAAGTCGTCGTCGACCCGGCCCATAACTCGAACCTTGTCGCCTTGCAAGAGCTTGTAGGCATCGGCATCGCGGTCGCCGTCTGCCATTTCGACAGTCACGCTGCCGTCGCCGTACTGGAGTTCGAATTCGTTTCGGTCGACATCGCCCACGGTGCCGCTGATCGAAATCCAGCTGTCGTCCGGCGCGCCGTAGGGCGAAGTCTGGTGGTCACCGTAGCGGTCCATCGATTCGCCGTTCGATTCGGACGCGGAGGTCCTGGTCTTCGTGTCGGTCATGCTGCCGTGCTCGTTCCAGTCTTCGCCGGCCTGCAGCGCGACAGGTGCAGACATGGAGGCAGTGATCGCGGTTGCGAGAATTCGGTTCTGGAGTCTCATTCGAGTCCTCCTGATTCTGTTTGAGTGAACGCAACGCGGAACGCTTTTCGCCCCGCGCCACGAGCAAAGACCTTCCACCGCGCCCCCGGGGTTTCAACCCGTCCCGGCGACTCGAGATCGGGAACCAACGGTTCCACGGTGTAGGGAGAGTGGTTCCACGCCCGGCGCTTGTCGCGGTATTTTTCACTCCGATTTCGTTTCACGCCCCGATGCCGTGTTCCACACCAACCAATGGCACGTGTCCCGTTCACCGGAACGCCGCAGAATGCTCCGCTTGACCACCGCTGATGGACTCGAACATGAAACACTACATCCTCGCCCTGCTGTTGGCCGGCTTGAGCGCCGGCGCGAACCTGATGGCCCAGACCGAAGCTCCCGATGACCCGTATCTCTGGCTCGAAGAGGTCGAAGGCCCGAACGCGCTGGCCTGGGCGCGCGGCCAGAACGAGCTCGCGGTGGCCGAGCTCGAAGCCCATCCGCTGTTCGTACCGATCGAGGAACGGGCGCTCGAGATCCTGACCTCCGAGGATCGCATCGCCTATCCCTCGCTGCAGGGTGGAATGATCTACAACTTCTGGCGCGACGCTGAGCACGTGCGAGGCCTCTGGCGGCGGACCTCGGTCGAGGACTACCGGAGCGGCGATCCGGACTGGGACGTTCTGCTGGATCTCGACGCGCTGGCGGAGCAGGAAGGCGAGAACTGGGTCTGGGCGGGCGCCAATTGCCGCTATCCGGACTACGACCGCTGCCTGGTTTCACTCTCGATCGGCGGTGCCGATGCGTCCGTGACCCGCGAATGGGACATGGAAACCCGCCAGTTCGTCGACGGTGGATTCGCGCTGGAGGAATCGAAGAGCGGGATCAGCTGGCGCGACCGAAATTCCGTGTTCTACGGCCCGGCCTTCACCGAGGACCAGGTGACCGATTCCGGCTATCCGCGAACGGTCCGAATCTGGAACCGCGGCACGCCCGCCTCGGACGCGACCATCGTCTTCGAAGGCGAACGCAGTGACGTGGCCGCACGTGGCCTTCGATTCTGGGATGGCGACACCTACTACGACATGATCGTCCGTGCACCGGGGTTCTTTACCCGGCACTACTACCTCTATCGCGACGGGGAAACGATTCGCCTGAATGTCCCCGACGATGCCGCCCTCACGGGCATGCTCGACGGCCAGGTGCTGATCGAACTGAAATCCGACTGGACCGTGGGTGACACCACCTATGCCCAGGGTAGCCTTGTCGCAGGACCGATCGAAAGCTTCGAGACGAAGCGACCCGAGCTGTCGGTGGTCTTCCAGCCCGCCGAACGCGCATCCATCTCCAGCGTCGCGACGACGGAAAACACCGTCCTGGTCAACGTGCTCGACAACGTCGTTTCGACGATGCTTCGATTCACGCATTCCGGTGACCGCTGGCAGCAGGACACGCTGAACGTGCCCGATCTCGGCAGCATCTCCGTGGTCTCGACCGACGACCGTTCCGACCGTTTCTTCTACAACTACACCGGTTTCCTGACACCGTCGACCCTGTTCGAGGCTGATGCCGCCACGGATGTCCATACGGAAGTCCGCGCCGAGCCGGCATGGTTCGACAAGGAAGGCATGAGCGTCGTCCAGCACGAAGCCGTATCGGCCGATGGCGAGCGAATCCCGTATTTCCTCGTCACCCCCGCCGGTTACGAGGCCGATGGACAGAACCCGACCCTGCTTTCGGCCTACGGCGGCTTCGAGGTCTCGCGCACGCCGTTCTATTCGGGCGTGACCGGGTCTGCCTGGCTGGAGCGCGGCGGGGTCTACGTGCTGGCCAATATCCGCGGCGGCGGCGAGTTCGGGCCGAAGTGGCACCAGGCCGCGCTGAAGGAGAATCGTCAGCGCGCCTTCGACGACCTGATCGCGGTCAGCGAGGACCTGATCGAGCGCGGCATCACGTCGCCCGATCACCTCGGCATCCAGGGCGGCAGCAACGGTGGGCTGCTGGTCGGTGCCGTTATGGTCCAGCGCCCGGACCTGTTCGATGCCGTGGTCTGCCAGGTTCCGCTGCTGGACATGAAGCGCTACCACCGACTGCTGGCCGGAGCCAGCTGGATGGCCGAATACGGCGACCCGGACGACCCGGAGCAGTGGGCCTGGATTTCCGAGTATTCGCCTTACCAGAACGTCGCTGCCGATGTCGACTATCCGCGTGCCTTCTTCACCACCTCGACGCGCGACGATCGGGTCCACCCGGCCCACGCCCGCAAGATGGTCGCGAAGATGCGCGACCAGGGTCACGACCTGCTGTACTACGAGAACATCGAGGGCGGCCACGGCGGCGCGGCCAACCTGAAGCAACGGGCCTACCTGAGTGCACTGATCTACGCCTACCTGCACGGCCAGCTGGCCGACCCGGCGAGCGACGACGCCTGAGGTGTTCGAATCGGCCGGCGCGCGCGACGTGCGCCGGCCGGCTCGAATCGACCGATCCGAATCGACCGATCCGAATCGACCGATCCGAATCGATCGATCCGGACCGACTCCAGGGCTCGCGGGCGGTCCGGGCCCGAGCGGCTCCAGCTCGGGCCTTACTGGAACCAGATCACCGCCGCGATCGTCGTGAGCAGCCCGGCCGAGACCGCGCCGACCAGGGCATTCATCGGTGACCTTCGAGCCTGGAGCGCCGCGGCAATACCGAGACCGGCCAGGCCGCAGACGGCGAACAGCACCCAACTGCCTCGGGGCACCGTGTGGAGTCCGGCCCGCCACGCGCCCAGGCTGGCCGCCACCGCGGACACCACGGTCCAGACCAGCAGCATCCCGGCGATCATCCTGGACCGAACGGTTGCGGATCGTTGAATGGTCAAGCCCCGGCGTCGTCGTGGACGACGCAATCGCGCCCGGCCTCCTTCGCGGCGTAAAGCCGCCGATCGGCCCGCTCGCGCAGCTCGGGCAATGTCTCGCCCGTCCGCGGACGGGCGACGCCGAAGCTCATCGTGATGGGAACGGGTCGACCATCGACCTGCAGCGTTTGTAGCGTCCGGCGCACCGCTTCGAGGCCGCGCAGGACGGTGGCCTGGTCCGGCCCCGGCAGCGCCAGCCCGAACTCCTCGCCCCCGACCCGGCCGATGATGCCCTTGTCGCCGAACTCGGCACGCAGCGCCGCGGCGACCTTGCTCAGCACGGCGTCTCCGGTCGCGTGGCCGAAACGATCGTTGACCCGCTTGAAATGGTCGATGTCGCCCAGCACCAGGGCGAAGTTCCGCCGCTTGGCTTCGGCCAGCGAACGGGTCTGCTCGGCCAGCTCGAAGAACCGTGTGTGGTTGCTCAGCGCCGTCAGCGCGTCTCGACGGGACAGGCGCCGGAACCGCCGGCGGTCGCGAACCGCCCGGATCCAGAGCACGAGCAAAAGAGCGACCAGCAGCACCGATCCGACCACCAGGGCGACCCGGAGTTGCGATTGCTGGGCCTGGCTCTGTCGTTCCAGTTCCGCGATCCGCTGCTGCTCGCGCAGACGGATCAGTTCCTGTTCCTTTTCGGCCACCGCGAACTGTACCTGGAGCAGCGCAGTGCGCCGGTCGCGCACCTCGTCGAGGTGCGCCTCGCGCGCGTTCATCGAGGCCAGCATATGCTCGACGGCATCCGAAGGCCGGCCCTGCTCGACGGCCAGCCCCGCGAGCGCCCGATGTGCTTCGGCAACGTATTCGTCGTTGCCGGCCGAGACCAGGTCGGGCAAGGCAGCGCGCAGCAAGCGCTCGGCGGTCTCGGCGTCGTTCTGACCCAGCGCCATCCGCGCCCGGTACAGCCGGGCGGCGGACAGGCCACTGCGATAGCCGTGCTCTTCCATCAGCGCTATGGCGCGTTCGAGGCGCGGCCCCGCTTCGTCGTAGCGCCCCGCGGCTTGAAGCAGGTCGCCATAGCCGTATTCCACCGTCCCCAGCAGCATTTCATCGCCGGATTCGGCGCAGACCTCGATGCCGGACCGGTAATGGCGTCGGGCTCCATCGAAATCGTCCATGCGCTTGTAGACGAAGGCCAGGCGCTGGTGTGCAGCGCACTCCTCCCTGAGTTGACCGTTGCGCTGCGCGATTCGCAACGCCTTCTGGCCGAACGCCAGCGCGTCGGTCGGCTCTTCGGTCAATGCATAGATATAGGCGGCAACGCTGAACAGGTTGACCGCATAGGGTTCCAGCGTCGGGTCCTCGAGCAGCTCCAGTGCCGCACGGAGATGACGGAAGGTGGTCTCGAACTGGCGCGCGATGTACCCGACGTTGGCTGCGCGGGCATGCGCAACGAGACGCTGGGCGGGATCCAGATCGCGCCGGAGCAGCGCCTGGACCGTGGCCAGCGAGGCGGCCATCTGCCCGTCCAGTGCCTGGTTCCGGCTTTCCAGCATCATGAAGGTCACGATCTGGTCGTCGTCGGCCAGGTCGAGGTGCGGGCGAAGCTCGTCCAGCACCGCCTGGGAGGCCGGCCACGGCGCTTCGATGTTCAGCTGCTCCGCCTCGGCCAGGCGCGCAGCGAAACGCTCGGCATCCATCGCGGTCGCCGGCTGCGCGACCATCAGTGCCATCGTCAGCAAGACACCCCGCGCAAACGCGTGAAGCGCCCTGATGACCGTTTTCGATGGCGTTGATGGCGGCAACATGACCGCACCCCCGAATTCGAAGCCCGCCCGAGTATACGGGCCGAGCGGCGCCGAGGCGAATCCGGTCAGCGCACCCTGTCGGTATAGCTCGGCGTGCGAAGCACCGCGTTGAGCAGCAGCAGGTTCAGGCCGTCGAGGTACGAGCGCACCGACGGATCCTCGGTGAACGCGACGATGCGGCCTCGGCCGTGCGGCTGGTCGACGACGAACGGCTTGTAGGCGAGCTGCCGGCGGTTCTCGTCCCACAGGTAGCCGGCTACGCGCAGCTCGTCCGGACCGGCAAACCGGACCACGTTGCGTCCGCGATCACGTGTGATCGGGCGGAACACGCGGTCACCCCGGACCAGCACGTTCAACGAAGGGGCGATCCCGGCGGCCAGCCAGTGTTCGGGATCGACGTCGGCCCGGACCAGCACGCCGGCAACCGAATCCGGTGCCTCCGAGGCAGGCTGCGCGGCGCGTTCGAAATCGTCGACCGTCTCGAGCTCGGTTCCGCGGACCCGGTCGTCACTGTCGTCCGGCGATTCGGCGTCTTCGTCGGTCGCCGCGTCCCGCAGCTGATCCTCGGCGCGCAAGGCGAGCAGGTCGACGTCGGGATCGGCCGCCCACTCGGTTGCACCGGCCAGCGTGATCAGCACGCCGCCATCGTCGATCCAGTCGGCCAGGTGATCACGGCCGGCCTGGCCGAGCACGCGGGCGTAACCGCCCCAGCGCGACGTGTCGTCGGGAAGGATCACGACGTCGAAGCGATCGAGCGGCGCATCGCGCAGGGTGGCGGTGCGGATCGGCGTGACCGGAACCCCGAATCGCCGCTCCAGTACGTAGCGAACCGCGCCCGGAGCATAGATGTCGGTCGGGGCGTCCCAGGCCAGCGCCACGCGGGGCGCGTGCAGGCGGCGGACCGTCATGCTGCCGAGGTTGGGGCCGTCGGAGACCCAGGTGTCGTCGACACCGATCACGATCGCGCCGGTGCGCTCGGCCAGCGCATCCAGCGCTGCTACGCCGCCGTCCGGCAGGGCCGCCGAAGGAAGGATCAATGATCCGGACGGCCAGGAAAGTCCGGCATGTTCGAACGGTTCTTCATTGGACTGCACGAACAGGCCGTCCTGCAGCGCGCCGGCCAGAAAGGCGCCGGTCGCCTGCGAACCGCCGGCGACCAGGTACACCACCGCGTCGTCCGGACCCGTGCGGCGACCGGCGGGCAGGGCGCCGGGGGCCACGAGCCGTTCGTCGTCGATCGCGATCGGTCGGCGGCAGCTCGGCACCTCGAGATTGAACATGGCCGGCAGCGACCAGGCGGTGACGTCGTAGATCTCGTCGCGGCGATCCTGGGCGCGGAGGCGCTCCTGCTCCTCGGCAAACGGCTCGGGCAGTTCGATGTCGTCGTCGAGCAGCACCCGGAGCTTGCGATAGGCCGGCTGCGCGGCGGGGATGACGTAGCTGCCGGGCGCCAGGTCGCGGCCGCACTCGGCGCGCTCGGTTTCCAGCACATGGACGTCGGCGCCGTGGCGGGCCAGCAACGCGGCCAGCCGGTCGGCCCCACGCTGGTCGCGCTGGGTCGGAATGACCCAGGCGCCCGGTCCTTCGGCGCGGGCTTCGGCCACGGCCGAGGCGCGGTACTCGGCGAAGTCGCGCCACAGCTGCTCCCGATTCCGGGCCACGGTTTCGGCCGTGGCCAGCAGAGCGATGGCATAGCGCTCGATGGATTCGGCGTAGTCCCATTCGGTGGCGTCGCGCCGCCGCATCGTGAGCCCGCGTACCGAAGCCTGCTCATAGGTCATGGCCACCGCCCCGTAGTACGAAGGCCAGCTGGCCCCGTAGCCGGGATAGAAGGCATCGAAGATTTCGCGAGTGAAGTAAGGCAGGCCGAGCCGATCGAACCAGCGCGCGTTGTTGCGGCCGAAGCGTTCGAGCGAGGCCCGCTGGGCCTCGACCAGCAGCGGATTGTACGGGACGGCCTCGGGGGCGAAGAAGAAGGTCGTGTCCGGCCCCATCTCGTGGGCGTCGACGAAGGCCAGCGGATACCACTCCAGCAGGGCATCGACGCGGCCGATCGTTTCGGGCTGCGTAATCGCCAACCAGTCCCGGTTGAGGTCGAACAGGTAGTGGTTGACCCGGCCGGACGGCCAGGGCTCGTCGTGCTCGGCGGCCAGCCGGTCGGCCAGCGGCTCCAGGCCCAGCTCGGCCTCGAAGCGCTGCACGAAGCGGGCCCGGCCGTCGGGGTTCTGGATCGGATCGATGAAGACCAGGGTCTCGGCGAGGATCGACTCGACCACGGGATCGTCCTCGGCGCTCAGCAGATGGTGGGCCACCAGGAGCGCCGCGTCGGCCGGCGCGATTTCGTTGCCGTGGACCGAGTGCGAAAGCCAGACCGTGCCGGGCAGCCGATCGAGCGCGGCTTCGAGGCGTTCGGCCGAATGGCGATCAGGCCGCGCCACGGCCTGGATATCGTCGCGAATGGCATCGAGCCGCTGGATGCGCTCCGGCGTACCGATCACCACGTAGTACAGGTCACGGCCCTGCCAGCTGGTCGCGTACGTAACCTTCCGGGTGCGCTCGGGAAACGCCTCGACCAGTTGCCGGAACGCCCGCTCCAGCTCGGCCGGATCACTGATCGCCGAGCCCATCGGATACCCGAGCAGCTGATCCAGTTGCGGCGCGTTTTCGGACGGCAGATGACCCGCGCGGAATTCGATGTCGGGTTGCAGCGATTCGGCGTGAACGGGCGAGGTCAGCGGCAGTGCCGCGAAGGCGAGCAGGACGATCGAGGTGACCAGAATACGCATGAGGATCTCTTTCCGGAGTCGGTGCAGGAGCATAGCCGAGCTGCGGCAAAAGCGGGGTCGTTCGCGTGGCGATTCGCCCTGAATGCGATTCATGTCACACCCTCTGCCAGTCAATGAGATGCGGGCGGGGTTACAGGACTCTCTCGAAACCAGGGAAGGGACGCGGTGTACGTGGGGCCTGCCCGGCGCTTCGGCGCCGGGCTTCTTTCTGCCGCCCCGGTGTCCGGCGGAACACGGCGGAAATTCACGCGAGGCGTTGCATTCGCGGGATTTTTGCGCTATAAAAGGCGGCTCTGATTTTTCAGGCGGTTCGCACACGCGCCCGCATCGACCCAACATTCGGAAATCGTCATGTCCAGAGTCTGCCAGGTGACCGGCAAGCGCCCGATGGTCGGGAACAATGTTTCCCACGCCAACAACAAGACCAAGAAGCGCTCGCTGCCGAACCTCCACAGTCATCGTTTCTGGTCCCCGGCCGAGAACCGCTGGATCAAGCTCCGCGTCTCGACCAAGGGCCTTCGTATCATCGACAAGAAAGGCATCGACAACGTGCTCGCCGAGCTGCGTGCGTCGGGCCAGAAGTACTAAAGGAGATTCGTCATGGCCGGTAGCGCTCGCGACAAGATCAAGCTCGTCTCCTCCGCCGGGACGGGTCACTACTACACGACCGACAAGCAGAAGAAGAACACTCCGCACAAGCTGGAGTTCAAGAAGTACGACCCGGTCGTGCGCAAGCACGTGATGTACAAAGAAGCCAAGATCAAGTAACCGGCTCCTGCATCCTGCTGCACCCATCCAGAACGCCCGGCCTCGCCGGGCGTTCTGCGTTTCCGGAACTCTTCGAGCAGAATGCTCGTGTCCACAGATGAACACGGATGGGCAGAGATGAAAACGACGCACACGGGGCGAGTCCTCGGCCACGAAACGAATGCCCGGCTCATCTTGTCTTTTCTGTGCGGAAGAGCCGAAAAAAGATAACGTCCTCTCCGCCGAATTCGCCGTGTGCACCGCAAAGGGGTTGGCCGCGCCGCCCCATCCGCTTTTATTCGCTTGTTTCCTCGCTCCTCTGTCGACAACGGGGTTTTTCCACCGATCCCGCTCGCGCGATTAGACCAGCCCCCGTTCGGCCAGCGAGACGACCTCGGAGTCGCCGACGATGAAATGATCCAGAAGGCGGATGTCGACCAGCGCGAGCGCGTCGCGCAGTCGGCGGGTGATCGCCAGATCGGCCTGACTCGGCTCGGCCACGCCGGATGGGTGGTTGTGCGCGATGATGATGGCCGCGGCCTTGTGACCCAGTGCAGTCTCGACGACCACCCGGGGGTGGACGTGCGCGGCATCGATGGTGCCGTGGAACAGGACGCGAAAGGCGATCACCCGGTGGCGGGTGTCGAGCAACAGCGCACAGAAGGCCTCGTGGGGGCGATGACGAAGTTCGGCGCGCAGGAACCGGCGCGTGGCGTCCGGGCTGGTCAGCGCGTCGCCGCGAGTCAGCCGGGCGCGCAGGTGACGACGAGCCAGCGCAATGGCAGCCTGGAGCTGAGCGACCTTGGCCGGACCCAGCCCGGGCTCTTCGGTCAGGCGATCCGGCGGCGCCTCGAGCAGGCCGCGCAGACCGTCGAACCGGGCCAGTAATCGCCGGGCCAGATCCAGCGCCGAACACCCTCGGGTCCCGGTGCGCAACAGGATGGCCAGCAGTTCGGCGTCGCTGAGTGCGTCCGGGCCTTCGGACATCAGGCGTTCCCGCGGTCGTTCTCCAGTGGGCCAGTCGTGGATTCGCATACAATCGAGTTCTCTTCGGGTCGGACTGGGCCAGCGTGCGCCCTCGCCGCGGTCCGCGCCATCGGAAATCGTCCCGAAATCGGGTAGGACATTGACCGAATCCTCGCGACAAGCCACCCAGGACACCGATATCGCGGCGCGCCGCCCGCGCCGCGTACTGGTCGGCGTGAGCGGGGGTATCGCGGCCTACAAGAGCGCCGAACTGATTCGCCGACTGCGCGAGCGGGGCGCCGAGGTCCGCGTGGTCATGACCGCGGGGGCGCAGGCCTTCATCACGCCACTGACGCTGCAGGCCGTCAGCGGCCACCGGGTCTACACCGAGCTGCTCGATGCCGACGCTGAAGCCGGCATGGGCCACATCGAGCTTGCGCGCTGGGCCGACGACATCCTCGTCGCGCCGGCCACCGCCGACCTGAT
>Ga0102934_1000464_pt1 | contig 27235 bp, 23 predicted proteins | sample SalPonR2_A_D1_MG_FD_78175 | JGI IMG/M metagenome (GOLD analysis project Ga0102934, IMG submission 78175) | Salt pond soil microbial communities from South San Francisco under conditions of wetland restoration - Salt Pond MetaG R2_A_D1_MG | ecosystem: Environmental > Aquatic > Marine > Intertidal... | reverse complement strand
GGGGCAGGAGGCAGCTCGCCGCTGCAGGCCAGAAGCAGCACCATCGGCGTCGAGAGAACAAGCAGCTTGAATGCGCGCATGAATCACCTGTCTGGATCGGCCGGGCCGGCCGACGCCGTGCTGCAGCGTCGGCCGGCTGGTTCACAATTCTGCCAGCTTTCTCAGGGTGCCGGCCAGCCCGGCGAAGCGGGCCTGGGTCATGCCGGTACGGGCCTGAGCCAATCCGCTGAAGTCGTCGGCCAGCCGAGCCAGTTCGGCGCTGGCCGACGTGCCACCGGCCTCGAAGGCCGACAGGGCCTGGGCGATGGCGGCATTCTGAGCATCGCTCAGATGACCGCCGCGCGCCAGCTGATCGCGCCAGGCGCGCGCGACCACCGGCTCGGCCGGCCAGCTCACCGCCAGCTGGGTCTGGGGATTGAACAGGCCGCCGACCTCGGCCAGCTCGGCTGCGCGAATTTCATCGGCGGTGAGGAATTCGCTGGCCTCGAGGGCCAGCGTATCCAGGCCCCTGACGATACCGGTGCCGTACATGCGCTCACCGAACCAGTAGGCCGACCAGTAACCGCCGGTGACCAGTTCATCGGCATGGATCGGGCCGCGGTCGAAGTAGGCGATCTCGACCGGGCGGCCGGAATCGCTGAAGTCGAACACCGAGATGCCGCCCTGGTACCAGGCCTGGACCATGATGTCGCGGCCGGGCACCGGAATCAGCGAGCCGTTGTGGGCGACGCAGTTCTCCATCTCGCTCTGGGCTGCCGGGAGCTTGTAGTAGCCGGCAAAGACCAGCTCCCTGTCGACGATGTCATAGATCGCATTGGCGCCCCAGGTGCGTGGATCGGAAGCCCGGCAGCGGGGACGCGAACCCCCGCCCCACTCGTCGGTGAACACGACCTTGGTGCCGGTATTGTTGAAGGTGGCCGAATGCCAGTAGGCGAAGCCGGGGTCGACGACTTCATCGATGCGGGTCGGGTTTTCCGGGTCGCTGATGTCGAACAGGATGCCGTTGCCCGAGCAGGCGCCGGCAGCGATTCCCAGCTCGGGAAAGACCGTAATGTCGTGGCAGTGGTTGGTCTCGTTGGTGGTCTGGGTGCCCGGGCCGTGGTCGCCGCGCTCCCACAGGCCGGCCAGGTTGCCGGATTCGGGGTCGGCGAAGACCGCCGGGCTGTCGATGATGCGCGCTTCTTCCGGGCGGTCCAGGAAGACTTCGATCACATCGATGCGGAACAGGGCCGTGCGCTCGTCGCGGTAGGGGTCCTTGTCGATGCAGCCGGCCAGTTCGTCTTCGTCACGGACCGGGGCGGTGCCCGAATTGTAGATCAGGATGCGGCCGTTCTCGTCCGGGCCGGCGACCACCGAATGGGTGTGGGATCCACGGCAGGTCTGGACAGCACCCACCTGCTGGGGCCGCGTCAGATCACTGATATCGAAGATGCGCAGGCCCCGGAAGCGATCCTCGCTGACCTCTTCGGCCACGCCGATCAGACCGCAGTCCAGCCGGCCGCGGGTCTGTTCGACCGACATGATCAGCAGGTTCTCCACCACCGAGACATCACCCTGTCCCCCCGGGCAGACCACCGAGCTCATCAGCTCTGGCGCGCCGTCGTCGACCAGACGGTAGACATTGAATCCGTGATACGAGCCGGCGATCAGCACATCATCGAAAAATGCGATGTCGGTGTTGGCGAAATCAAGCAGTGTCGGGCGTGGCTCGTCGTCATCGGCGTCATCGTCATCGACGCGGATCGCAGCGCGACCGGCCGGGTTTTCGGGGTCGAAGAAACCGTCCGGCTTGGGCAGGGCCGAGACCAGACGCAGATTCCAGATCGCCTCACCCGCGTCGCGGAAGCCTGCGGCGAGACCCACGCGCGGGTCATTGGCCACGGCGTTGTACATTGCCGTCATGCGCTCGATCTCGGCGGTCTGGTCGGTCTTGACGTGGGAGACGAACTCATAGAAGGCCGGGTCCTGGGCCGACCCCTGCTCATCGAGCAACTCGTCGACCATCACCAGAGCGCCCTCGTGGTGCGCGATCATCAGGCTGAGGAACATCCGGTCGAAGTCCTCGCCGCTGGAAGCGGCCAGCGCCTCCATCTCCTCGTGCGATGCCATGCCCTCCATGGCGTGGTCGCCGTGGGCATGGTGATGCCAGTCCATCGGTGCTTCCGGCTCGCCGCGGGCGGTCAGCCAGCCCTGCATGTACTCGATCTCATCGCGCTGGGTGGTTTCGATCTTGGCCGCCAGCTCGATCATGTCGGGATCCTGCGAGCGATTCGGGACCAGCACCGACATGTCCAGCGCCTGGCTGTGATGCGGCACCATATCGCGCATGAACTTCACATCGGCCGCGGTGTAGCGCAGCGAGGCCAGCTCGATCGCCTCCTCGGCGCTGATCTCGCGGCTGGGCTGACCCGGCGCACCGGGCTGCACGATGGGGGATTGGGCAAGAGCCGTGGAGGAGATGACGAGCATCAGAAAGAGGCTCGCGACGACGGGCTTTCCGTTAATTTTACGAGTCATTGCGGGTGATCCAGACTGGGTCTTCGTTCAAGAACAACCAGTGAGTCTACCCGCGCCAAAATGAAGAAGGGAGTTCACGCAGGCATCACGTGAACTCCCAGGCAGCCTTCTGCTCGCGTGACATGCCTCCCGTTGGCTCAGTACATGAAGCGAAAGCCGATTCGATAGAAATTGACGTCGAATTCGAAGCTTTCGGCCTGGAAGGTCATCGCCACCCGGTCATTGAAAAGTACATTGCCTTCGAGGCCGATGAGGAAGTCGCCGTCGTCGAAATCATCGTCGGTCGAATAGCCGGCATAGGCACGGGATTGGAAGTGCTGACTGTGGGCGCTGCGGAGCCCGACCGTGCCGCGGAAGCCATCGAAATCATCGAACCCTGTCTCCAGGCGATCGTAGCCGAGCTCGAAATTGAGGTCCGTGTTGCTGTTCATCTCGGTACGAAAACCCAGACCGGCCTTGAACAGGTTGAGATCGCCGCGCTCGACGTCATATTCCTCATAGCTTGCCGTCAGATAGAGGGCATCGCCCATCGCCGTCGACAGGCCGGCGAAGAAGCCGGTGTCGGTCGACGAGCCCGCCGCATCGACATTGATCAGACTGAAACCACCCTCGATATACGAGTAGGACGGTGATTGAGCCTGAGCGCTGATCGATGCAGAGATCAACAATGCGGCCGCAAGCAGCCGTTGATTGAATTCGAGAGTCATGGTGTTCCCCTGTGCAGAATGATTATGAACTGCCTTCCAAGGCAGCCCGACGCCGGGCCCGCCAGATAACGGCCGAAAGATTTCGGCAGATCCAACGCCAAGCCCAGGCTGATGATAGCCGAATTCCGGTTTTGTTTTTTAATTACCCGCACCAGCTATAGTGCAGGAAGCCATGCATCCGAAAAATCTATCGACCCATCGCCTGGCGCTGGCTCTGGCAGAATCCGGCCCAGTCCAGGGGCAGGTCGGCGCGGCGGGCCGTGTCGGCGTCGATCAAGCGGAAGCGTCCGGGATGGCGCAGCGCCAGCCAGACGGTGAGCAGGGGCCAGGTGGCCAGGTCGAGGCGCTGCAGGATGGCCAGGCAGTGCTCGAAGCGAACCTTGATCGCCGATTTGCCGTGCATCAGGCCGTTGACGGCGATGGCGATGGCGCGGCGGTCGTCTTCATCTTCAAGTGCTGCGTCGAATCGCTCGCGGTCCGATTCAGGAAACCCGTCGACGAGGTCGAGTGCCTCCCTGAAGTGGTCGGCGACGCGATCGAACTGACTGCGGCTGATCATCGGGCCGAGGACCTGGGCGTCGAGGCGGACTCGGATCAGTGCATCGGCGTCGACCGCTGCTGGCGTTGGTTGGGAATCGGAATTCATTCGAATCGGAACTGCGCTATCGATGCGTGCGAGAGCCCAGTTTAACGTTGTCGTAGCGGACCGCAACGATCCTGCCTTGAGATGATCGGCGATCAGCGTCAGAATGGCGGCTTTCGCGAGAGTCGACGTCAACCTTGAAACTCCATACCTGCACCGGCGCCCCCAGTCCGCGGCGCGTCACCCTGTACCTGCAAGCCAAGGGGATCGAGCTGGAGCAGGTCGAGGTCGATCTGCAGACCGGCGAGCACCTGGGCTCGTCCTTCCTTGCGAAATCGCCCGACGGCACCGTGCCCGTGCTGGAGCTCGACTGCGGCCGGACGATCTGGGACAGTATCGCGATCCGGCGCTACCTGGAGGATCTCCACCCGGATCCGGCCATGATGGGTGCGACGGCCGAAGCCCGGGCGGAAGTGATCCAGTGGACGAACTGGGTCATCGAGCGCGGCCTGCTGGCCGTGGCCGAGGCGTTCCGCAATCGTTTTCCCGGCTTCAGGGATCACGCGCTGACCGGCGCCCAGCCCATCGCCCAGATCGAAGCGCTGGCCGAACGGGGACTGACGCGCTACCCGCATTTCCTCGATGCCCTGAATGATCGACTCGAGCAGAGCAGCTACATCGGTGGGGCGCAGTTCAGCGTGGCCGATATCGACGCGCTGGTCACGATCGACTTTGCCGAGCGCGCGATCAAGATCGGGCCGGAGGACGGCCAGACCGCGTTGAATGCCTGGCGCGACACGGTCAACGCCCGTCTCGGTACAGGCTGAGGGCATGTCGAGCAACCCGGCCACATCAGATCCGACCACCGATCCCATTCTGATCATCGACCGAATCGGCAAGACCTATGCCGGCGGCTTCGAGGCGCTGGGCGAGGTCTCGCTGCGCATCGAGCGCGGCGAGCTGTTCGCCCTGCTCGGACCGAACGGGGCCGGCAAGACCACCCTGATCAGCATCATCTGCGGCCTGGTCACACCCAGTCGCGGACGGGTCACGGTCGACGGCTACGACATTCTCAGCGACTTCCGCCAGACCCGGCAGCGGATCGGCCTGGTGCCGCAGGAGTTGCACATCAACATGTTCGAGTCGGTCCTCGACACGGTCCGCTTCTCGCGCGGCCTGTTCGGCATGGCGCCGAACGAGACCCTGATCGAAAAGTTGCTGAAGGACCTGTCCCTGTGGGACAAACGCAACAGTCGCCTGATGACGCTGTCCGGCGGCATGAAGCGGCGGGTGATGATCGCCAAAGCCCTGGCGCATGAACCGGAACTGCTGTTTCTCGATGAGCCCACCGCCGGTGTCGACGTCGAGCTGCGCCGCGGCATGTGGGAGCTGATCGGTCGCCTGAGGGCCTCGGGCGTCACCATCGTGCTGACCACCCATTACATCGAGGAGGCCGAACAGATGGCTGATCGGGTCGGCGTGATCCATCGCGGCAATCTGATCGTGGTCGACGAGACCCACGCCCTGATGTCCCGCCTGGGCAAGAAGCAGCTCGAGCTGCACCTCGCCCATCCAATCGAAGCACTGCCCGAGGCGCTGCAGGACTGGCAGCTGGAGCTGGTCGACGAGGGCCGGAGGATTCGCTACAGCTTTCACCCGGACGACCGGGACTCGCGCGTCCCGGAGCTGATTCGCGCCGTCCAGGCCGCCGAGATCGAGCTGGTCGATCTGGATACGCGCAGGAACTCGCTTGAAGAGATCTTTGTCGACTTGGTGCGCGAGACATGAACGCCGCCGGCCTGTTCAACGCCCGCGGCGCGCTCGCCATCTACCGCTTCGAGATGGCGCGGTTCCGCCGCACCCTGTGGCAGTCGGTGGCCACACCGGTCCTGACCACGGTGCTGTACTTCGTGGTCTTCGGCTCAGCCATCGGCAGCCGGATCGGCGAGATCAACGGGGTCGAGTACGCCGCCTTCATCGTGCCCGGCCTGATCCTGCTGACGGTCTTTACCGAAAGCCTGAACAATTCCTCGTTCGGAATCTACATGCCGCGCTTCACCGGCACCATCTACGAGGTCCTGTCGGCACCGGTCTCGACGCTCGAGCTGGTGCTGGCCTATGTCGGTGCTGCGGCGACCAAGTCGGTGCTGCTCGGTCTGATCATCCTGGCCACGGCCAGCCTGTTCATCGATCTGGAGCTGGCCCATCCGGTGGGCATGCTGGCCTACCTGCTACTGGTCGCCTTCGCCTTCAGCCTGACCGGCTTCATCATCGGCGTGCTGGCCGACGGTTTCGAATCGCTGCAGTTCGTGCCGATGCTGGTCGTGACCCCGCTGACCTTTCTCGGCGGGGTGTTCTATTCGATCGAGATGCTGCCGCCGATCTGGCAGACGATCAGCCTGGCCAACCCCATCGTCTACATCATCTCGGGCTTCCGCTTCGTGTTTTTCGGCGCCGGCGACGTTAACTTCCTGGTCAGCCTCGGCGCACTGGCCGGGTTCATCGTTCTGGCCTTGAGCGTTGTCGCCTGGATCATCCGCAGCGGGTATCGTCTCAAGACCTGATCCCGGATCGATCCCGTGAATCTCACCTCCGATCAACTCCCTGTCTGGTTGATGGCCATCGGCTGGGCCGGCTTCGGCCTGCTGCTGGTCTGGCAGGCCTGGGGCGCGCCCTGGGCCCTGCTCAAGCAGAACGGCCTGATTCCCCTGTTCAACCTGTCCATTCTGCTGCTGGCCGGCCTGTGGTGGTTGAACGCGGGCGTCTACGAGGGTCTGAACTACCATCTGGTCTGTCTGACCACGGTGGTGCTGATCTTCGGCTGGCGGCTGGCCCTGCTGGCCGGTGCAGCGGCGCTCGTCCTGATGAGTCTGCTCGGCTTTCGTGATGTCGCCGCGCTGGGTCTGAACGGCCTGTATGCGGTCGCACTGCCGGTCTGGCTGGCGCACCGCCTGCACAGCCTGATCTACCACCGCATGCCAAGACATTTCTTCGTCTACGTGCTGGTCTCGGCCCACTTTGCCTCGATGCTGGTGATCGCCGCCGTGGCCCTGGCCGGTAGCCTGACCCTCTGGGCGCTGGGGGTTCACTCCTGGGAACGGATCTGGGGCGAGTATCTGATCTTTCTGCCCCTGCTGATGCTGCCCGAGGGCTTTGTGAACGGCACCATCATGACCATGCTGTCCGTGCTGCGCCCGCAGTGGGTTCGCAGCTTCGACGACAAGGACTACATCGAGGGAAAATGAGCCGCTTGAGACACCGCACACGATCGGGCATGATCCACGGTAACCCCAACCCAAAGCAACGCGAGGTAGACTGAACCGCCATGAACACCGACGAACTCGTCAAAGCGCTTTTCGAGGAATTCGATCGCAACGGCGACGGGAAGCTGTCGCGAGGGGAATTCGTCGAGGTGGTCCGCTACCTGCTCGGTGAGCACGGAATTCAGACCAGCTCCCGGATCTTCGAACGTTTCGACTCCAACCACGACAACGGCATCACACCCGAGGAACTGGTCGACCTGATCGAAGAATACGTGGTCTGACCCCGGATGATCGACCCGGCAACGGCGGCCCGGGGTCGGCGTTCGGTCCGCATGTTGCCGTCGGAGACTCCCAGAAAAAAGGCGGCCCGATTCGGCCGCCTTTTCGATAGGTGCTTTCTCGCTCGGACGTCTTGTCGGTCAGCGCAGGACGGTGACCTCGTAGCTGCCCAGGCCGTCCGAAAAGCTGGTCACGTAGATGCCATACGTGCCGGACTCGGGCAGGTTGACCACGGCCTCGCTGTTGCTGTCCTGACCGCCGTCATCATCCTGAGTCAGATTGCTGCCGTCAGGATTGGAAACGAACAGGACCGTATCGAATGCATCCGACTCCAGCATGATGGTGACGGTCTGCCCGGCCTCGCCTTCGAATTCATGCCGCTCGTAGCGCGTGCCATCGTGCCCACGCGGTGAGTCGCTGGTCAGGCTGCCGGTCATATTCATCGCCACTTCTTCGGACAATGCGCCGACGCTGAGCTGATAACGCCCCGCTTCCGATCCAAGGCTGCTGGCAGCAATGGTGATGGTCTCGTCGGTATCGAATCGGTAGGCAATCCGGCTGTTGTAGCCCTCATCCCCACCGTCATCGTCGGTCGTCTCCTCGCCCATGGCGTTGGTGACGGTCAGATAGGCGTCGAAATCGTAGGATCTCAGATCGATGACCACCCGGCTGCCGGCTTCACCTCGAAGCTCGTAGCGATCGCCGGAGGCGTTGCCGTCACCGAGTCGAGCATCGATGGTCTGGCCCACCTCGATAGTCGCCGGCGGCGGCAGCGTACGCGCGACGACACGATAGGGGCCGGTTTCACCGCTCGATAGCGGCGATGCGACGACTTCCAGTGCCCCACCGCTGTTCATGGTCCGAACAAATCCGGCGTTCAGGCCCTCGTAGTCATCGTTGTAGAGCGTCTCGCCGTCCGGCAGGGTGGCATTGAGCGTGGTGTCGATCGTCTCACTCATGACGATGACCTCGACACTCATGCCCTGCTCGACCTGAATGACATGGCGATTGGCCGAGGCATTGCCGGCGGCAGTGAACTCGCCTTCCTGCGAATAGATTTCTTCCTGGGCTGACAGGCCGCTGCTCAGCAGCAGAACGACTGCCGCACCGATCAAACGTGATTGCATGACTCCACTCCTTGGAAATTTTCCGGGCTCCTGAGTATACGGCTGATTGATTAACCCCGGCTGACCGAACAGCGCCAGATTCGTCCGTGCTTGTCGAGATGAATGCGAACGCTGAATGAAAAGCGGGTCTGAAACCCCATTTTCAGGGTTTTTCAGCGAATTTCAGCGCATGGTAAGGACTTTCGACGCAGTTCATGGATGATTGCTGCCCAACGCATCCGGCCGGTCGAATCAGAGCGGTCGTCCTGCAGCATCCTAGGGAGGGAACCATGAACAACGAACACGGATTCAAATACGCTCAATCGAAATACGCCCGGTCGGAATCGTTCGTTCAGCGAAGAACCCGTCTGGCAGCCAGCATCGGGGGAGTGCTTGCCGCCGGGTCCCTGCAGGCAGCGACCATCACGGTCACGACTCTGGGCGACGGATTCATTGATGGGCAGTGCACACTGCGCTCGGCCATCGCCGCGGCGAACAGCAACGTGACCACCAATGATTGTGCAGCCGGTTCCGCGGTCGAGGTCGATCGCATCGAGTTTCAGGCCGGGTTGGCCGGCACGATCACGCTGGAAGCCGGCGTGCCGGTCGAGAATTTCTGGGATGGCTCCCAGCTTCAGGTGCGTGAGTCGCTGGTGATCGAGGGCCCGTCGCGGATTGGAGGCGTGCCTCAGATCTCCGTCCAGGGGACAGGGGCGGCACCGGTGTTCTATCTGGACCCCCTGGCCGATCTGGTCACGCTGGAAAACCTGACCATCACTGGTGGTCACTCGCCGGTCGACCTGCCAGGACGACCTGGCCATGGCGGTGGCGTTCTGAGCTACGCACGTCTGCTCGAACTTGAGGGCGTGACCGTCACCGGCAACACGGCCGACCACTCGGGTGGCGGCGTCTGGCATGACCCGCAGCTGCCGGGCGGCGTGCTGCTGGGTCGCGATTGCGTGGTCAGCGCCAATGTTTCCGGTCGCGCCACAAACGGCCTGGGCGGCGGGATGGGTGTCAGCGAGGGCACCATCAGCATCAATCGCTGTGCCTTCGTCGACAATCAGGCGGGCGATGCCGGCTACGCCGGCCACGGTGGCGGTCTGGCCATCCAGCAGTCAGCATTGACCGGAGTGGTCGATTCTCTGTTCGTCAATAACACCGCGACCTACGGCAGCGGCGGTGGTTTGCACTTCGTCAGCGGCGAAAGCGAGGTGTACCTGGCCGGCAATTTCATTTCCAATAATCTGGCCGATCTGCGCGGCGGAGGCATTTATCTCCATGAACAGACCCAGCCCGGCCAGAACGCCGCCGAGCTGGATCTGATCGACAACGAGTTCTTTCAGAACCGGAGCTACTCGGCTGGAGGCGGACTGACCCTGATCGCAGGACCGGGCCAGCTCGATCTTTCGGCCAGCCGGTTGATCGAGAATCAATCGACCGACGGTGGCGGCGCTGAGCTGCAGCTGGCAGGGACGACGCTTGACTGGAACGGGGGTTCCATCGGCGACAATCTCGCCTCGGGCTTCGGCGGCGGCCTGAGTCTGCGCAGCAGCAACAATGACCTGAGCTTCAATCGATTGGGCTTCTCCGGCAACCAGGCTGAAAACGGCTGTGGTGGTGCCCTGTCCATCCTGCCGCTCGTGGCCCTGAGCGGCCCTGATTCTCTGGTGATCGAGGACAGCGTGGTCTTCGATAACAGCGCGTCCTGCGGTGGTGGATTCGATATTTTCCTGCCGACCAGCAATCCGTCGCAACTTCTGCTGAGCGCGAACGAGTGGTCGGCCAACCGAGCAACAGGAATCGGGGGTCCGGACGGAAACGGCGGCGCCTTGTATTTCAACGGCGGCCAGGACAGTGCCCTGGTGATCAGAAATTCGACCCTATCCGGCAATCTGGCGGCCTTGTCCGGTGGCGCTCTGTTTGCCCGCGGCCCGGCCATTACCAGCGTCAAGTATTCGACCCTGGCCTTCAATCAATCCGGCGGGCTGGGTCAGGCCATCATGAGCGACAATTCCAGCTGCCTGCTGCGCAACTCGATCATCGCCAGCTCTCGATCATCACTGCTCGAGGGCTCGACCGCCTGCAATCTGGTGCACTCCCTGTTGCAGAACTCGAATGAATCGGTATTCACATCGGGCGATGGCGCCATTCTCGATCAGGACCCACTGCTCGGTCCGCTGGTGGACAACGGCGCGCCCGGCTGGAGCCTGACCCATGCCCCTGCCGTGGGCAGTCCGGTTATCGATTCCGGCAATGCTTCCCTGAGCACACCGCAGCATGATCAGCGCGGGCCGGGCTTCGATCGGGTCCTGGGCGCGGGCCTTGACATGGGTGCGCTGGAATCGCCGGCCACGGCTGGCGACCGCATTTTCAACGACCGCTTCGATATCGGGAACTAACTGCCCAGCCTGCGACAAAGGCCGCCGCTAGCAGCAACCCGTAGAGCCACCACACGCGGCTGCGAGTCGGATCTGTCGGCCGAGGCATGCCTGCGGCCACCGGTACAGAGGCCTCCAGCGTTTGCAGCGGAATCAGCTCCAGACCCAGCGCCTGCTGATGCGCTCGCCAACCCTGACCGAACTGGCCGGCAGTCAGCAGGGCGATTGCCTCGATCAGGCGGGCATCCCGGATCAGATCCTGATGTCCACGCTGTTCGACCATGCGGCCGAGTCGACCGACGGCCTCCCGGGCCTCGTCTGTATTGCCGGCCGAAATCAGGGCCAGCGACTGCAGGCGCAACAGTTGGTGTTGAAATCCGAACGGCGGCTCGGGCCCGAGTCTGTGCTGAATTTCGCTGAAGGCCTGAAAGGCTGCAACCGCGCCACCCGACTCGCTAAGATCAATGAATCCCCTGGCCAGCAGAACCGACGCCTCGGCCAGAGCGTGGTCGTGAACCCGGGCCAGGCGCAGGGCCTGCTGCAGCCGCTCGCGCGCCAGGCTGGTCTGCCCGGATCGAGAGTCCAGTCGAGCCAGACCGATTTCGGCATCGACACGCAAATGAATCGATTCACCCTCCGCGATCTGATCGATCACCGCCTGGTAGGCCAGCCTGGCGCGATCCGGCTCGCCCTGGCGCTCGTGATTGAGGCCGAGGTTGAACTGGATGATCGGCAGCTGCGCCAGCAGACCGGCGGCTTCGAGGTGTTGCTGGCTTCGCTCCAGCCACAGCCTTTCATCGGCCCACTGGCCCCGTTCGCGATGGGTTCGGGCCAGCCGCTGAGCAGCGATCGCGGCAAGCTGAACCTGCCCGCTGACCGTTGCCAGATCATACGCGCGGGTAAAGGCCGGCACCGGATCGTCACCCGGCTCAAGGGCGTGCAGATCGGCATCCAGAAGACTGGCGCGCGCCTGCAGCTGGGGTTGCGCCAGTCGCTCGGCCAGGTGCTTGAACTCATCTACTGCAATCCGGGCCCGTTCGACCTCTTGCTGGCGGATCCACAGCGTAGCCAGATTGTTGAGCGTTCGGGCCAGGCCTTCGGTATCGCCCAGCGCCCGTTGCAGTTCAAGCGCGCGATCGTAGAAGGATGCCACCTGCGTGGGCGGGGCGTCCTGCTCCTCGTGGGCCACACCAAGATTGCTCAGCACGGTTGCCATCTCGATCCGGTTACCGCTGTCCTCGAAGCCCGCCAGTGCAAGCCGCCAGTAGTCGATGGCTTGCTGATGCTGGGCCCGGTAGAAGTAAAGGCGGCCGAAATGCTTGTTCAACAGGGCGTTGGTATCAATCTGCCCGGGTGCGGTCTCCAGCTGATCGCGCGCGACAGCCAGCGCCTGCTCGGCCAGCTCCAGATCGGACGGCATGCTGGAATCTGCCAGGGCAATCAAGGCATCGATCGACTGCCCGGCAAGCGCTGTATCATGCGGTGCGGAAAGCCTGGCGGGCGGGGCGGCGACGCTTTCGGCCGGGCTGGAACGCTCCGGCCCAGGCCACAACAGCCAGACCAGCAGGATGATGACCAGACCGGCACCGGACCAGAGGAACCGCCAGAATGCCGCGCCTGGATCCCTGTCATCAAGCGTCGCAACGATGCCATCGTCAGCAAAAGCGCCATCATCGACCAGCTCATCAGCTGGACGAGACAGCCGATACCCCATGCGATGGCGGGTTTCGATCAGGTCGCTGGCTCCTGCCTCCCGAAGCTGCCGGCGGAGCAGGCTGATCGTCTTGTGGACGGCAGCATCACTGACCACACGCTGACCCCAGACCCGCTCGATCAGGCGGTTCTTGTCGATAATCTCCGGCCAGGCCTCGATCAGGGCGAGCAGCGTCGAGACCTGAGCCGACTCGGCAGTGACTACCCTGCCATTCTTGAGGATCTGCAGGCTGGGCTCGTCGACAACCAGGTCTCCAACGCGCCAGCGTCTATGCTGCAACTGCGATGAATCGTTCATTCGATAGTCTTGCTCTGGTCCACCGGCCGGATCGGTCGTCATAGAGAGCAATGGTACCCAGAACTCGATCTAAGGTGACCTCAGTTGACAAGGCTTTCCATCGACTATGGACGAAGAAAGGGGGCCGAGTGCATTAAAACAGCTTCTGCTGGCGCCGGTCGACGGGCTTTCCGGTCTTGCGGGCACCGCGCCGGCTGCCGAGCTGCTGCTGCACCTGGCCGCTTTGTTCCCTGAAGCCCGGCCGGCGACGGTAGTCGCCGAGGCGGTCCCGGGCTTCGCGCACCGCCTGGCGATAGTCGACGATCGGCTCGGGATAGTCGGCAGAGCCGCGGGCGTCGCGCTCGGACTGGCCCATCAGCCAGGGCTCGAAACAGCTCGACGGCTCGAGCCCGGCGAGTTCAGGCACCCAGCGCCGAACGAACTCAGCGTCCGGGTCGTGGTCCTGGGCCTGCTTGATCGGGTTGTACATGCGCGGCGTGTTGATGCCGGTCGTGCCCGACTGCATCTGGCACTGGTTGAAGTGGATGCCGGGCTCGTAGTCGGTGAACAGACGGGCCAGGTGGAGCGCCGGCTCGCGCCAGTGCAGCCAGAGGTGGTAAGCCGCAAAGCTCATCAGCATGGCGCGCATGCGGAAGTTCACCCAGCCCGTATGGGTCAGGTAGCGCATGCAGGCGTCGACCATGGGGTAGCCCGTCCTGCCCTCGGCCCAGGCCCGGAAGCGGGCCTGGTCGAAGTCGTCCTCGCGCATGCCATCGAAGCCGGGATGGACATTGTTGAACTCGATGTCGGGTCGCTGCTCGAGCTTCTGGATGAAGTGGCAATGCCAGTGCAGGCGCTGGTCGAACTGGTTGAGCGAGGCAGCCAGACGCGACGCACCCTCGTCGCGGGCTTCTGAGCGGCGCGCTCGCGTCCGCTGGACAATCCGACGCAGACTCAGGCTGCCATAGGCGATATGCGGACTCAGCCGCGACCCGGCGGTCTCGGCGCTGAGCGGTGAGGAAATCCCGCCGCGATAAGCCAGGCCGCGGGTGTCAAGGAAGCTGGTCAACATCGCTTCACCGGCCTTCCAGCCGCCAGGCTGCCGGCCGGGGCAGGCGGTCGCGTGCCTACAGGGCGCCGCGGAGAAGTCCGGACGATCGACCGCCTGCGGAATGACCGCGACCTGGACGGACCGCGGTGGGTCAAGTGCAGGCTGGGCCATAAAGCCCTCCCACTGCCTGGCCCAGCCGTCGCGATCGCGCAGACCACGCCGGACGCCGAACTGCGGGGATTCGATCAGTTCGATGCCCTCCTGCCGGCACCAGGCCCGTACCGCCCGATCACGCCTGAACGTCCAGTCATTGCCGGTTTCTTCGTGGGCATGGATGGCCGCGATACCGCAGCCGCGGTGCAGACGAGAAAGCACATCCACCACGGTGCCGAGTTCGATCCTGAGACCCAGGCCCAGGGTCTGCAGCGCCCGGTCCAGATCCGCCAGGCAGTCGGAGATGAAGTCCTGCTGGCGCTGGCTGGTGTCTTCGAGCTGCCAGTAGTCGGGCTCGATCACGTACAGCGGCAGGACCGGCCCGAGCTTAGCGGCCTGAATCAGCGGGGCATGGTCATCAACGCGCAGGTCGCGTTTGAACCAGACCAGCTGAATGGGGCCTGGGCTCATGTGGACCGCGAGCGCGAGCGACGGCAGCGCTCGGAACAGTAGCGAACCTCATCCCAGCAGGTCTTCCACTTCTTCCGCCAGGCAAAGGGCCGCTGACAGACCGGGCAGATCTTGGTCGGCAGATCGGGCTTTTTCATCGCGCCAATAGATCACAGCCGGCTTGCAGCCAGCGTGAAATCCAGTCTACTCGCGAGGAGCGTCGGAACGGAGCAGATCGGTCCCGGCGGCAGCGCGTTCCTCGTCGACCACGCGCTCGACCCCGCTGTCCGGGGAGGTGTCGCGCTGACCCGCCAGGGCAGCTTTTGTTGAACCTTCCTCGAGCCTGGACGGCTGGCCGGGCGGAGAATCGGTCGCGCTCTGGCGCTCCTGCCGACGTTCCTGCACATTCACCCGAAGGCCGGGATCGGGCATCTCGATACCGGCTTGATCGAAGGCGCTCATGACCAGCCGGATCGCCTCGCTGCGCAGCTTGAGAAAATCACTCTGGCGTTGGTCGACCCAGCCCTGCACGCGCAGCACGATGGTTGAATCGCCCGCCTGCGAGATAACGGCCAGGGGTCGTGGATCATCGAGGACCCCGGGCATGGCCTCCAGAGTGCGCTCAGCCAGGCTGCAGGCCCGGTCCAGGTCCGTGTCGGTCGCCACGCCCAGCTCGAATTCGAAGCGCCGCGTCGGATTGCGCGAATAATTGACGATGACCGCCTTGAATACCAACGCGTTGGGCAGGCGAAGGTGATTGCCGTCCGGGGTGAGCAGGATCGTCGCACGGGAGTTCAGGCGGGCGACGACCCCCTCGTGGCCGTCGACCACGACAAAATCCTTTGGACTGAAGGGCTGGCGAAGGCTCAGCAGGATTCCGGCGATGTAGTTCTCGGCCACGTCACGAAATGCGAATCCGAAGGCAATCCCGGCCACGCCAGCCGTTCCGAGCAGTGCCCCCAGCAAGGCGGTTGCGCCGAGAAGGTCGAGCGCGATCAGCAGCCCGATTCCGAAGATGACCAGGCGTATCGCCTGGCGCAAGAGATGGATGATGAAGGGTTGCTGGCGAACGCGGCGCTCGATGAACTTGCGCTCGCTCAGCCAGCGTCCGAACCACACGCTGACAACAACGATCAACAGTGCAGCAATCAGAAGCGGCAGGGCGTTGATGAGCTGACTGCCCCGTTCCCAGAGCGACGCCAGCAGGGGTTCGAGGCGCTGGCCCACGTCGCTGGTCAAGATCAGGCGATTGTCGACCCGGAGCACGGCCTCCTGCTGCTCGGCCACGGCTGTCGCCAGCTCGATCAGCTCGGCGCTCCGAACCTCGCCACCCAGCCGCAGCCAGCCGCCTTCGGCAGCCACTTCGACGCCCTCCAGGCCCGGGATCGCTGAGTATCGTGTTCTCAGCGCTCGCTCGATCTGCTCATCCACAGCCTCCAGCTCGGCGGCCAGCGTCGGGTCGAGGCCGACAGGATCGGGCTGAGCCGACAGGCCAGCCGGCAGCAGCCCCCACAGCAGCGTGACAACCAGCAGCCAAGATCGACTCCCGAAGCTTGCGTTCATGCGTATCATCCCGTCACCTGTGACTGGCCGGCACAAGTCGCCAACCCCACTCCATCTGATGCCTGCATCGAGCCTAACACCGGATTCCGGCGCACAGCTCAACCGGTCAGACCATTGTGGGGTAGGATTCATGCTCCAAGTCAAGTCGAACCCTGTCTAGCCTGTCCGAGGGTCAACCCATGTCCCAGCCTTCATTGGACGCCATTCCCACTCCCGCGCTGGTGATCGATGGTGCGGTATTCGATGCCAATATCAAGCGGATGAATCGACAGCTCGCGCGCCTCGGCGTGCCGCTGCGACCTCATCTGAAAACGGTCAAGAATGCAGAGCTGGCGCGTCGAATGCTCACGAGCCATCCAGGGGGTGCCACGGTCTCGACCCTGGCCGAGGCCGACTATTTCCACGCCGCCGGAATCTCCGATCTGACCTATGCTGTCGGCATCGCACGGGGTCGGCTCGACGCTGTGGCCGAGCGCCTGAGGGCCGGGCAGACGCTGACCCTGATTCTCGATCATCCCGACACGGCCCGCGCCGTCGTGGACTATGCCAGGGCCAGGTCGATCGACTTCCGCGTGCTGATCGAACTCGATGCCGACGGCGACCGGGCCGGACTGCGGCCCGACGATCAGGTGCTGCTGGACACCGCTTGTATTCTCCGAGCCGGCGGGCAGGGTCCGGTCGGCGTGCTGGTCCATGCCGGAGGATCCTACGGTTGCCGGTCCAGTGCCGCGATGGTCGCCATGGCGGAGCAGGAGCGTCGGGTTGCGGTCGACGCCGCCGAGCGGCTGCGATCGCAGGGTCATGCCATCGAAGTGGTCAGCGTGGGCTCGACGCCGACAGCCTTGTTCGCCAAGCAGCTCGATGGCGTGACCGAAGTGCGGGCCGGGGTCTATTCGTGCATGGACCTGGTGATGGCGGGGCTCGGGGTCTGCCCGATCGAGGCGATCGCGATCAGCGTGCTGACCGAAGTCATCGGGCACCGCCCAAGCACCGGCGAGTTGCTTGTCGACGCGGGCTGGATGGCCCTGTCACGGGACCGAGGGACGGCCTCGCAGGATCTGGATCAGGGCTATGGCCTGGTCCGCGACGTGCACGGAGGCCCGATCGAAAGGGATCTGATCGTTCGAGCAAGCAATCAGGAGCACGGCATCGTCGCCGCACGTAACGGTGCGCCGATTCCACTTGACCACTTTCCGGTCGGCACCCGCCTGCGCATCCTGCCCAACCACGCCTGCGCCACAGCCGGCCAGTTCGACGGCTTCGTGTTGATCGAGGACGAGGACCTGACCGCTCTCGAGCGTTGCCGCGGCTGGTTCTGAACCTCCGCCGGACTTGGAGTGGATCAATCCTTATCCAACCTGCCGGCCTGGCGATAGCGCTGGAAGCTGGCGGTTCGAATCGCATCGGGGCTGACGCCGAGGCGGGCCAGGCGCTGTTCGGATCGTATCGGCGGGCCTGCAGCTTCGAGGACCAGGGTGGAGCGCTGGGTGAATTCGACCCGATGCAGGTCAGCAAGCGCGACCGATTCGACCCTGGGTTCGGCCAGCGGCAGGGTCGCCGCCTCGTAGACGATCACGGGATGATTCTCGGAATAGCTCTCGCCCAGCACTTCGGCCAGGACCTGCACCCAGGCTGGATCGGTTGTGAAGGTCGAGCGCTGCGGATCGCCGAGTGCCACGGGCTGCCACAACAGCAGCAGCGCTGTGGCATCGATGCGGCGGGGATAGAGGAGAAAGTCCATCGCCTCGAAACTCTGGCAGCCGTGGACCGCCGGGTCGAGCCCGAGGTCGGCGACCAGGCAGTCCAGGGCCGAAACGCCCGGATACATGGTCGCAGGGAAGCCGGCTCGACGCGCCTGCCGCACTGCCTCCTGTCCTGGCCAGACGAATACACCGGGATGTCCGTAGAACACCCCGCAGACATGTTGCCCCTCATGCAGGGGTGCCAGCAGTCGCTCGACCATCTCGGCGTAGCTTGCATCACGAGATCGTCCCGGTGCGTAGCAGTGCTGAAGGCTCTGACTGTGCGGGTTGATCTGGCGCAGATGAAAGAGCGTCAATTCATCGACGACGCACAACACCTGATCCGCGCCGGCCACGAGGTGTCTGGCCTCGATCGTCAGCTGACCGGCCAATCGGATGCCGGTCCCAACGATGCTGAGGCGGCCGGTGGCCGAGCTCACACGATCAGCAGCTGCACGTGTTCATCGTCCAGATCCGCGGCTTTGGCCAGGCCTTCCTTGTCGCCGTCGAGGATCAGCTGGCGATGATCCGCGGGAACCCCGTAACGCTTCATAACGGACTCGGGATCCTTCTTGAATTCCTCGACCAGGTCCGGATTGGCGCCGAGATCGACCAGCATTGATTTGGTTTTTTCAGACACGATGTTTTCCCCTTTTTCTTGCCGGATCTGACAGATCAGGATCCAGTGTTGTCGATGAAGTCCGGTACAGGCAGCGAAAAGACCGTTTGCAACAGCTCTTCGGCCGATTGCAGTGCACCCTCCGTCCAGCCCTGTGCTTCGCTCCAGGCCTCGCCGCAGATATGAACGGGCCAATCTTCGGCAGGCGTGATGATTCTACGGGCAATCTGCCAGCTTCGGAAGCCCGGCATCCAATAGTGCCATCCGCCGCCAAAGGGGCGTTCGGTCCAGTTGATGAATACGCCCTCCAGCGGCAAAGGCACCTTGATTCCGTGCATTTCGGAGAGCTGCCGGCTGATCTCGGCCATGGCCTGCGGACCGAGCGGCGACTCGAGCTGCCCCCCGCGTCCACTGTCGGGTTGGAGTGCGCGCCAGAACTCGACTGCCTGGCCATCGCCGTAGCTCGCCATGACCAGGCCTTGCCCGGAGGCCGGATCAACGCCCAGGTAGTAACACTGGCGCATCGGCAGGTCGGTGTGCGAGACCCCGTAGGTTTCGTCCTCGATCAGACCGGGACCATCCGGCACATCGCGCCACCAGGGCTGGTCGAAGGTCAGGAAGATCTTGCAGGCGGGAATCGACTCGATCGCGGTCATCAGACCGGCCAGGCGGGTCTGCGCCAGCTCCGGGCTGGCGGCGAGAATCTCCCGAATCGGGGCCTGGGGCAGCGCCATGATCAATCGATCGGCCGCGATTCGGCGCTCGCCCCGGGGGCTTGTCACATCGATCAGAACACCGCCATCGGGATGCTTATGAACTCGCTCGAGCGCGTGTCCGAACTCGATGGTCACACCAGCATCGCGGATCGACCTGGCCATGGCTTCGGGCAGTTTCTGATAACCGTGGATCAATCGGTACCAATGACCTGCCTGTTCCAGGACCAGAGAGACGATGGCGTCGAAACCATTCCAGTTACCCAGCAGCGTGTAGTCGCTGATGATATCGCGCAGCGCCATCCACGCCTCGTTGCTGATCACGCGCGCCAGCAGATTCCAGAAACCCCAATCTGCCAGCAGGCGCCCCTCGAACTCGAGCGCCTTCAGATACTCAAGGCTGGCCTCCCGCGTTCCATCGGGATCTGCTGGCCATAGATGCTCGAGATCCGGAGCGATGCGGTCGATGGCAAGCATCAACAGCCCCATATAGCTCAGACCCTGCTCATCCGGCCTCAGGTTGTAGGGCAGGCGATCGGGGTCGGCGAATTGCTCGATCGTCAGTCGTCTGGATCGAAGCCAGGCGAAGGCGGGCTCGGGCGTGACCGGTGCCTTGTCGAGCTTGAAGACAGTACTGCACAGTCCGAAAACCAGGGGTTGGGCGTCGTTGAAGAACATCCCCCCAAGTTCGGCCGGGAGCGCCTCTGCTCCGCGCATCGGATCAGACCAGAGACGTCCGCCGACCCGATCGCCGGTCTCGATCACCTGCAGTCGCTCGGCTGGATGGCCTGATTCGATCAGTCGCCAGGCCGTATACAGTCCCGAGACACCGGCACCTGCAATGACGATGTTCTCGGGCGGCTTGTCAGCATCCATCATTCTGTGCGCTCCCTGGCGGCCTCCATTGATGGCCCGTGGCGAAAGGGTGTGGCCAGATCCGGATCAAAAAGGACAGCGCGATTCCGACCCGCCTGCTTGGCCTGATACAGGGCCTGATCTGCCATACGCAGCACATCGGAGACGGTGCACTGCCTGGACACCGCCGACACGACACCGATACTCACCGTCACCGGCATGACCTGGCCCTCGAACTCGAAGGCCTGCCTGGAGAATCGGTCGATCAGCCTGTTGGCCAGGCTCAGTCCGTCCTGATCCGACCGGTCGTTGGTAATGATGACGAACTCATCGCCCCCCAGGCGACAGATCACATCATCGTCTTCCATGATCCGGCGGCAGCGACGGACCAACTGACGCAGGACCAGATCACCGGCCGCGTGGCCGTAGCTGTCGTTGGCTTGCTTGAATTCATCCAGATCGAGGATCAGCACCGAGCGATCGAAGTGATCAGTCTCGTCACTCTTGAGCGCATTGCCGAGAAAGCTCTGGAGAAAGCGGCGGTTGTAGGCGCCGGTCAAGGGATCGGTATTGGCCAGCATGGCGGCGTGATGCTGTTCCTGCATGGCTGTGGCGTGGCGTTCATAGAGCTGCCGGACCTGGAAAGACAGGCCCAGGGCCAGCACACTTGCTTCGAAGACCGCCGCGATGTACATCAGATACTCGAGCAGTGGGGTGGTGCCGATCATATCCAGAGTCAGAAGGGTCCGCGCGACACCGCTGATGAAATACAGGCTCCAGGCAGCCAGAAAGATCGCACCCTCTATCGAACCCCGACGCGCGGCCTGAAAACCACCGACCAGCAGCAGCGACATGATCACCAGATGCAGGACCTGGAAGATCATGGCCAGCCACAGGAAGACCTGGGTCGGAACAAAGAATTGTGTAATGGCGATCAAACCGATCACCGGTAGCAGCGCCATCAGTACTCGAGTCACCGTCGGCGCATACTGGGCCCCGTTGACAAAGGATCGGAAGAACAGGCTGATGGCGATCATCATCGCCGAGGAAAACAGCAGGAACAGATTGACGGTCCAGGCCTCGAGAAAGGCCGGCAGCAGGAAATTCTGCAGCAGCCCCGAATCGATTCCCAGCAACAGCACCGTTGCCGACATCGCCAGAACGTAATAGAGATGACCCGGCTGGCGCAGGTTCAGATACAGCACGAAGTTGTGGAAGATCAGCGCGATCAGGATGCCGAAGATCAGACCGAAAGCAAGAAAGTCCTGGATACGACCCTGGACGAAACTGTTCTGGTCCTGAATCGACAGCACCAGCGGCTGGAGACTCTTCTGGACCAGTTCAACATGAATCAACACGGTCTTCCGCTGCCCGGGCGGCACCATGATCGGAAAGACGAACTCCCTGCCCGCGACTTCGGCATCGATGACTTGTGATGCGGAGGCCGTGCGCTTGATCGGGTTTCCGTCCAGACCCTCCGTGTAGAGATCGAAGCGGGTGAACATGCGCCGACCCACGCGCAGGGAGTAGCTGCCCGGCCCGTCGACCGGTGCGATCAACTCCAGCTTCAGCCAAAGCGGCGGCGCCCGCTGATCAAGTGCGGGGTCGAAGGGCTGGAAACCCTCGTTACTCTGGAGGAGTTCGCGTGCTGAAAGGGTTGATTCGGGATCGGGGCGATAACGTGCTGCCGACTTGAGGTCGCTCATCACGCCGGACGCCGGAAGCGGCAGAACCGGGGATCCGTCCTCGGACTGTCCTCTGACTTCGGCCCCCGGTCCAAGCGACAGGGCAAGGCAGGCCACAAGGGTGACCAGCAATGACCGGATCACCTCAGGGCCGGATCGGACAGTGAATTTCATGGCAAGCAAACATCGGCCCCGGCAACACATCCAGCGCCAAGGTTAATCAGGAGCCGAGGTCATGTCCAGATAATGATGACGACAGAACGACACAACGGTGAGCGCTGCCGGAAGCCGCCAGTGAATCGGTCAGCGTCGACGGCCGCCGCGCTTCTTGCCCCGGGGGCGCTCTTCTCTGATCTGGATGGACTGGCCATGAAGTTCCGTGCCGTCGAGTTCGGCCAGGGCCGCACGCGCTTCGTGCCCCTCCATATCGACCATGGCCACACCCTTGCAGCGGCGGGTGAAGATGTCGATCGGCAATTTGATGCCTCGAACCGTGCCGCAGCGGGAGAAAAGGGCCACGATGTCACGTTCCCGGGTTTCGGGATGAATGTTGCGAACGAACAGGGTTTTCATTCTAATCGGCCTCCTGGCCGGATTGCGGTCGGCCAGAGTCAGGGTCCTTCAGCGCTCAGTGCGCGTCGTGATCGGTGAAGTCTGCAGTGCCGATATCGTTGAATGGGATGATGGTCTGAACTCGAAGAGGTGGGGACGGGCAGCCCTACAAACAAGAGTACGTCCATTTCAGAGCCTCGGAAAAAAATAATTCGACATTTCGGTCGAAAATCGCGTATAGTGCGAGTCGCTGCGGAGAACAGCAGTGGTCGATGTTGAACGTATTCCTTTCGTTATACCTCTCAATTTCACCCACCTGAGTTCCATGGCTTGACCGGATGCGGTCTGGCGACCCTCGCCTGCGCGTCCGTATTTAACTTAACTGAAGAAGGCAACATCATTATGTCCAGCACTACCGGAACCGTGAAATGGTTCAACGACGCGAAAGGCTTCGGCTTTATTTCCCAGGACAACGGCGGCTCTGACGTCTTTGTTCACTTTTCAGCACTGACCGGCTCGGGCTTCAAGAGCCTGGCAGAAGGTGCCAAGGTGAACTTCGACGTCATTGATGGCCCGAAGGGTCCGCAGGCAGCAAACGTCGAAAGCGCCTGACGCTACTGACGACCGCAGCCGCGGACGTTTCAGAAAACCCCGCCACTGGCGGGGTTTTTTTATGGGCGACTGTATCGATCAGAAGCTCAGAACGGCCAGAGCGACCAGATCTGACCGGCGAGCCCCAAGCTGATCACAGCCAGGCTGCTCAGCATCAGCCCGAAGCGTGATCCGAAGGCGATCCGGTCCCGGCTACGCCAGGTCTGAATCAGGGCGGCTACGGCCACGATCACGCTCAAGGGCCCAGCCCAGGCAAACCACATCGCCCAGGGCACCATGCCGAACAGCAGCATGGCTTCGGTGATTTCGGAGGTGGCATAGGCGGCAAAGCCCAGGCCCAACAACCAGGTCGCAGCCAGCCCGGCCGCCAGGAAGACGAGCAGACGGCTACCGCCTCCCGCATCAAGCTGATGACCGTTGAAGCGTCGACCGACCCAGGCCAGAGGCAGAAAAAGCGCGGCAAGCAGCGTCAGGCCCGCCGACGCACCGGCCCAGGCACCGTGCAGCTTGAGTCGGTCCTCGTCTTCGCTCATCAATGCCAGAGCGTCGACCATCACGGAAGTCCTGAAATACGGCGCGAGAAATTCAGCCGCGTCCTCGCCTTCCTCGACACACTCGCGCCCGACCGGCTGGCTGGGATCGTCGTACCAGGTGTTCATCCAGTCACCGGCACATTCGATCGATCGGGTCGGGCCATGGCCGGCGTGGGGAAAGATCACCAGTTCGCCGTTCTCGAAGCCGGGCATGATGTACTCGGCCAGGTCAACCGGGGTGATCGGATCCCAGCGACCGTTGGCCACGACCACCGGGATATCGGTCTCGACCGGCGCATATTCGGCGAAATCACGCATCGGAAGGCCGACCTCACGACAGCGAAGCGGCGCTTCCTGCACCACGGTGGGATGATTGAAGGCGTTGAAGAGGATCGGGTGAAGCGCTTCGTCCTGGTCCGCGAAATCCGCCGAGCCATCCACATAGCCGTCCTGACAGCGCACGGCTGAGGCCATGCCCATGGAGACGCCGATGCCCATGCCACCTTCATCCATGGTCATGGCCTGGGCCAGGGCACGGAAGAAGGTGTCGTCACCGGATTCAACGACCCGCGCCAGCCCGTCGATGATCGCCGGCAGGGCCGGATGCGTTTCCTGCTCGTACATCAGGCTGAAGGGCAGGCCGGCGATGATGATCGAGAAGAAATGGGCCTCGCCCTGGGGGAAGTTCTCGCTTTCTTCCACTTCCACAGTCACCGGCTCGTCCTGAATCGCCTTGATCGCGGCCATATGGCGCTCGCGCAGACCCTCGTAGACCCGGGCGCAGTCGGGCTGTTCTGCGCAGGCGGCGAACAGGCGGTCGAGGTTGGCGTTGTGCCAGTGCGAAATGCGCATCAGTTCGCCCAGGTCCAACGGCACGATCGCATCGATGATCGCCGAGCGGATCCCTTCCGGGTCGACCTTCATGTAGGCCTGACCCAGCACCGAGCCGTAGGAAATGCCCCAGACGTTCCACTCGTCCAGGCCAAGCGCCAGACGCAGGGCCTTGACGTCGCGCGCGTTCTCGAAGGTGTTGTAGCCGGTGACATCGACGCCGGCCTCGATGGCACCTCGGATGCAGGCCTCGAACTGATCCAGCGCGGCCCGTTCCGACCGCTCACGATCGGCATGAATCGTATCGGCCACGTTGCGGCTGCCGAAGAAGCGGCAGAAGTCGCCCGAGTTGCCGATGCCGCGCTGCTCGAGGATGTAGAGATCGCGCTGGGCGACCAGACGATGATCCTTGAGGCGGTCGACGTAGGTGTCGATGGTCACCCCCGGGCCGCCGGTCAGATAGATCACCGGGTCATCGCGGGTCTCGACCTCTTCGTCTTCGTGGTCCTTGCCGGTGGCAGCGATGCGGACGTAGTTCAGCTCAATGGTCCGGCTACCTTCCACCTCGCGATTCTCCGGCACCCTGATCAGCCCGCACTCGATCTCGCCGGGCTCGTAGTCGATCCGGCCCTGGAACGGGCAGACCAGCGTGTCGGGCTCGGCCGAGCGCAGCCACTCGATTTCGATGGCCTCTTCATTCGCTGCGGCCCCGTCGACGAACGTGTCTTCGAGGCGATCCGTGACCTGGTCCGTCGGCGAGGCATCGCTCCCCACCGCTGGGGCGTCGGTCTCGCCGTCCTGACTGGTGGCTTGAGTCTCCGTGTCCTGGGCAAAGGCCAGACAGGACAGCAGCAGAAGGAGAATCGGCAGCGCGATTCGTAGAGATGGACTAAGGCGGGTCATGGGATCCTCGGGTTGGGCATCAGATGGATAGCAAACCATAGTGTGCCAGCTGGTCAGGGTCCAGTGCCGAAAGTCGGGTTTCGGTGAATCTGCACTGGCGCGAAATAATTACCGCGCCTAACCGACGGCTCCGAATGCACGAAGGACTCTTTTTGCCTGGCGGCGTGTCCATGCCGGGGGCCCTGGTGTCCTGGCGCCTGCAGTCGTCTCGTCAGAACTGGACCACCGCCGAAGTCACGGTCCGCTAACTCGACAGCGAGCTGCTCGCCGCGGAGGACGCCCTCGAATTGGTGTTCTCACCCAACGGTAGCGCCCCCTTCACGCCGCTGGTCAGCCAGCTCAACCCGCAGAACAACACGATCTCTGCCAGCATCACTCAGCCAGGCTTTCTCTACATCGGCCAGCGCGAACTACCCGACCCGATCTTCGACGACCACTTCGAATCATCACAGCCTTGAGATCAAAGCTGCCTTTGATTCGCGACCCGGCAGCGCTTGAAATCCGGCGGTGATCTCCTGTTCCCGATCCTCTGTCTAGTCGGCCAGACGCAGCCCTGATTTCCGGAATGCTTCAAAATCCTTGTGGTTCAGGGTGGCGAGCGGTGCGTCGCGTTCGCACGCTGACGCGGCAATCATGCAGTCGACCAACGTTCCGCGTCGCCGTCCGGTTGAATTGAAGAGCTCAGCCGCCCGTCTTGCATCGGACTCGGAGTAATCCAATCGTTCGGTGACGACTTCCTCGGCCAGCGTCAGGTCCGACGCCGCCAATGGCCCGCAGAGGAATTCAGTCCAGGCAACGGAGTTCATGCTGATTCGGCGACCCTCACTCAACCAGCGGCGCAATCGAGCGTCGGCATCGCTGTTGGGCACCAGGGCGTGAATCAGAAAGCAGGTATCCAGGTGAATGGTCGATTCAGCCACGAGTCCGCTTGCGCTCACTGGCAGTGCGCTCATCTCGGACACGTGCTGCCCAGTTCTTTGCGCGCGCCTCCGACAAGTCAGCTTTGCTCTGCAGCTCGTCCAGCGCCTGCAGAGACTGCACAGCCGGGTCAGGCTCCTGCTGAACCAAAGCACGTACCGCTCGGCGAAGAACTTCGGATTTCGACGTTCCGAACAGACGCGCCAGGCGCTCCAGATCTCGCACCGTTGCTGGGTCTAGAGAGTAGGTTGATTTGACGGTCGATGCTGGCATCTGCAAATAGTATGGCCATACTTTGATTGCTGTCAAACGCCGCCCGGCGCGCCAGGGGATCGCTGTTTTCACAACGGGTCGATTGTCGCCTGATCCGGAGCGTCCTGACGGTATGATTACTGCTTTGATCCAGTAGAAGAAGGTTTGAACAGGACCATGGACAACAGCATCCTGATCGGCGCAGGGGCCGAACAGATTCATCTGGACGGCCGCTACGGCAATCGTCACGGCCTGGTGGCGGGCGCCACCGGCACGGGCAAGACCGTCACCCTGCTGGTGATGGCCGAGGGATTTTCGCGCATGGGCGTGCCGGTGTTCATGGCGGATGCCAAGGGCGATGTGGCTGGCCTGGCCGCGGGCGGCACCCCGCACCCGAAGATCGACGAGCGCCTGGAAAAGATCGGCATCGAGGACTACCGCCAGGAGCCGAACCCGGTGGTGTTCTGGGATCTGTACGGCAAGTCGGGTCATCCCGTACGCACGACGGTCACCGAGATCGGGCCCACGCTGCTCTCACGGATGCTCGAGCTCAACGACACGCAGGAAGGCGTGCTCAACGTTGTCTTCCGGGTCGCCGACGAGTCCGGCCTGCTGCTGCTGGACATGAAGGATCTGCGCTCGCTGCTCCACCACGTGGCCGAGCACCGCCAGGAGATCAGCGCGCAATACGGCCTGGTCAATACCGCCAGCATCGGCGCCATCCAGCGACGGCTGCTGGCGCTGGAGGCCGACGGCGGCGATCATTTCTTCGGCGAGCCGGCGCTGGCGCTGGAAGACCTGATGCGCAGCGACCTGTCCGGGCGCGGCGTGATCAACATTCTCTCGGCCGAAACCCTGATCCTCAAGCCCCGCCTGTATTCCACCTTCCTGTTGTGGCTGCTGTCGGAGCTGTTCGAACAGCTTCCCGAAGTGGGCGACCCGGACAAGCCAAAACTGGTGTTCTTCTTCGACGAGGC
>Ga0102934_1000462_pt1 | contig 27250 bp, 21 predicted proteins | sample SalPonR2_A_D1_MG_FD_78175 | JGI IMG/M metagenome (GOLD analysis project Ga0102934, IMG submission 78175) | Salt pond soil microbial communities from South San Francisco under conditions of wetland restoration - Salt Pond MetaG R2_A_D1_MG | ecosystem: Environmental > Aquatic > Marine > Intertidal... | reverse complement strand
TCTTCCGCGTGACGCAGCAGAAAGTCGATTCGAGCCTGGGCCTGGTCCTTGAGATCCTGGTGATGGTCGGGATCGGGAGAAAGGCGGCCTGGCCTGAAATACGAGATGAAGGCAGGCTGAAGTTCACTGCTCATGAAAGACAACCAGGAGACCAGCCTGGCCTGATCCTGCTCGCTTCGCTCCGGTGCCTCGAAGGCCCCTGGTCTGAGGGCATCGATATGGGTCAATATGGCCGTGGTTTCGGTCAGCACTTCACCGTTTGCAAGCACCAGAGTCGGCACCGAACCCAGCGGATTCAAGGATAGATACTCGGGCTGGTGATTCTCCCCGCGCCCCAGTATCCGCACTCGATGGGGCAGGGCGGACCAGGCCAGGGCGATATGCGGCGCGAGCGCGCAGGTCTCGCTCATCGAATAGAGTGTCATCATGACCGATCAACCCGGCAGGTGCGATGTAGATGGACCCGTCCGGCAGGGCCAGGTCCAGCGAGCCATTTATCTTACGACGAGCAGCGATTTCCTGATCAGACATGGATTCACGCAGACCTCTCCAGCTTCGACGTGAGCGGGAACCATGATCTCGTCATCGCATGGGACAGCGTGTTTCATCTGACCCGTGACGATCAACGACGACTGCTCGGACGCGTTAGCCGCTGGACCCGTCCCGGCGGTTTCCTGATCTTCAACTCCGGCACGGAGGAGGGTGAATTCTGGAGCCCGATGAGAGGCTACGAGTCCGTACCGATTTTCCACGCCAGCCTGGATACGGCTGAGTACCGGCAGCGTCTGGGCGAGAGCGGATTCAAGGTCCTGCGCTATGCCGTCGAGGACCCGCAGTGTGGCGGAAGAACGTTCTGGATCGCGCAGCGCAATGGTCATCCCGGGCGTCAGGGCCGGGAAGAGATCAGTCGTGCACCGTCCTGAAGGGATCCGGCTCGTCCGGGTTCAGGCCCAGCACCTGGGCGAGAGCGGCGGTGCTGCGATCCGTGCTGAATTCACACCATAGGGGGAAGTGATCGCTGACCCGATAGGTCATCTGGCGATCGGTGAGTTCCTGGAAGACGGCACCGGCGAAGTCGACCGTACCGGCCTTGCCGGTGGGCTCGAGGGTCATATCGTCACGGAACCAGGCGATCTGGTCATAGTGCTTGGCTTCCTGGCCGTAGGTGGTCTTGAGATCACGCAGTTCGTGCGGCACCCAGAGGCCTCTTTCCAGAAAGACTTCGAACAGGTCAGTGGTCGTGTTTCGGTCGGTATTGAAATCGCCCAGTACGATCAGGTTGGCTTCCTCGGCGTTGGCGTCGCGCGAGCGATCGCGAATTTCTCTTGCCGTGTAGTGCGCCAGCTTGCGTAATTCCGGTACCCGATCGGAGATGTTCTTGTAGCGGATATGTGCAGTCAGCAGTGCGAAGCGCTCACCGCCGGCGACAAAGCCGACCAGGTAGGGGGTGCGGTCGAACTGCTCCTGAGGATCGCCGTTGTCGGTCGGCGGCAGGACGATCTCACCGGCGAGGCCGGAAGGTGTGACTCGACGAGTGTCGTAGAGGTAGGCGGAGCGTTCGACATTGCCGGCATCGCCGGCGGTCACATCGCTCATCATCACGCACCAGTGCGGGCCCAGAAACTGCTCGGTGAGCAGTCTCAGCGCGCTAGTGTCCCGCTTGACCTCCTGAATGGCGACGACATCGAAACGTCGAATGACCTCGGCGATCAGAGCCAGACCGCGCAGGTTGCGCTTCGGTGAGCCCGGGTTTTCACCCCAGTCATTGTGATATCCGCCCAGGCTGCGGATATTCCAAGTGCCCAGAATGAAGTTGTGATCGGTGCGGCGCGGTGGCACATCGACATGATCTAGCCGTCGGCGCAGCCTGATGATGTCCTCGACGACAAAATCCGGATAATCGCGATAATCCATCGGCAATCGACTCCTGGGTCATTGCACCCGGCGAGATTAGAAAGCCAGGCTGGACTGATTATGCCGCCAGTCTGACTCCGGAATCAAATGCTGAATTCCCTTTAGAGCGACATCGCAACCTGCCGCTATGGCGACACCCGGATTTCGCAACCCGGGGCCGAGCGAGATCACTTAAGGGATACTTCGAGTCAGAAAAGCCCGATGCCGCCGGAAATTCTGGCTCCGATGCTCGATAAACATGGATTGATGTCTTATTATATTATCCGGCTATAGGCCAAGGGGATTGTGAGATCAGGAGATCGGAGGCGTGATGCGTATTCAGCAGTGGCTGTCGGTTACAGTCGTTTTTCTAAGCCTGGCAGTATTGGCAGCACGCGCAGCAGAGCCGGATGCGGCAGGCTGGATCGCCTTCGAGGGGCAGGGTGGAGCGGTCAGCTTCAGCGGTTCAGTGAACGGTGAGCCGGCCCGCATCATGCTGGATTCGGGGGCCAGTATCGGGGTCGTGTCAGGATCATTCAGTGAACGTGCCGGCATTGAACCCGACCCGCGCCGTCCGATTCAGGTCGCCGGTGTTTTTGGCGAAACCCGGGTGTATGGCTCGAGGCCTTTCGAGCTGGTGCTGAACGAACAGAAGTTGAACCTTGCCGATCTCGCGGTAGTGCCCGGTGGCAGCTTCGATATTCTGCTTGGTCGCTGGATCTTCGAACAGGTGGTGGTTCAGATCGATTATCCGAATCAGCGGATACGTTTCCTGAACCGCGATGCGGTCGAATTCGAGAGCAATGTCGAAGTGCGCAGCACTCGTTCCGGCGCCATCCTGATCGAAACTTTCATCCAGGAAAAGCGTGCCTGGTTGATGCTTGATACCGGCAACTTGGGCACGGTCTTTCTGAACGAGCGTTTCGTGCAGAACCATGAACTGCAGGACTTTGAAGTCATGACGGAAGGATTGAACGCCAGCGGCGTCATTCAATCAGGTGAGGTCAGGATACTGCAGTTCGAAAGCGCCCAGATCGGCCCCTACAGATTCGGGTCGCTGCTGGCCAGCTATGGTGTCGATTCTTCGCGAGGGATGTACCGGCTCGAGGCCGAAACGGGAAGCCGGATACGAAGGGCCCTAACGCGAAACGACGGACTGCTGGGCTACGAGATCCTCCGGAATTTCCTGGTGACAACCGACTTCAGGAATCGAAAAGTTCACCTTCATCTGCCGCAGGATTGACTCACTCACCGACGCGTAGCGCGTCGACGGCGTTTCTCAATCATGTTGGAAACGATCCGAAAACAGTAGATCAGAGGCTGAACCGGGCTGCACTTCATAGGCACCCATGTCGGCGTCACCAGCCAAACCGCGATCAAATCCATCTCCACGCTGATCGGTAAGGGCATTATTGCCAGTTCCAGCCAGATTCATTTCGACAAAGAATCCTGCGTTGATGGCCGGTGAACCTGGTTCAAGGGCGTGCGTTCTACCGTGGGTTTCTGGTCCGCCGTTGAGATCCAATGGGGCGAGTAGGGGATCGACATCGAGCAGATTACCGCTGCCCGTGTAGGAGAAACCGGAAGCCTCGCCGACGAGGCTGTGATTCATGGTGAGGCTGCCGGAGTCGATGCTGATATCAGCATTGCCCGACACACTGGTGTTTTCAGAAACGATGCTGTTTCTGATTGCGGCTTGATCCGAGGTAAAGACCCCGCCGGTGAAACTCGCCGACAAACCCCGATCAACTTCCGTGCTTTCGTTATACGCAACGGTCGCGAAATCCATCTCGAGTTCCTGCGCCAGTATTCCGCCAACGCTATCGCCGGAATTACCGCTGATCGTCGAATTGACGATTCGAACCGGAGAGGCTGGACCGATGTCCCGAAAGCCGGCGGCAATCCCGCCAACCGCGTCTCCGGCATTCTCCGACACTTCAGAGTATTTCACGCCACAGTTGGATTCGAATTCGCATTGCAGGCCGGCAGCGCCCGAGTAGAAACTCTCGCTGCCTGCATTGGCTATGATTCGAGAGTAGACGACATAGGCGTCTGAGCCATTGCTGTAGATGCCGCCACCACTATTGGTGGAGACTGCACTGTAGACCACGGCCAGGTCGCTGTTCAGGGCGAGAATTCCACCCCCTCGATTGGGCGCATCATTGCCTGTGACCGCCGAATCAACGATGTAGCCGATGCTGTCGCTCACGCTCACGCCTGCTCCCGATCCAACCAGGGGGGTGATCGAGCCGCCGCCGCGAATTAGCGGACTTGAGACCGAATTATCGTAAATTGACGAATCAATGAGGTAGAGAAACGGGGTGGGCCCACCGATACCTCGAATGGGAGCCGGAGCCACGTCGAACTGTCGAGCGCTGAATAAACCACCCCCGCTGATCAGGGCCGTGTTGTCAGCGACCAGGCTCTCGCCGATTACAACGCCGGAATAGGCCGCAGCCACCGCGCCGCCGTAATCGGCTTCGTTGTATTGCAGGAGGGAATCATTGATAGAAATCAGATTGCTGAGGGCCGGCTCAGGCGGGGGAGGGTCGCCCAAAGGCCCGGGCCCTCCGGAGTCATATCTCTGCGCGCCGACGGCGCCGCCGTAGATGGCCGTGTTGAAGGTAATCGTGGAAGAATTGATTTCCAGATTCACGGTCGGTGCAATGCCCCGTGCAGCCGAACCACCGGTTCGTTTTGAGTTGGAGGGAGTCTCGACTGGACCTCCTCCATACGCATAACCTGCACCAGCGGCTCCGCCGTAAGTGGCCATGTTTGTCGTCAGTGTGCTGCTCTCAACGACCAGTTTCGCCTCCAGCGCCGCAGGAAGGTCTCCAACCGGCCCGGTGCCTTCCTCGGCAAAGAAATTGACCTGCACCGCACCACCCAGTTCGGCCGAGTTGCCGGTGAAATACGACCCTGAGACGAGCGCCTCCCCGCGCGTGACCGCAATGGCACCGCCGTTGTTACCGGCAGAGTTGTTGCTAAAGGTGCTGTCGAGGACGTAGAGCTCGCCGCCAAAGACCTCGATGGCGCCCCCATTTTCCGTAGCCTGATTACCATCGATGACCATGTCATACAAGTTCAGTCGGCTTCCGGCTTGGAGATAAAACGCACCACCATAAGATGCATAGCCGCCGGTCAACGTCAGGTCGGAGGCCTGTGCGACCACTTCATCGTAAACCTCGAAAATTCCGGAATTTCCCCCAGCATCGATCTGCAGATTCTCGGCTCCTGGGCCGGTAATGATGACGTCAGCCGCTAGCGCCAAGGGACCTTCGCTCAGGTTGATTGTGCCGGTCAAGCCCGGCTCGAAACCGATTTCATCGTTCAAGCCATCGCCAGCGTTGCAGGCATCGATGATGGCCTGTGTATTGACCGCAGTGATAGCCGATCGCAAGGAACAGTTGTCAACGGTGCCTGGGTCGTCGAGTGTATCGACGGTAATTGTTGCGGCGTGTGTCGCTGAAATCGCGAGTGACGATGTAATTGCCAGCGCGAGCCGAGAACGTTGATATTTGCTGCCGGACATGAATTGATTCCTGAAGGAATGGACAAATCATTCACCCAGATCAAATTTTGCCCCGGGGTGAGCGCTAAAAAACAGAGCAATTTTGACCTAGTTCAATGACCGAGGCAAATCTGGCGTCCAGGGGAATTTCTCAGTGCCAGATCATTGTGGTCGCATAATTATACATAATATACATTATGCGAACTACATGATGTGGTGGGCAGAAAGAAGGGCCGACAAGCGACCCCTCTCGAATGCAGCACAACGTGAGCAGATATCAGTAGGCATCGGTTCGTTCGATCTCTTCCGATACGTCCCCATCCACATTCAATTCGGCGCGAGCATCGGCTCGTATCGAGCCTTCGACGAGTGCACCGGATTCAATAGTCACTACCGGTGGTTTGCCCTCGAAGTCTTCATCGAGGATCACGACCACATCGCCTCTGACCACACCGCCAGTCTCAACGAGAATTTTTCCAGCATCGGACCAGTCATTCGACCACGACATCCAGGACGAGCCCTCGCTGTTGTTGACGATCTCGATGATGACGCTGCCACCGACGCTGGCACCATTCTCGACAGTGATACTCCCGTAGCGCGTCTTGAGGTTCTGCATCACGGCGGCCTGATCCAGGGTGATATCGCCGTTGCGTGTTTCGATGCTGCCGCGGACCTCCGAGTCTGCACCGACGCTGACAGAAGCGTTTCGTGAATCCAGATGGCCGTCGATACGCGAATCAGTCCCAACCCGAATCTCTCCGTTTCGCGATTCGATCGACCCGGCCACGGCCACGCCCGAACCGATCGTAATGGCGCCATTACGACTCTCGATCCTGCTCGTGTTCGTGTCATCACCGATGGTGATCTGGCCGTTTCTGGCGTCCACCGACCCGATCACGGCGCCGGAACCGATCCGGATATTGCCGTTTCGCGTGCTCACACTGCCAGCCCGAACACCAGAACCCACAACCACTTGACCGTTGCGGGATTCGACGTCCTGGACTTCAGCGTTGTCTTCAATGGTGATGGAAGCATTTCGGGATTCGATGCTGCCGTTCACTCTGGCGCCGGATTCGATTCGAACGGCGTCATTGCGCGAATCGATACTGCCATCGAAGGTTTCACCGGTGTCGACCACAACGGGCCCCGCAAGAACGCCGGTCGTGATCAGGCCCGCGGCAGCCAGAAGACCCAGGCGAGCGGCGAGGGGCCGTTTCGAGACGGTGTTGGACAACGCGTTGATCCTGTTATCGACTTCAGACATCTTGCACAGCTCCAGCGCCAAATCCGGCGTGTTGTTGAATACGAGCTGTATTGAACCGCAGCCGCCCTGCCCCTGTCATGTGGCAAAAGTCAGGTGCTGACCTCGCACCCCCGATCTGTCGACCGGTCAGGCGGCAAACTCGTATATAGTCTGAGGCTGAATCGCCGGGCCAGGCAGTGGAGACTCATGGTCGAAAAGCTGGAACAACGTTCATTCCTTATTCTGCTTGCCATCGTGACGGCGCTTTTCGGCTTTCTGCTCAAGCCCTTCTTTGCGCCGATCCTCTGGGCCTGCATCATCGCGGTCCTGTTCCATCCGGTGCAGGTCCAGCTCGAAAAATGGTGGGGCCCGCGACCCAACATCATCGCGCTCACCACGCTTCTTGCCTGCATCGTGCTGGTCGTGATCCCGGTCCTGCTGCTGCTGACCTCCTTCATCCAGCAGGGCGTCGACCTGTATCAGCGAATCGATACAGGCGAGATTCGTCCCGGGCAGTTTCTGGATCAGATCCGAAACGCCTTTCCTGCGATCCAGGAGATTTTCGAGCGATTCGGAATCAACACCGACCAGCTGCGGGAAAACGCGGCATCGGCCGCCGTCGCGGCCAGTCGAATGGTGGCTCAGAATGCCTTTGCCGTCGGTCAGAGTACCTTCGAGTTCTTCCTCAAACTGGCCCTGATGCTGTACGTCGCCTTTTTTCTTCTGCGCGACGGCCGCCGCCTGACCGATGAACTGGTCCATGCCCTGCCCCTGGGCGACGAGCGAGAGCGCCTGCTGTTCAGAAAGTTTTCCGAAGTCACCCGCGCAACGGTCAAGGGCAACCTGCTCGTTGCCATGGTCCAGGGCGCGCTTGGCGGGATCATTTTCTGGATCCTCGGACTTCCGGCCGCCCTGCTCTGGGGTGTCGTCATGGCGATTCTGTCGCTGATTCCGGCCATCGGTGCCGGCCTGGTCTGGCTGCCGGCTGCGCTCTATCTCTACGCGATAGGCGACTGGGTCGCTGCCACGGTGCTGGTGCTCTATGGTTTTCTCGTCATCGGACTGGCCGACAACGTCCTGCGCCCGATACTGGTCGGCCGGGACACCAAGCTGCCCGACTGGATGGTCCTGCTGTCCACCCTGGGTGGTCTTGCCCTGTTCGGGATCAACGGGTTCGTTGTCGGGCCCCTGATCGCCGTGCTCTTCATAGCCTTCTGGCAGATCTTCAGCAAGGAATTCAATCCGAAGCGAAGATCGCAGGACGAACGCAACGAGCCCGAAGAGCACGACAGTTCCAACGACAAGACCGTCGCCCGCTCGTCGAGCCTGACCTCGGATCAGGCCGATCAAACGCGGACCGCGGAATGAGGTGGATAGGCTCGACACGGGCTGGCGCGTTGTGTCTCTGGCATCGTTTGCTTTCGTTCAAGCCTGGTAAAGCCAGGCGCTACACTGATCTCAACAATCCTATCGCCGGTTCTGCATGAGTCTGAAATCACGCTTCTTCAAGAAACCCTGGCAGCACGCCAACGCTGACAAACGCCTGGCCGCTGTCCGCGATGAGGACGATCCGGAGCTGACAAGCGCACTTCCGGAGCTTGCCGAGCACGACCCCTCTGCCGGGGTGCGACTGGCCGCACTGCGGCGAATCAATACCGAGCCCTTCTGGCTGGACGCCCGCCTGCGAGAATCCGATCGCGAAATTATCGAGGCTGCCGATCGGTTCCTGCTGCGCGCTGTCGTGAGCGAGAGCGCTGATCAGCTCGCGGATGCTCGGATACAGTGGTTTGAGCGTATCGAGTCAGGCGAGACGATCAGAACCCTGGCCCTCAAGGCCAGAGACCCTGCACTTCGACAGCGTGCCCTCGAGCGGATCCAGTCACAGGGATTTCTCGGCGATTGCTATGCCAGCGAAGCGGATGCCGAACTGGCAGCTGGCGTGCTCGAGCGAATCGACCAGATTTCGACCCTCGAACGCCTCCATCAGGAGCTCAAGAAGTCCAGCAAGTCGAAAAGCAAGGCGGTGATGGCTCGAATCCAGGCGATCCAGTCTGCCAGCGGTCAGTACGATGCCGGTCTGGTCGACGCCGAGCGCCTGGTTGATCAGGCCGAGACGCTGGCGCGCGGTGAGAATCTGGACCAACGGGGCTCGCTGCTTCCTGAACTGCGTCAAGCCTGGGACCGACTGGAAAGCGTGCCCGAGAGACTGGAAGCCAGATTCCGGGGCGCGCTGTCGATCGTCGAAGCCGCCATCGCCAGACCGGCCCCGTCAGTCAGCGATGCAAGTTCAGCGGCTGCCGCGACCGAGGCCGGGACGGACGGCGGAGAATCCTCGATGCAGGGCGTGGCCGATGCGATACGCAGTGAGCTGCGCAGGAATCGAAAGGGTCTGAAGCCGCAGAAGCTGCTGGCCGACTGGGACCGGGCCTGGAATGCCCTGGGCCGGGTCGGCCCAGCCGATCTGGACGTCAAGAATGACATGCTGCCGATCCTCAAGGAGCTTCAGGCCCAGGTCCAGCGCAATATCACCACCACCTCGGCGGCCGCCAATGCGTCGGACAGCAAGGTCAAGGCCGGCAACACGGCCAATGTCGCAGCCTTCTCTACCGAACTCGACGCGCTCGCCGCCTTGCTCGAGGCCGGGGATCTGGCCGAAGCCAATCAGCACCGGAATCGGATTCGCGGCCGGCTGCATTCGCTGCCGCTCAAGCAGCGGCCTCGAGACATCAGCGGTCGTTTGCAGCGCCTGGAAGGCCGTCTGAAGGAATTGCGCGACTATCAGCATTGGTCGCACAACGAGCATCGCGACGAATTGATCGGCCGCGTCGAGGCGCTGCCGGACTCGGGACAGCATCCGGATGCGATTGCCGCTGCGCTGAAAGAGGCGCGGGCCGAGTGGCAGCGACTCGAGAAGCTGGAAATCCTGCCGGGCGACAAGCGCAAATATGCCGCTCCAGGCGGCCAATGGCGACGTTTCCAGGAGGCCTGCAGCACGGCCTTCGATACGGCCAAGCCTTACTTCGAAAAACGCCAGACTGTTCAGGAAGAGACCCTGAGTCGCCTCGAGGCCTTCATCGAGGCAGGCATGGAACAGGCCAGGGATGAATCGCTCGGCCCCAAGGAATTGATGCCGGTGATGCGCAAGGCCCGTCAGGCGATTCGTCGCCTCGATGACCTGCCGCCGAAATCTCGCGGTGCTGGTGCCGGTGGCTTGCGAGATCTGATGAATACGATCTCGAAACGGCTCGACTCGGCATTCGAACAGGTTGAATTGACCAAGCGTCGCCTGATCAATGAGGCCAGGGCCCTGGGCCAGGAGAGCGATCTCAAGACGGCAATCGATCGCGCCAAGGGGCTTCAGGCCGACTGGAAACGGGCCGGGCAGGGCCGGCGAGCGAGCGATCAGAAGCTGTGGAAGGAATTTCGGGCTGAGATCGATCCGCTCTTCGATCAGCTCGACGGACAGCGCAAGGAACGCGAGCAGGCCAATCAGGAAGTCATCAAGAAGATCGAGCAGCTCTGCGAGCAGGCCGAGGGCCTCACCGGGCTTCCGGACGATGAGTTGTCCCGAGCCAGAGGACAGATGCAGGGTCTGGTCGACAGCATGGGATCACTCAGGCCCAGCCCCCCTGCCCTGGTCAAGCGCTTCGAGCAGGCCCGGCGAGCTTTCAGTGATCGCCAGGCGGAGATTCGCAAGGCCCGGGAAGAGCAGGCTGTGCGCGATCTCGCCGACTGCATTGAAGCGGTCCAGGCCGCCTTTGCCAAACGGATCGTCGGGCAGCCCGTGGACAAGGACAGGATCGGCAAGAGCTGCGAGCAGGTGCCGGCCGGCCTGCAGGCGGCGGTCGAGGCGGTGACCGATGAGTCCAACGATGTCGATCAGCTGAAGGCAAAGGCCGAGGCGAATCTGGAATCAGCACTGCAGATCGCAGTCGAGTTCGAGTTCCTGTCGGGGCTGGACTCTCCAACAGAGGAAAAGAATCGCCGCATGGATTTCCAGGTCAAGCGGCTTGCAGCCAGGATGTCGGAGAGAAGCGGCCAGCAGGATCTGGGTTCCGAATTGGCCGAACTCGAGGGCCGCTGGTATCGATCGCTGCCGCTGCCTGAAGCCAATTTCAGCACGATCCAGGCGCGGATCGAAAAATGCCAGGCCGTGATCAGGCAAATGATGGGGATTGCATGACTACAATAATGACGAGAGGCCTGCTCCTGCTTGCCTTCACCTGTGTGCCTGTTCAGGCAATGGCGGCCGAGGCCGATCAGGTCGCGGCCCATTTCGGTTGGGTGTCCGTTCTGCCGCCCGTTCTGGCGGTCGGCCTGGCGCTTTGGCTGCGCCAGATCATTCCAGCGCTGTTCGTCGGTATCTGGATCGGCGCCTGGGCACTCAATGGCTTCACTCTCGCAGGCCTCGGCATCGGTCTGCTGGAGAGTTTTCAGGTCTACATCGTCAGCGCCCTGGCCGACAGTGATCACGCTGCAGTCATCCTGTTTTCAGCCATGATCGGCGGCATGGTCGGACTGATCACGCGCAACGGCGGGCTGGCCGGTATCGTCGAGGCCATCGTGCGATTTGCCGATTCGGCCCGGCGGGCCAGCATGGCCACGGTGGCGCTGGGTCTGACCATCTTCTTCGATGATTACGCCAACACCCTGGTGGTCGGCAATACGATGCGGCCAATTACCGACAAGCATCGGATTTCGCGCGAGAAGCTGGCTTATCTGGTCGACTCCACAGCTGCCCCGATTGCCTGCCTGGCTCTGGTCACCACCTGGATCGGCTATCAGGTCGGCCTGATCCGCTCCGCGCTGGAAGGCATCCCCGAGCTCGAACTCAATGCCTACTTCGTCTTCCTCAATGCCATCCCCTACAGTTTCTATCCGCTGTTCGCTCTGGTGCTGGTGATTGCCGTGGTCTGGAGCGGGCGGGATTTCGGGCCGATGCTGCATGCCGAACGCCGGGCACGCACCTCCGGCGAGGTCGCTCCACCGGTGACCAGCAAGGGCCTGCTGGAGGAAGACAGCGGTCAGCTCGATCCCCCAGAAGACCAGCCGCACCGCGCCTTCAACGCCCTGATTCCGATCAGCGTGCTCGTCGCCACAGTAGTCATCGGCCTGTTCGTCAGTGGAGAAGGCGACAGTCTCAGAGACATCATCGGCAGCGCAGACCCCTACAAATCCCTCCTCTGGGGCTCACTGCTGGGTGTGCTGACCGCCGCCGTTCTGAGCCTGGGTCAGGGAATCCTCGATCTGGGCGAAGCGACGGCGGCCTGGTTTACCGGCGTGCGCTCCATGCTGCTGGCCATCATCATTCTGATCCTGGCCTGGGGTCTGTCCGAAATCACCACGGCGCTGGGCACGGCCCCCTATCTGTCGGAGCTGGTCGGCGAGCATCTGCATCCTGGCTGGATGCCTGCCCTGGTCTTCGTGCTGGCCGCCTTTACCGCCTTTGCCACCGGATCGAGCTGGGGCACGATGGCGATCCTGGTCCCGTTGATGCTGCCCCTGTCCTGGACTCTGATGATCGCCAGCGACATGAATGCAGCCGAGCATCTCCACATCATCTATGCGGTCGTCGCGGCCATCCTGGGGGGTGCGGTCTGGGGCGACCATTGTTCGCCGATCTCGGATACCACCATTCTGTCATCGATGGCCAGCCAGTGCGACCACGTCGAGCACGTCAGGACACAGCTGCCCTACGCAATGTTCGCCGGACTGGTCGCCCTGTTGATTGGCGCCATCCCGGCCGGCTTCGGCGTGCCCTTCTGGCTGCTGCTTCCGGTCGGCGGTCTGTTGCTGGTGATCGGCCTGCGAATGCTGGGACGCCACTCGAATACGTGATGCTCGGGTCCTGGCCGACGATATAATCTGGCCATGTCCAGCCTGCCTCAGTCCTCACCCGTTCCGACGCGCTTCGTCCATCTGCGCTGCCACACCGAATATTCACTGGAAGACGGCACGGTTCGCATCGCCTCCCTGATCGACAAGGCCGTGGCAACGGGAATGCCCGCCGTGGCCGTGACCGACTGGCACAACCTGTTCGGCCTGGTCAAGTTCTACAAGCAAGCCATTGCCCGGGGCATCAAGCCGATCGCCGGTGCCGACCTTCGGGTCTCCGATCCCGAAGAACCGGAGCACTTCGGTGTCGTTACCCTTCTGATCCAGAATCGCACGGGCTATCTCAACCTCTGCCGCCTGATTTCAAGAAGTTTTCTCGAGGGGCGGTTCAAGGGTCAGCCCAGGCTGCACTCGACCTGGCTGAGGGGCCAGACCGAGGGCCTGATCGTGCTGATCGGGCGCAGCTCGAATGTCGGCCAGGCCCTTGCAAACGGGCGAAGAAACCTTGCACTGACCCGACACAAGGAGTGGCTCAGGCTGTTCCCGGATCGTTGCTATCTGGCTCTGGAGCGATTGGGGCGTGACGGTGAAGCCGCGATGGAAAGCGGCATGCTGGAGCTGGCCATCACGACCGAAACCCCGGTCATCGCCAGCAACGACGTGCGCTTCCTGGAACACGAGGATTTTTTTGCCCACGAAGCCCGTTCCTGCATTCACCAGAGCCGTCTGCTCGACGACAAGCGGCGCGTCCGCGAGTTCGTCGACCAGCAGTACCTCAAGAGTGGCGAGGAAATGGCCGACGCCTTCGCCGATCTGCCGGTCGCCCTGAGCAACACCTGGGAGGTCGCCCAGCGCTGCAATATCGAACTGACACTGGGTGAATACTCCCTGCCCGCCTTCCCCGTCCCCGACGGTGAGAGCGAGGCGGATTATCTGCGACGCAAGTCAGCAGAGGGCCTGGAAGCGCGCCTGGAACAGTTCGGCCTGGCGCCGGATGTCACTCGTGAGGACTACCAGCAACGACTGGAGCGCGAGCTCGATGTGATCATCACCATGGGTTTCCCGGGCTATTTCCTGATCGTTGCCGACTTTATCGCCTGGGCGCTCGACAACGGCGTCCCGGTTGGGCCGGGTCGAGGCTCGGGCGCTGGATCTGTTGTTGCCTGGGCCCTGAAGATTACTGGTGTTGATCCAATACGTTATGAGCTTTTATTCGAGCGTTTTCTCAATCCGGAACGCGTCTCGATGCCCGATTTCGATATCGATTTCTGCGTCGAAGGTCGAGACCGGGTCATCGACTATGTCGCCCAGCGCTACGGTCGTGATCAGGTCTCCCAGATCATCACCTACGGCACGATGGCTGCCAAGGCCGTGGTCCGCGACTGCGGTCGCGTGCTCGGTTTCAACTACGGTTTTGTCGATTCGATCGCCAAGTTGATACCGAACAAGCTCGACATGACCCTGAGCCTGGCACTCGACGAGGAACCAGAGCTGGCCAAGCGCTACGAGGAGGAGGACGATACCCGTTCGGTCCTCGACCTTGCCCAATCGCTCGAAGGGCTGGCACGCAACGCGGGCAAGCATGCCGGCGGCCTGGTCATCGCGCCGGGGCCGCTGACCGACTTCACCCCGCTCTACACTGAACCGGACGGCCACTCGGTGTTGACCCAGTACGACAAGAACGATGTCGAGTCGGTCGGCCTGGTGAAATTCGACTTTCTGGGCCTGCGCAACCTGACGATCATCGACTGGGCTCTCAGATTCATCAACGAGGGACGCGCGCTCGAGGAGCAGAGCCCGCTCGACCTGGACACCCTGCCCCTCGACGACCCCGAGGCCTACAAGCTGCTCCAGGCCGCACACACCACGGCCGTGTTCCAGCTCGAGTCCCCGGGCATGAAGGAGCTGCTGCGCAAGCTCAAGCCCGACAGCTTCAATGACATCGTCGCCGCCGTGGCGCTCTACCGACCCGGGCCGCTGGACGCCGGGATGGTCGATGAATACATCAATCGGAAGCACGGAAAGGCACCGGTCAGGTATCCACATCCCCTGGCCGAACCGATTCTCTCCGACACCTACGGCGTGATCCTCTATCAGGAGCAGGTCATGCAGATTGCCCAGGACCTGGCCGGTTACAGTCTCGGCGGGGCCGACCTGCTGCGTCGCGCGATGGGCAAGAAGAAGCCCGAAGAGATGGCCAAGCAGCGCGCGATCTTTCTGGACGGGGCGGGCAAGAACGGCATCGATGACAAACAGGCCGCTGCGATCTTCGACCTGATGGAAACCTTCGCCCGCTATGGGTTCAACAAGTCCCACTCGGTGGCCTACGCTCTGGTTGCCTACCATACGGCCTGGTTGAAGGCCCACTATCCTGCCGAATTCATGGCGGCTGTGCTGTCGGCCGATCTCGACAAGACCGACAAGATCTCGAATCTGATCGAGGACTGCAAGGCGATGGGACTGGCCATCCTTCCACCCGATATCAATCGCTCGGTCTATAGATTCACGGTCGAGGAGGAAGCGATTCGATACGGTCTGGGCGCGATCAAGGGGGTGGGCGCCGGCGCAGTCCAGAATCTGGTCGAGGTGCGGGATCGCATAGGCCGATTCGACTCCCTGTCGACATTCTGCCGCGAGGTCGACCTGAACAAGTGCAACCGCCGGACGCTCGAAACGCTGCTGCGATCCGGGGCCTTCGATGGGATCCATGCCAACCGGGCCGCCCTCATGGCCGCCCTTCCGGACAGCCTGACCGAGGCCGAGCGTTTTCAGAGCGACCGGGCTTCCGGCCAGGCCAGCCTGTTCGGTGCGGTCAGCGTCACTGATGAGGCCAGCCCGGTGAGTGCACCTGCCATCCCCGATGTTCGCCCCTGGACCGGCCGCCAGCGGCTGCGGGCCGAACGCGAAGCGCTGGGCCTGTATCTGTCCGGCCACCCGATGGACGAGATCCGGGATGAGCTTTCGGGCTTCATCACCTGCACCCTGGACCAGCTCGGCCAGCGGCTGGGCCGATCGCGTGACGAGGATTCAGGCCGGGGGCGCGGTCGGGGGATCGAGATGACGCTGGCAGGTCTGATCGTCGCCATCCGCAAACGGCCGGGCAAAGGCGCCTTCGTTGCGATCGACGACAGCACTGCAAGGCTGGAAGTCGCGATCTTCGAAGGCCTGTTCGAAAGGATTTCCAACCGTCTGGTCAGCGACGAGATCATCGTCGTCAGGGGCCGGGCGGAAGTGGACAATTTCCGCGGTGGCTATCGGATGGTGGCCGAGGATGTCCTGGAGGTCGATGAGGCCCGCGCGCGCTTCGCCCAACGCCTGGAAATCGAGCTGGATGATGCCGGGACCGAATTCGACCAGGATCTGGCTGCCGCCCTGCACCCATATCGAAGCGGACAGACGCCGATCATCGTTCGCTATCAGAACCAGTCAGCTCAGGCACTGCTCAAGCTGGGTGAGGGTTGGCAGGTGGCACCGACCAGCGACCTGCTGGCGGCAATCGATGGCCTCGAAGGCATTCGACGGGTCCGTTTGCGCTATTGACCCGCTCTTCCCGGAGGCAGAGGGTGTCGCCAACAGCTCGCTCTGACCAGCCCTTTAATCGTTGCGCGATCGCAGGCGATGGATCTGGCGGCGCTGGCGTTTGTCGGGCCGCTTGCCGGCTTCTCCTGCCTCGCGCTCCTCCCGGCGTTGTGCGGCTCGGGTCTCGCGGCGTTCGATGCTCTCGGCCGACTCCTGATAGAGCTGGCGCGCCTGCTCGGCAGAAACGCGCCGCTCGATCAGACCAAGAACACGCACATCGAAGCGCAGATCGCCGCGCCCGATCTCCAGCGTATCGTCGATGCGGACCAGTCGTGAAGGCTTTGGTTTCTGCCCGTTGATCTCCACTCGCCCCCCTCTGATGGCCTGCTGAGCGAGGCCCCGGGTCTTGAAGAACCGGGTTGCCCAAAGCCACTTGTCCAGTCGTACCGCCTCGCTCATGAGTCCCTGTCGTTGCCCCGGCCCTGCTCCTCGAGCCGCCCCAGACGCCCCTCGATGCGATCGAGGGTGGCGATGATCTGACGACGCTGTTCATCCTCTTCGTCCAGATGGATGGACTGGGTGGCGGTCACGATGATGGCGATGAACAGATTCAGTACCATGAAGCTCGACACCAGGATGAACGGGACGAAGAAAATCCACGCCCAGGGGTAGGCGTCGAACATCGGCCGCGCGACGCCGGTCGACCAGGATTCGAGGGTCATGACCTGAAACAGGGTGAACAGGCTGCGACCCAGGTTGCCCCAGAGTTCGGGAAATTCCTGACCGAACATCATGGTGCCCATGACCGCAAAGACGTAGAACACCAGCAGCAGGAGAAGCGTGGTCCAGCCCATGCCGGGCAGCGCACGCATCAGAGACTCGATGATCACGCGCAGCTTGGGGACTTGAGACAGAAGCCGCAGTACCCGCAGCACGCGCAGGGCTCGCAGGATCTCCAGGGGACCCGATGCCGGCACCAGGGAGATCCCGACGATCAGGAAATCGAAGACATTCCAGCCCGAGCGGAAGAAGCGCGGCCCGAACGCCACCAGCTTCAGAGCAATCTCGGCGACGAAAACCGCCAGTATCGCCTTGTTCAGCCAGACCAGCGCGCCGCCGGTCTGAGCCATCACCGTCGGCGAGGTTTCCAGGCCGAGAATGGCCGCGTTGATGATGATCAGGCCGATGATGAATCGACTGAAGGCGCGCCCTTCCAGCCACGCGCCCAGACGCGCACGGGTCTGCGGCGGGTCCAGCGTCGGATCCATCGGCTCAGCCATCGACAGAGGCTTCGTTCAATTGTTCCTGTGCTGCCTCATCGAGGTTTCCGACAAGCAAAGCATTGACCCGCTTGAGATAAGCCGCCGGGTCCGGCAGGTCGCCGCCCTCGGCCAGCACTGCCTGATCGAGCAGAACCGATGCCAGGGCCTGGAAACGTTTTCCTTCGGATTCCTGCAACAGCGACTGGATCAGCGGGTGCTTGAGGTTGATCTCCAGGTCCGGGGTTGTTTCCGGCACCTCCTGTCCGGCCTGCCGCAGCAATTTCTGCATCTGCAGGCTCATGCCATGTTCTTCCTCGATCAGGCAGGCAGGGGAATCGGTCAGTCTTGTGCCGGGCTTCACGTTTCCGATCCGATCTCCCAGCGCCTTCTTGATTCGACCGGCCAGCGCCAGCGCCTCTTCGTCGGGTTCATCGTCTGCCCCGGAGGCCTCTGCCTGACCTCGCGTCACCGATTTCAGCGACTTGCCCTTGTACTCATCGAGATGGGCGACCAGCCACTCATCGATCCTTTCGGTCAGCAGCAGAACCTCCCTGCCCTGCGCCCGGAATGCCTCCAGATGCGGGCTGGCCTGGGCCACGCGCAGGCTGTCAGCGCTCAGATACCAGATCGTGTCCTCATCCTCGCCCATCCGTTCGATGTAGTCATCCAGGCCGACCGACGGCTCGGCGGCACTGTCATGCGTCGAGACAAAACGCAGCAGCGCCGAAATTCGCTCGCGCTGCTCGGGGTCCTCGATCACGCCTTCCTTCAGGATGCCCCCGAAAGCGTTCCAGAAACGCTTCCAGTCATCGCCACCTTGCTCGGCCAGCTTCTCGATCAGGTCGAGACTGCGCTTGACCACGGTAGCGCGGATCCGGGTCAACAGCGGACTGTCCTGGAGCATTTCCCGCGACACATTGAGCGGCAGATCGGCGGAATCGACGACACCGCGCATGAAGCGCAGATAGCGCGGCAGGAGCTGCTCGGCAGCATCCATGATGAAAACCCGCTGGATGTAGAGCTTGAGGCCTTCCCGATCGTCTCGGTTGACGAGAAGATCGAAGGGCGCCTGGCCGGGCAGATAGAGCAGCAGACTGTAGCTCTGGCTGCCTTCAACATGATGGTGCGCCCAGCTCACCGGGTCGCTGGCGTCGGTACCCAGACTTCGATAGAAGCTCTTGTAGTCTTCGTCCTCGAGCTCGTTCTTCGCCCGCGCCCATAGCGCCTTGGAGTCATTGATCACCTCCATCGTCGGCTCATCGGACCTGCCGTCATCCTGCGTGGATTCCGATTCGCTGGTCGTCGGGACTGCAAGCCGGATCGGAAAGGCGACGTGATTGGAGTAGTGTCGAATGATGCGCTCAAGCTTCCATCGGTCCAGAAGGTCGACATGCTCCTCCCTGATGTGGAGCTGGATTCGGGTGCCCTGCTCCGGACGTTCGATGGCCTCGATCTGATACTCGCCCTCGCCTGCCGATGACCAGCGCACACCCTGGTCGGCCGTCTCGTCGGCACGACGCGTCTCGACGGTGACCCGGTCGGCGACGATGAAGGCCGAGTAGAACCCGACACCGAATTGCCCGATCAGTCTGGCATCGCGCTTCTGATCCCCTGACAGCGAATCCAGAAAGCGCCGGGTGCCGGAGCGCGCGATGGTTCCGAGATTCTCCACCACCTCCGCACGATTCATGCCGATGCCCTGGTCCGACAGAGTCAGCGTCCGCTGATCGACATCGAAGGCAATATCGATTCCCAGATCCTGATCGAGCCCCTGAAGCGAATCGTTGGTCAACGCTTCGAAACGGAGCTTGTCATTGGCATCCGAGGCGTTGGAAATCAGCTCACGCAGGAAGATCTCTCGATTGGAATAGAGCGCATTGATCATCAGTTTCAGAAGCTGATGAACTTCCGTATCGAATGAACGGGTCTCTGGGGAGTTGGGGCTCATGTCTCTTTGCTCTTGGATAATATGATTGGCCTCCCTTCGAGATAGGCCTCGAGGAGCCTGAAATCAAGGGCTGATTGACCAGACCCCCTCGGGTTCGGACTCGCCTGATCGACCGTTTTTGCCCGGTCGTCTTGGAGATCGAAAACACTGATGCCGCGGCTTCCACAGGCTATTTGCATCATCGACGGTGGGTACGCATAATGGGCGGCCGTTCGCGGGAGAGCCGTGGATGTCGGTCCATACGGCTGCGAACCGGATTTATTCTGCTGAATCAAGAATTTGAATACATGCGAAATCGTTATCTGATCACGATCACCGACTACCGCGGTGCTCGCCATTTCACGCTGTCACAATTGATGAGGCGAACACTCGCGGTGACCGCTGCGGTCGGCCTGGTCGTTGCCCTGACCGGCACCTTGTTGCTGCACGGTCTCAACAGCCGCGTGAACGGCCTCAATTCCGAACTGGCGGTGCTCGAACAAAGACAGTCCGAAATTCTAGCGACCAACGAATCACTCTCCGCGGAACGCCAGCTTCTGCAAAGTGAGGTCGAAGAAAAAGCCACCTCATTGATGGCAATGAGCGACGAGCTGGAAAGCATCGAGATCATGATCGGCCTGCGTGCCGAGCCTGACCGCCCTCTGGCCCAGCGGATCGACACGGCCAGCCAGACGGCCTTCGAGAAGCGCCTGATGCTCGAGTCCATTCCCAGTGGTTTCCCGGTCGAATCAGAGATCGTGACCAGCCAGTTCGGAATGCGGCTCCACCCGATTCAGGAGCGCATGGCCATGCATGGGGGTGTCGACATGCGCGCGCAGGTCGGAACCCCGATCTATGCGACCGCGGATGGCGTGGTCGAATGGGCCTCCATGCACCATAGCAGCGGCTTGGGCAAGATGGTCAAGATCATCCACAACTACGGGTTTTCGACCGTCTACGGTCACTTGAGCGACATCGACCTGCAGGTCGGCAACTACGTCAAGCGCGGCCAGTTGCTCGGCTATTCCGGCAACACCGGCGCCTCGGCCGCACCCCACCTGCATTACGAAGTCCGGCATCTGAATCGCCGGCTCGACCCGATGCCTTTCCTGCACTGGTCGATGACAGATTATGATCGCGTTTTCGCGGAAGAGGATCGAGTCGAATGGGAATCATTAGTCGAGGTGATACGCCGGACCGCAAGCGTCCCGGAACGACCGTCATTGCTGCAGGCACACAACTGGTCGGCGACCTCACCCTGACCGACAGCCTTCACGTTGACGGCAGGATCGAAGGAAAGATCGAATCGAACGGAGAGATTTCGATCGGAGTCGACGGTCGGGTCCATGGTGAGCTGCGCGCCGAGAGCGTGATGATCAGCGGCCAATTCGAGGGATCGATAGAGGCGCAGCGCCTCGAGATCGTCTCGACGGGGAGCGTTTCCGGAACGATCTCGGTACAGCAGCTGGTGATCGAGTCGGGGGCCCGATTCAACGGCACCAGTGAGATCAAGGCGGCCGGAGCCGATAGTCAGACCCCGAGAATCTCGAAGGAAACGGAGCGGAAGGCCGCTACTGATGTGACCGAGCTGGAATCGGCCAGCAAGGCCTGATTCGCCAATCTCCGGATCAGGGCCGAAAACGGGGCTTCAGCCTGACATATACCGTTCGAATGCTCCGGGCGACAAGCCGCTCGTCATCGTCAAGTATGTCCACGGGATGGTCCATCAGTGCCGGAGTGCCGTCAGCGGCCCGCTGGCGGGCCGTCTCGACCATCTCGTCGTCCAGTGTGAAATGTGCCCTGACCGTTCCCCGCCCTGGGCGCAGAAATTCAATCCGGGCCGCCTTGTCCCAAACGACATACTCATCGCCGATGCGGTTGATGTACATCAGCATGTAGAAGGGATCGACCATCGCGAACAGTGACCCGCCGAAATGAGTCTTGACGTAGTTGCGGTTGAACCAGTGAAGCCGCATCCGAACCCTGACCTCAGAATAATCCTCCGCGATATGAACGACACGGATTCCAGCAGCCAGGAACGGCGGCCATATATTCATCGCTCTTTTTAGACGGGAGGCTTTCAAGTTTCGCGGCATGCTGGATTGAAATCCTGCTCCAATGCGCCTTGTCCGAATGCAAAAAGGGCCCGCCGGTTACACCAGCGAGCCCTTGGGGCCAGGTCGAGGGAAAGCCTCAGGCGCTGCGGCGCGTGAGCTTCTCCTTGATGCGAGCTGCCTTGCCTTCGAGATCACGAAGGTAGAACAGCTTGGCGCGACGGACCTTGCCGCGACGCTTGACCGTGATCGAGTCGATGATCGGGCTGAAAGTCTGGAAAACACGCTCTACGCCGGTACCGTGCGAGATCTTGCGAACGGTGAAGGCGGAATTGACACCGCGGTTCTTCTTGGCGATAACCACGCCTTCGAATGCCTGGACACGCTGGCGATCGCCTTCTCGGACCCAGATGTTGACCACGACGGTATCGCCGGCGGAAAAATCCGGAATGTCGCGCTGAATCTGCTCGTTACTCAATTCTTCGATGATGTTGCTCATGGCCTTGTGATTCCCGGTCGTTGGTCTTGCCGCGCTGAATTCAATTGCGGATAGCCGGCTATGATAGCGTTTTTTTTCCTGTTTGTGGAGTGCAAGCCGGCGAAAACAGTCGATTTTTCTAGATTTCGTCCGGAAATTCGTCCAGTGCCGCCCTATCCTCCGCATCCAGCAATCGAGCATCGAAGAGATCGGGACGCAGGCGTCGGGTTCGGTGCAGGGACTGCGCGCGACGCCAGCGCGCGACCCGGGCATGATCCCCGCTGAGCAGAACTTCCGGCACCGACTGGCCCCGCCAGCGATCCGGTCGGGTGAAGTGCAGGCAGTCGAGCAGCCCGTCGAAGAAGGAGTCTTCGCGGGCAGAATCAGCATGCCCGAGCACCCCTGGGATCTGACGCAGGACCGCATCGATGACCACCGCCGCCGCTGGCTCTCCACCGGAGAGAACATAGTCCCCGACCGACCATTCCTCGTCCACGCAATCATCGAGCACGCGCTGATCGACGCCCTCGTAGCGCCCGCAGAGCAGGATCAGTCGGGATCTGCTGGCCAGCTCGATGACGCCCTGGTGATCCAGCCTGCGGCCCTGGGGGCTCAGATACAGCACCCGAGCCGCTTCACCGTCCGCGACAGCTTCGCCGATGCATCGAGCCAGCGGTTCCGGCCGCATCACCATGCCGGGCCCGCCACCGAAGGGGCGGTCATCGACGCTTCGATGGACACCCTCGGCATAGTCACGCGGATTCCAGCTTCTGAAACAGACCCGCTCGTCGGCAAGGGCCCGGCCCGTCAGGCCGAGCCCCTTGAGGCCATCGAACCATTCGGGGAACAGGGTGATGATGTCGATTCGAGAGAGCATGGCCTGGTACTGACTATGATCCGCTGATCCACCGGAGATGCAGTCGTCCAGGCGCCATGCGGAGGATCTTCACTGCGACCACTCCAGCGGCCAGTCCACCGTGATCTGGCGTGTTTCGAAGTCGACCTTCTGCACGACCTGCTCGGAGACGAAGGGAATCAGCGTCGATTCACCTCGATCGTTGCGGATATCCAGAACATCGTTGGCGCCTGTTTCGATCAGACGATGCACGGGTCCGTAGCGATGGCCCTGCAGGTTGATCACTTCGAGGCCGACAAGATCGGCCCAGTAGAAACTGCCCTTTTCGGGCTCCGGAAAGCAGGCTCGGGTGACCTGGATGGGTTGCTCGATCAACTCTGCGGCCCGATCGGGATCATCGATCCCCGATAGCCGGGCCATCAGTCGCGGGCCCTGGCGGCGCCAGTCTTCAACCTCGAAGGGCCGGCCTTCGGTACCCAGCAACCAGGGGCGATAGGAAAAGATCGCGTCGGGTGGCTGCGTATCCGAATAGATACGCAGCCAGCCCTGTACCCCCCAGAGCCCGATGACGCGGCCGATCTGGACGCGCTCAGCGGACTCCGAAGCGTTCATCAGGCGCTCTGCTGCGCCTTGCGTGCTTCGTTGAACAGGTGGGATACGCGGGGCGACAGCTGCGCGCCCTGGCCGACCCAGTGGTCGACGCGATCGGTATCCAGGCGCAGGCGCTCGTCGTTGCCGCGCGCTACCGGATTGAAGAACCCGATACGCTCGATATTGCGGCCGTCGCGACGATTGCGACTGTCAGTAACGATGATGTGATAGAACGGCTGCTTCTTGGCGCCGCCGCGGCTGAGTCGAATCTTGACCATGATTTCTCCGTAAACTTTCGGTCGGCGGCGGGGATTTCCGCGCGCCACAAACTGCTGAATTGGCAAAACTCGTTATTCTATCGCCGTTTTCTTTCGAATGGAAGCAATCACCGGTCTTTCTGATCGAAGCTCAGGACTGAAAGATCCCCAGCGGCTGGTAGCTGTCCAGTCCCGGAAAGACCTGCTCGAGATCGTTCGAGGAGAAGCCCATTCGCCTGACCAGGACTTCGGCCATCACCTGTCGATAGTCCGTTGTCACGGCCAGATCCTGGCTTTCGAACAAGGACGACTTATCGAGGCCCGGGAATTCACCGTAGAACTGTCCGCCATTGACCGACCCGCCCATGGCCAGCATGACGTTGCCGTAGCCATGGTCGGTTCCGTTCGACTGGTTGCCTCGGACCTTTCTTCCGAATTCGCTGAGCACAACCACGTTGACGCGACTCATCAGGTCACCCTGCGGTGACTGGGACAGATCGGTATAGAAGGCCTCGAGTGAACGCGCCAGGCCTTCGAGCCTGTTGCCGTAGTAATCGTAGTGGCCTGGATTGCCGGGCTGGGGCAGGCCCTGGCCATCGTGCGTATCCCAGCCGCCATAATCCAGCGTGGCTGCCACCAGTCCCGTGTCCTGTTTGATCAACTGGGCAAGGTTCTGCATCTGGATCCCCAGGCCGTCGCCCGGATACTCCGCCCCACCGTCAGGCAGGTAGGTGTCGAATTCGATCTCGCGCATCAGCGACAGGGCCTGGGCCGTCGTGCGGCCCTTGTCGCCGAGCAGACCCGGACTCTGGGACCAGAGATCGGTCAGTCGGGTATGCGCCCCCTGATGGCCTGCGATGCCGGGGTCGCTATCGTTCCAGGACCAGTGAAAACCGTCGACGCGGAATTCCTCGGCTCGGGACAGGGTAAACGCATCGTTATTCCCCAGAAGGGGGAGTGGCAGCGTCGAAGCAAACCCGAACACTGAGCTGAGTTCGGCTTCGGGCAGGCCCGAGGCGCTGCTCAGGTATCGAGTGATCCACCCCGTCGGCGTATTCTTGCTTCCAGGCGTGCCGAGATCCATCCAGGCCTGGGCGTCGAAATGACTGCGCGAAAGCGCCGTTGACATGCCGCAACCCTGAACGATGGCGAGTCTGTTCTGCAGCCACAGACGCTGCAGCCATTTTGCTGCAGCGCCGACGCCATCGCCGGTCCCTCCGCCGGCCCGCGGATGAAAGCCCCACCGCCCCTGGGCATCGAGCGGGCGCAGATTCGCCTCGGGAATCAGAACGCCCGGGTGTCGAATGGCATCGTAGGCCACCCGCTCGGGCCCGGAATATGGAACGACCAGGTGGAGACCGTCGATCCCGCCTCGCAGGAACAGGTAGACGATCACGTCGTGGCCGATGCCCCGACCGGGCCCCGCCGGGTTGAAGTAGGCCATGCCTGGCACCGTCGTGCCTGCAGCCGCAGCAGCACAGCAGGCCTTGATGAAGTCTCTTCGAGTGATCATCGCTGATAGAACTCCGGTGACATCAGGATCAGGGACACCATGGCGCGCAGCCGGACCGGCGTGTAGTGCGCACTCAGATTGCCCTGTGACCAGTTGCCGTTGGGAAACCCATCGGTGATATCCAGGGCGTCTTCGGGGTCGGCGTTCTGACGGAGGAAGTCGATGAACTCCTGGCGACGGCCGGTGTGGACGCGACCGTGGACCAGACGCTCGACCCAGAAATCGACCAGATTCACGGCGCTGCGATCAGCAGCATCGGGAAAAGCATCGATCGTGATGTCCTGTACCCTCATCAGGAAAGGCCCATCGCTGGGATCCCTGAACTCGGGCAGACGACTCAGGAGCCGCCATGACTGACCCATGACCGATGCCGAGGTCCAGCGGGCCTGGGTATCCGGATAACCGTCAGGCGCCGGCCACTGAAAGGAGGCGTGCCCGGTGAGCTGAAAGCGATTGAAGAACTCGCTGTAGGGATTCCACTGACCGAAATGACGGGGTTCGAATTCCGCATCCATCTTGCGCATGGCGTTGGCGACCAGCTCGAAGGGGCGTCGGACCTTGCTGCCCTGCCCCTGCTTGAACTCCTGGGAGGTCAGCACGTGACGCATGACCTGCGCGATCTGGTCCGGCGCCTGCCAGGCAGCTTGCCAGAGCGAGGCCGTGGGGTCGATCAGGGACTGTGACGGATCATCGGCAACGAAACGGCGACAGATCTTGGTTGCCAGATGGCGCGCCGTGGCCGAGTGACGGGCCAGCAGATCCATCACATCCCGCGCCTGCTGCTGCCCGGCCGGTGGTAACCATTGGCCGAGCACATACTTGTTCCCGCCCTCGTGCCAGTTCGGGTAATAGAAGAATTCCCCGGTGTTGTACTCGGCCGTATCGGGGAATTGCCAGTGACCGTTGCGAACGGTCCAGCCAGTGAAACATCGTGCCACGTCATAAACATCGGCGTCGCTGTAACCGACGGCCAGCCCGTCGTCTCCAGGCGGTACGGCGCCATGCGATGCGCCCGGGAAATAGACGTCAACTCCCAGGGTATGCAGTTCGAGCAGCTCGCGCGCCCAGTTCTCGTTGTAGCCCCCGCTTCGATTGGACAGGTTGTCGAGGTAGTACAGCATCGCGGTGCTGGTGGCGACCGACTCCAGCAGGGTCCTGAAATTGCCCAGAGCCTCGGGTCTGATCGAATCACGGTCGTGCTGGACGAACACCGGCGCGATACTGAAATCCCAGCCGGCCACGTTGAAGTGATCGTGCCAGAATTCAACCATCATTTCGTAGACCTGGCGGTTGGAGTAAAGCGCCCGCATCCAGCGCGCTGCGTCGGTCTCCGCCACCGGGAAATAGCGCTCGGGCCAGTCGGCCATGCCGCCAAGGACATGATCAGCCCAGAGCTCGCTGATCGATTTCTCCAGGGTCGAAAATCCCATTGAAGCGAGACGGGACTGCAGATCGGCGTCCGGCAGTGCCGATTGATCCAGCTGCAGATCGAGCCAGGCACTCAGGCGCGCGTCATTGCTGTCTCCAAGCGCCAGAAAGGCAGCGACATCCTGCGGTCGCGCACCGTAGCTTGCGCGCTCGAGCACCCGCCAGGCGAAGTCGACGCCTGCCGTGCTGGCATCCTCGAAACGATCGTTGAAGATCGGATCTTCGTCCCCGCGAAAATCCGTCGTATTCCCCCCGATCTGAGCATCCATAGCATCAGTCTCCCGGGAAAACTGAGGTTCAAATCTAACTCAACAGCCGCCGGCGTTCCGTGCCCCAGATCACAGTTTTCCCGTCCTTCAGCATTGATTCGCAATCAGCCATCCGGCGCAGCGACCTCGGCACCGCCAGAGACCCAGCGCGGGTCGTGCGCGGCTTCGAGCTCGTCACCACGCCTGTCCCACATCACGCCGTGCATATTGCCCCATGTCCGATCACGGACCTCGACCTCATGACCGAGCGCTTCGAGCCCGGCAATGGCCTCTGCTGGAAGCGAATCCGGCTCGACGGATATTCGATCAGGCTGATACTGATGATGAAAGCGCGGCAGACCAACCCAGGATTCAGGGCCGTTGCCGTCGATGAAATCGAGCAGACCCAGCAACACCATGGTGATGATCCTCGAGCCGCCCGGCGTCCCCAGGATGGCCGTTCGTTCCTCACCCAGGACGATGGTCGGAGACATCGAGGACAACATGCGTTTGCCCGGCTCGATCGCATTGGCGGCAAAGCCGATCAGGCCGTAGGCGTTGGGCTCACCCTCGGCAGCCGAGAAATCATCCATCTCGTTGTTGAGCAGCACGCCCGTTCCCGGTGGCGCAAACGC
>Ga0102934_1000461_pt1 | contig 27261 bp, 22 predicted proteins | sample SalPonR2_A_D1_MG_FD_78175 | JGI IMG/M metagenome (GOLD analysis project Ga0102934, IMG submission 78175) | Salt pond soil microbial communities from South San Francisco under conditions of wetland restoration - Salt Pond MetaG R2_A_D1_MG | ecosystem: Environmental > Aquatic > Marine > Intertidal... | reverse complement strand
TGCGACCCTGCTTGTTGTCTTCGCTTTGATAGCTGATCTGTTCGGAGTCAGGTACATAAAACTCATTTTCCATGACTGAATAGCGGCCGGAAATTTCATTTAAACGGGCAGTGCGATGGCGAACCCATTGGCGAGCTACAAAAAGCGGCATTTTGCAATGAAAAGTGAGAATGACCTGTTCAAAAGGTGAAGTATGCTGATTTCTCATCAAATAATTAATCAGGCCTCGATCCTGACGTTTGGTTTTTGTGCCTTTGCCATAACTAACGCGGGCGGCCTGAACGATGCGGGCATCACCTCCCATATAATCGACTAATCTAACAAAGCCTTTGTCGAGCACTTTATATTCTTTGTCGAGAATATTCTCTGCGTCGGGTACGTGGTCATGTGCCATGTATTTCTCCTTTCTTATCGAAAAAATATTTTTTTTCAATACCCAAATTAATTATATTTTGGATATTGAATCTTTGGGAATTTAATATTTTTTCTACACTTCTTAAACAATTAAATGAGGGGACCTATTCGTGGACATAAAAAAGAAAATCAGCAAATTGAGCTGGCTGAGAAACAGAGTTATAGGCAGAAACAAAAGAATTATTACACCATTTGGTAAACGACCTTTGATCTATTCCGATTATACGGCCAGTGGGCGGTCAGTTGATTTTATCGAAGATTATTTAAAATATCTGATGCAATTTTATGCTAATACCCACACAAAAGATGATTTTACCGGAAAAACGATGACCGAAAGGTTGCATAAGGCTGAGTTAAGAATCAAAGAGCTGGTCAATGCTGGTGAGCATGGCCGGATAATATTTTCTGGCACAGGAGCAACTGGCGGAATCACCCGTCTTCAGCAAATTCTAGGTGTTTACTGGTCACCATCAACCCAAAATCGAATGATGGATTTTATCGACCAGTGCGAAGACCCGGAGGAAGCCGAAAAGCTCCGCAATTACATTAAGGCCCATCAACCAGTAGTTTTTGTGAGCCCTTATGAACACCATTCCAATGAAATTATGTGGCGCCATACAGTCTGTGATGTTGTTGAAGTGCCGATGGAACCTGATGGATATCTGGATATTGAGGCTCTGGATGAGCTGCTTGCTGATGAAAAATATAAAGAGCGGGATAAGATTGGTTCCTTTTCAGCAGCTTCCAATGTTACTGGAATTCGAACTCCAGTCTATGAAGTTGCCCGTACTCTGCACCGCCATGATGCAATTGCCTGCTTTGATTTTGCCGCCTGTGCGCCTTATGTGGAAATTGATATGAATAAGGATGATGAAGCCTATTTTGATGCCATTTTCCTCTCTCCTCATAAATTTTTGGGTGGCCCGGGAAGCTCCGGACTTTTGATTTTCAATGAAAAGATCTACCATAAAGAACTGCCGCCGACAGTCTCAGCCGGAGGAACAGTTATGTTTGTCAATTTCAAAAAAGAGGTCTTTACCGAAAATATAGAAGAGCGAGAAAAACCGGGCACTCCGGGAATTATCCAGGATATTAAAGCAGCACTTGCCTTTGAGCTCAAAGACCGCGTTGGCATTGAAAATATTGAAGAAATTGAAAAGTATTACCTGGAAAAATTTCAAAAGGCCTTTCAGGATAATGATAATATGTTGCTGTATGGCCCGCAAAATCCGGATAAAAAGATTAACATCATTCCCTTTAATATTAAGCATCAGGATAGATGGCTGCATCCTAAGTTTGTGACCCGTCTATTGAACGACCTATTTGGAATTCAGACCAGAGCGGGATGCCTTTGCGCCGGGCCTTATGGCCATCGCTTGCTGAATATTGATGAAGAATTATCGGAAAAATATCTTCACATTTTACAATCCCGGGGTTTTAGTGGCATAAAGCCTGGTTGGGTTCGCCTCAATATGCATTACACACTTTCAAAACAAGAATTCGATTACATTGTCAGGGCTATCAGATTTATTATTGATAATGGTGCGAAGTTTCTGCCTTTTTATCAATTTAATATTAAGACAGGTGCGTGGAGTAATTTAAATGAACCCGGCAAGATTGATTTGATGGATCACGACTTAGATGAAATAATAAATAATAATGCCACTTTTCGAAATGAATTGGAAAGTGCCAATCCTAAGCCCGATTTTGATAAAATATTAGATCAAGCAAATACAATTGCTGAAGACCTCCAGGAGCCACAAGAGTTTATCACCTTTGACAAAGAAGTAGAAGATGTTAGCGTTTTTTATGTTTGTAATTTAAAAGAGTGATGTGGTCATTCGGTTGGGGAAAATAACTGGCAATGATTAGTAGATTCTGCGGGTAGCATTTTTTAACCAAAGCCAGTAGATACCAAAAGGTGCCAAAAATATCAAAATAAATAGACTAGTCGTAGTAATATCCGAAGAGGGCCCAAATATCCAGAAAACTGCCCCCAAAAAGGCTGGAAAAATTAGTAGATAATTAAAATTGATTTCAAGAACGGCTGCGCTAAAAACTACCAGAAATAGAAGCACTGTGGATAAGACAGAAGAAAAAAGCAGCCTTTTTTTAATTGTATCGGATTCGTAAGAAAGCTTTTTGACTATGCGAGGCGCATCTTTATAATGCCGGTCGCAATAATAGACCTTTTTTTCTTTCATGTATGGTACACCGTGTTCAACTTTGTATTGATAAAGTGTTTCTTTGGGGCGAGTATTAGCGCGACCGCAGATTCGGCAGGGCTGAGCCTTAAAATGAGGCCGGGTGAACCACCAGGCGCCAAATAAAACCCCTATATGGCAGGCTATTAGAAAAATTAGTACATCAAGGTTTTTCCTTTTGAAGATCATTTTTATCGCTTTTAGAAGCATTTCCATATTCTGGCCTCAATATTATTATCAAGATATTTTACAAATAATTCCTGAGAAAAATAAGTTGAATTTTTTAGTGATTTCTGAACCGAATTTATTGAAATCTAACAACTTTTGCTGTTCTTGCTGATCTATGTAAAAAATATTGGATAGTTAAATTGGCAAAGTATTATCAACTATTTACTAGGCACAACTATTATTTGATAACCTCCACCAGCATTCTTTGGAATTTTTGTATATTGATAATAAGAAAGAAAACCCTGTCTGAAAATGGTTGAATTACAGGCCAAAATTTAGTAAAGTTGGTTTGTATGAATACCTAACAAAGTGAAGTTTATCTATGAATTCAGGCAAAATTAAATGGAAAAATTCCGATAATCATAAAATTGGCCCTATTTTTTTGACCATTATCCAAAAAAAGAATTGTGTTTTTTTTGAGAATAATAGACGAGAGGATTTTAATTTAAACCGGGAGGTAAAATGAAGAAATTAATGGTTGTTATGTTATTATTTTCTCTGGTTCTTGTTGGTAGTGAGTTCACTCTGTTACCGCGAGCAACAGAATATACGCAACCTTTTTTCGAGAAATATCCTGAGTACAATGGCAAAGACGTTACAATTTTTGTAATGGATACAGGAGTTGAAATGTCATTGCCAGGCTTGAAGAAAAATCCAGATGGCTCAGTAAAGGTCGTTGATGTGTTTGATGCGTCGCGCAGTGGAGATGTGGAATATGTCAAAGCTGAAACCAAAGAGATTGATGGCGAGGTCCATTATACCGATGGTGAAGATATTTTTCTGTCTGATTATAGTGAATTTGAGCTAGAAGGTAAAGATGTCTATATTGGTGTTTTGAAAGAGGAAACATATAAAAATGGACAGGCCAGTGACATCAATGGTAATGAAGAAAGTGGCGATGAATGGGGCTTTTTGGCTTTTCAAAATGATGCTGACGAATGGACTGTGGTAATGGATACTGATATGGATGGAAGCCTGAAAGGTGAAACACCTATTCACAAATATAGTAAAAACCATAATTATCTCATGCTCCCCCGTAAAAATCCACTTTTTAACCATAAGTGGATGTCTCTAGCGGTCAACTTTTATCCCAAAAGGAAGGTTGTCAATTTTCATTTTGACGATGGTGCTCACGGAACACATGTGGCTGGAATCGCCGCTGGATATCACATCAATGGTGATGATGATGTCAATGGTCTGGCACCGGCTGCCAAAGTTGTCAGCATAAAAATTGGAAATGGAGCCTGTCCGGGTTCTGCCACAGTGACCGGATCTAAAAAACGCGGTCTGGAATTTGTAGAAAAATATATGGAAGAACATGGTGGCTATGGCGTAATTAATTTGAGTTATGGTATCGCTTCATCTAACGAGGGTTTTTCTGAAGCCGACCATCTCTTTAACAACTTTGCTAAAAACAATCCCAATGTAGTTGTGTGCGCTGCTGCTGGAAATGAAGGTCCGGCTGTTTCATCGATTGGCACACCAACTGCTGCCCAATTTGTTATTTCTACTGGAGCAGTTATGTATCACACGACAGCCCGCGATAAATATGGCTGGGAATTGAGCTCGCCGAGAATAACAGATTTTAGTTCACGAGGCGGCGAAGTTGCCAAACCGGAAGTTATTTCTCCAGGTGCTATGATTTCCACAGTTCCTGAATGGTCGGGTGGCGATTTCTACTGGGGTACCAGCATGGCCTCGCCCTATACAGCTGGCGAAATGGCGTGCATATTAAGCGGACTTCAGCAGGAAACTGATTCTGAGATTTCCTCAGCATTAATTCAGTATGGATTGCGCAAAACTTCAAAGCCTCTGGAAGATTATGATCTAGTTGACCAGGGCTCTGGTATGATCGATATGCTGGAATTGTATGAATGGCTCAAAGATGAACTTGACAAACCGCTTCCGCCTAATTACCAGATTAAAACTGAGGCTTTTATTCCAACAGTTCCTAAGAAAAAGAGCAATTCAATTTACTGGCGTATTTATGATACAGAGGACATCATAGATAAATGTGAAGTTGAAGTTGAAGCAATTTTTCCTGAGAAAACACCGCAAACCAAGCTGGATGATTTCTTCATCAAGTATAAAGTTGATAGCGATTCCCGCTGGGCTGATCCTGTTCAACGCAATATAACTCTGCTGCGGGAAAACAATGCCAGCATCGATGTTGAAATCGATCCCGATAATATAGACCCCAATTCTTTTAAAACCGCACGAATCACCCTGACACCTGATCGTAAATATCAGGAGATCGGTCAGGAATTTTGGGTAACAGTGATCAATCCAATAAAATTTGATAAGGGAAATGATTATTCTTATAATGTGGAAGGTGAAACTGTCAGACCCGGCCATACAAATCGCTATTTTATAGCTGTACCTCATGGAGCAACATCTATGAAAATAAGACTGAAAGCTGCTGAGGATAATTATGCCATGGTAACACCATCAATTTTTGACAAACATGGATTACCAGCCGAGCGTTTGCATTCTATTTTCACTGATAATGATATTTATGAAATGGAAAAGGAAATCACTGATCTACAACCGGGTGTTATGGAATTAGTTGCTTTTGGCGGATTGAATGCAGAAGAGGATTCCGAATATGATCTGGAAGTTTCTTTCTGCGGAATTCAATTTGACGATGAAAAAAGTAAAAATTTGAGATTCACAAGCGGAAATGGGCCTTCATTTTCAGGTACAGTTACCCCTATACTGGACAGCTATAGACACACTCATTTGAAAGGCTCAATTGAAGGCTATGTCAAAGATCATAGTCTCTCATTTGGCAATAGCGATACCCTCTCAGTGCCTTTTGATAAAAATAAAAATGATGGCACAGTTAAGTTTAAAATTCATATGCCGCTTAAATACCATTCTAATTTTACCGATCTGGTCATACTGGCTGAAAATACCGCCGGCAAATTTGTCAAAACTGGAATAGTTTCAGCAAAAGGCAATACCTTTACTCTGCCGTCCTCATTACCTGAAGGGCATTATACTCTCAAAATTATGGTCGCTTATGCTGACTATGTTAAGAAAGAAAAGTTTGATCTTCCTCTGGAAGAAATTCATACCTTTTCAGAAGATTATTCAGGTCACTATGGCTTTCCTGGTGAAGCTCTTTATAGAGGAATGGATTATTCTTATAATGTCAATATTGACGATGCTCCCCCGATGATTCCATCAGGAACCTGTTACTATGGTGAAGTTGAACTTATTAGAAAAGATAAAACTGTCGCTTCCCACAACATCAGGTTGAAAAAAGAATAAGGATCTATCTTATATTTTGATAAAGGCTCTGTGGATTTTGAATTGTCTGCAGAGCCTTTTTTTTGTTTGCCTCTGGAGAGACACCAAATTAATTAGCAGTGATCAGACCTCTTTCCACTAAGTTCTCATATACAGCTGCTAGGTCACCATCTTTTTTGGATTTGACAATCTCTGTAAATTTTGGCTTTAGAATTAATTTGTTGACGATTCTTCTAATAATGTTCTGAAATGAATATCTATTATTTGTTTTAATGTCTTTGGCCAGTTTCTGTCCGGTTTGAAAAGCTTCGTCCTGAACCTCCTGGTTTTCAGCGACGGGAACATTCACAGTGTTGGAAGCGGTTAACATTCCTGAAATGTAACCTCTCTGAAATACACCATCTCTTGGCAATCCTGCCAGATAATCGGCAACTTTTTTAGCACCCTGGCCGCCTGTTGTCGAAAGGGTAACCACATATTTACCACCAAAAATGTCAGAGGTCATGTATTCAAACATACCAAAACGTTCAATCAAACGTTTCATCATAGCATTAGGTGCCGAAGCATAATTTGGTGAACCTAGAACAATGCCATCAGCACTGGCAAATTTTTCCTGCAAAATTTCAAAATCATCGTCCAGGGGACAACCGCCTTTTTTCATGCAGAAGTCACAGCCAGTGCAAAACTCGATATCAAAGTCGGGAAGAAAAATTTCCTCGGTCTCAGCCCCCATTTGTTGGGCTCCTTTGAGCACCTGTCTTAAAAGGGTTGCTGTATTTCCATTGCGTTTGGGACTACTTGTAACTCCAATGATTTTCATGTTTGTTCTCCTTTTTATTTATAGTTTTTATTTTTTATAGAGGAAGAATGGATGATGAGGAAGAATGGATGGTTGATAGAATGGATGAGTGGAGGTTGGGCAGTTTGGATTTTGGTATTTCATCATGATTCCTTATTGACTTTTGTTAAAAAAAACTGTATACTATTGATGAAGAAAGTAAACTCTAAGTATATCAAGTATACTGACAGTATACAACAAAAATTTATAAAAGTCAAGAAAAGGAGAAAATTTTTGGGAAATTTATCAAGAAAAGAGAGAGAAAAGTTATTTAGAGAATCGGTTATGATTGATGCTGCCGAAAAACTTTTTGCAGAAAAAGGATTCGATTCGGTAACTATGAATGAGATTTCTCAGAAAGCAGAATTTACCAAACGGACACTTTATCGTTATTTTACCAGTAAAGGTGATCTTTTTTTTGCAGTGGCCTTAAAGGGCTTCAAACAGATGGTCAAATATTGTCAAAAAGGGTTTGAAACCGGTGAGAAAAGTTTTGAAAAATTATCAAATGGCTTACACGCCTACCTGGATTTTGCCAGAAAAAATCAGCAAACCTTTCGTATAATAAACAATGTGGGATACATTCGCAGAAAAACTACAAATAGTCCAAAACTTGAAGAGTGGAAGAAATTCAATGATCAATTATTCAAAAGCATTGCTGATTTGATGGCCCAGGGCAAAAAAGATGGAAGTATCAGAAAGGATATTGAGCCATTGAAAGGAACTTTGGCAATTATGTTTATGTCGACTGGTTATTTTAGGCTTTTGTCGGAAACTGGGGAAAATTATGCTGACCATTTTGGATTAGATCTTAATGAGTTCAGCAATTATTCGCTAAATCTTTTGCTTGAAACTGTAAAATCATAATTAATTGAAAGGCTTTAATCATGGTTATTAATAATTTTGTAATTCTAAATTTATTGGGTTTGATTTTAATTGGCTTTTGTTTTGGGGCCAATGATTTCGATGCTGAATCTGTTAGCAATTTGCAAATCCGCTGTCCGGATTTTGCCAATCAGGCTGCGATTCCACAAAAATATACCTGTCAGGGTGAAGAGCTATCACCGCCTCTAGAATGGAATTCTGGTCCGAACGCAACTAAAAGCTATGCGATAATTGTGACTGATCCGGATGCACCGATTCCCTTTGTAACTATCACTCATTGGGTTATTTATAATATTCCAGTAGATCAGAATTCTTTGTCACCGGGACTACCGGAAAAGCAGCAGCTTGAGAATGGAATCAGGCAGGGTAAAAGGTCTTTTGGTAAGCATTCTTACATGGGCCCCTGTCCTCCATTTGGTGAACATCGGTACTTTTTTCGAATTTATGCTTTGGACAAAATGCTGGATTTAAAGCCAGAAAAAGCCAGCCGAAAAAAATTATTGAAAGCAATAGAAGGGCATGTAGTTGGCTTTGGGGAAATGTATGGAGTGTTTTCCAAATAAATTTTCACAGTTTTAATATCATCCTCCGAAAAAAGGCCTTCAAGAGATAATTTTTAATATTGGGTAATTATAAATAAGTTTGGTTCCCTGAATAGGGGTTGATTTTCTCTATAAGCTAAAATTGAGTAGGACCTAAAAAATATTTTAACTTTTTATAAATGAATGTGTCTAATAATTGATGTTAACAGGAAACAGGGATAGGCCTGTTTAAATGAAAAAGGGTGTTTCAATGGGATTTTTCAAGAAAATAGATCGGATTTGGTTAATCTTTGCTTTGGTTCCGATCTTCTTTTTTAGTTGTGGTCAAAAGATAAATAGTCATTATATCGACAAAGAGGTTGCCATTGATGGCAATACAGGTGAATGGCAAAACAAGCTGGTATATTTTAAGAATGAAAACTTGAGTGTTGGTGTTGCTAATGATGATAAAAATATCTACCTGTGCTTGATCAGTAGCAACATTGATCTAAATCGAAGCCTGTTTCGAAATGGGTTGGTTACCTGGTTTGATATTAATGGCAAAACCAAAGAGCGCTTTGGCATAAAATTTCCCCGGGGAATGGATCCTGCCCAGAGAAAAGCCATGCAGACAAATCGTCAAAATCAAAATCGGCCTGATCAGAGATTTTCTAGAGGGCGCGATAATGTAATGACCCAATTCGAAGTTCTCTCTGTTGATGGTTTTCGCCAGCTTAACCCAATTCATAACAATACTCACAACATTTCCATGCAACTTAACCGCCAGCCTGATCATCTTGTCTATGAACTCAAAATACCCTTTAAAACTCTGAATAGTCACTCTCAATCACTGGCAATTAAAAAAGGTGATAGAGTGGGCATCGGGTTTGAATTGGGAGACGTTGAGCAGCCGGATGGTACGGGACAGGGTCAAAAAACCGGAGGAAGAAGTGGAATGTCAATGACCGGAAGTGGGCAGATGTCTGGCAGCCGGGGCTCAAGGCGAGGTCGTGCGCAAAGTATGAGTAGTTCATATTCAAAACTGGATACCTGGATGAAAGTAACTTTATCTACCGAAAGTACATCGACAAAAAATGAATAAAGGCTCGTTATTTTGACCATTATCCCAAAAAAAAATAGAAACAAGCATTTTTAGAATTGATGAGAATGAAGTATTTGATAAATAGTAATTTACATTCAAAAATGGAAAATAGTATAACTTTTTGCTTCAGTTTCTATCTAATATTGAAGTAGAAATCTTAATTGGAGGTTAATTTGATTAACAAAAAATTTTTAGGAATATTGATCGTAATATTGGCTTTGGCAGGTTCATTGTCTGCCGTGGAACCGGCTCTACCCAATTCACAGGTTCAAGGCACTGTTATTGATTCTTCCCAGCAGGTACCTTTGGAATACGCCAATATCATTTTATTTAACCAGAACGGTGATGAGCAGGTTGATGGCACAGTAACTGACCAGTCTGGGTATTTCAATTTTCGCAATATCCCGACCGGGCAATATTTTGTTAAAATCAATTATATGGGATATAAAACTGATAGTGTAGCCTTTAGAATTGCGCCTGAATATAGTGAAATCAATTTAGGTGACATTTCTCTAAGCAAGATTTATCTTGAAATGGCAGGTGTAGAAGCTACTGCTCAAAATGTTTCTATCGACTATCAAATTGATAAGAAAATTTTGAATGTAAACCGGCAACAGTCGTCAATATCTGGTTCAGCCGTTGATATTCTGGAGAATGCACCCTCTGTTACCACTGATATTGAGGGAAATGTAGAATTGCGCGGAAGTTCCAGTTTTCGTGTTTTAATTAATGGTAAACCAACTGTGCTGGATGCTAATGATGTGCTTCAGCAAACACCAGCCAGTACAATTGAAAAAATCGAGATCATTACCAATCCTTCAGCCAAATATAATCCTGAAGGTAGTGCTGGAATAATCAATCTTGTGCTTAAAAAGAATCGTATAAAAGGTGTCAATGGCATGCTGAATGCTAACGCAGGCTCTTATGATCGATATGGTGGTGAAGTTTTATTGAATTACAATAAGAAAAAATTTAATACAACTTTAAGTCTGGATTATAATAAGCGGCCTTCACCGGGAGTTGGCTGGGAAAATAGCTGGACAAGCCAGAATGACACCACCACCTATATTTATTCCCATGGTGATAATGAGTGGCAGCGCGAGCATTATGGTTTTCGTGGTTCTGTAGAATATCTTCCCGATACAAATAACACATTCAAACTGTCTTTGAGAGTAGGCAGCCGCTCTGGTCAGCGCTATTCGGACAATATATTTCAGCGCTGGGTTGAGGTTGGCTCTTCAGTTGTAAGCGATACCACCCATTATGACAATATAAGCGAGGGTGAATTTGGCGCAGATTTTTATTCCTTGAACCTTAATTATAATCATGATTTTCATGGTAAGGGGCACAAGGTTGAGGGAAATCTTAATTTATCCCGTCGAGAAAGAGGGAGTCAGTCGATTGACAAACAATTTGATAATGCTGATAATATAACCAGTGGCACCAAGAATGTAGAAGATGGGCCGGGTAATATCTGGGAAATAAAACTGGATTATACTCTTCCTTTGAACGGAAATAATAAATTCGAAGCCGGACTTCAGGATAGAGGCGCCCAACGGGATGAACTCAATGAGAATTATATTTATGATCCTCAGATTAGTGATTTTGTTCATCAAACCCAATTTGACCATGATGTAAAATATCATCGTAATATTGGTGCAGCCTATTCTTTATATTCCGATGAATGGCGTGGATTTGGTTATCAGCTAGGTTTAAGGGCAGAATATACTTATCGAAAGATAGAACTTGTGGGTGAAAATGAGCAATTTAATATTGATCGCTGGGATTATTTTCCGACTTTGCATACCTCCTATCAATTATCCCGGCAGCAAGAATTGATGATGAGTTATACTCGCCGAATAGATCGGCCACGAGGCTGGTATTTGGAGCCTTTTGAAACCTGGTCTGATCCTTATAATATCCGCCAGGGAAATCCAGCTCTAACTCCCGAATATATCAATTCCTTTGAAATGGGCTATAAAAGAAATTTCGACCGCAGTTTTTTCTCTCTGGAAGGTTACTATCGCAATACAGTTGATAAGATTGAACGGGTCCGTTCTGTCCATCCTGACTATGACGATGTGTTTTTACACTCATATGCCAATGTTGGAGAGGATCATAGTCTGGGAAGTGAAGTTATGCTAAATTTGAATCTCTATCAGTGGTGGAATATGAATCTATCTGGTAATTTATATAACTATCGGGTAACCGGAAATCTGAATGGCGAAGATTTTGATAGAGAGAGTTTTAATTGGACAGCCCGCTTCAACAATACTTTCAAACTTGATAAGAAGACCAAGGTCCAGATCAATTATTCTTATAACAGCCCCTCAGTATCATCTCAGGGTACACGGAAGGGATACTACAGAACGAGTGCTTCTATTAGGCGCGACTTTATGGATAATAAGTTCACTGCTATACTTCAAGCTCGTGATATTTTTGATACTGCTGAATGGGAATATGAAAGTGAAGGTACGGATTTCTATATGCAGCGCCATTTTGACAGAAACGCACCTATATTTTCTTTGACCCTGCGCTATAATATTAACCGCTACAAAAGTAAGCGTCCCGATCGACAAAATGGTGGTGATTATGATAGTATTGATAGTGGCGAATTCTAAAGTCTTATAGAAGCAATCTAAATTTATCAATAGCACCTCTGGACTTTTATGTTCGGGGTGCTATTTTTTTATAAACGACAGCTACAAAAAGTAGCAAAAGCCATAGTTTTTAAGATGGTTGAATGAAAAGATGACAGTATAGTCATTGTTTATGGGCTAAATTCAAGCACTTTAATTATGATCAGATTGACAAATATTAATTTCTACCGTCCTATCTTATCATCCATTTTTACAAAATATCCATTCACCTAAAAAACAGGCAAAAAAATATTTCTTATTACCACTTACTTTTTCTAAAATTTGCCTATTTAAGAAGAATCCCATTGTTAAACTATTGTTTTTCCATAGCTGAAAACAAAAAAATAAAATTTAGCGAATAAAATATTTGAGTATTGCTTAAAAAATATTAAGTTATTTACATAAGAATTATGCGTGACCAATCCAAAAATATAAAGCAGAAGATTTCAGAATTTAGGCTTGAGCTAAATTATTCGGGCTACCTCTATTTTATACAAGGCCGCCCGATCAATACCCACTGATTTTTAAGGCAAATTGTAATGTATAATTCCCTACTTTTTAACGGAATCTTTTTAAATAGTAAAGTCTTCAGACCCGGCCAAAAATATTATACCGCAAAAATTAAAAGCAGAGAAAATATTATTATAACAGGGGTTTAATGTCTGTGAGAACCTTGAGAAATAGCAAAATTTCAAAAAGATTAATCGAAAAAAGAAAAGATATATTTGAAAATGGGTGTTAAAATATAGAATAAATTTTGATTATTGATATCATAGGTGCAATGATATCAATTAATACATTAAATTTGTAATTGGAGAGGGGAATGCAAGCAATTAAAAGCATAATATTATCCGGAGATCTGTAATGACTCCGGATAAACTATTTTTTAGCAACCATATTTAGAGTTTGTCCTTGTTTTTTTTAAGAAGGTGAGTGGGGGATCAGGAACCTACCATTCATCTACGAAGTTCACTAGGAAAATTGAAGCATTAAAATTGAATCTTTGAAGGCCATTAGAGAGGGGGGCTATTGATTCAATGGGAAATATAGCATTAGTTATCTGGCTTCTATTGCTGGAGCTACTTCTTTGATGGCAAATTTATATCTATATAAAATAAAAACTGGTTAACTTTATATTCCAGGATGACAAATTTTTATAGCTCCCTGAAATTGAAATAGCTATAAGAACATTAAAAAGGAAGAAGTAATCTATATCAGGAGAGATTTAAAATGAGATATTGGGAAAGGCCTTTTGGGAAATCCAAACCCGATACTGTCAAAGGTGAAATCTATGTTGTTGAAGATCGATGTAAAGGTTGCAATTTTTGTGTAGAATATTGCCCGCGAGATGTTTTGGAATTATCAGACAGATTTAACAAAAAAGGTTATCATCCTCCGAAGGTTGTTAAACCGGATCAGTGTACAGGGTGCAAATTATGTGAAATGATCTGTCCTGACTTTGCAATCTATGTTATTGAGAAGGGGAAAGATGATAAAAAAACAGAGTAAGCTTCACGGAGAATTTTTCATGCAGGGCGATATAGCCTGTGCTGAAGGGGCAATAGCCGCTGGATGCCGTTTTTTTGGAGGCTACCCTATAACTCCTGCTTCAGAAATTGCTGAGCGGATGTCTTATAGATTGCCGTTAGTAGAGGGCTCCTTTATCCAATTTGAAGATGAGATTGCTTCTATGGCGGGTATTATTGGAGCTTCCTGGGCTGGAGCCAAATCTATGACAGCTACTTCAGGTCCGGGAATTTCTCTGATGAATGAAAATATAGGTTTGGGAATGATGATGGAGACGCCCTGTGTTGTAATCAATGTCCAGCGCGGTTCGCCATCGACAGGTTTGCCAACATCCTGGGGACAGGCGGACATGATGCAGGCTCGCTGGGGTTCTCATGGTGATTATGGGAGTATTTCGCTATCGCCCAATTCACCTCAAGAATTTTTCGATCTCACTATTGTTGCTTTCAATTATGCTGAAAAATATCGCCTTCCTGTTTTTGTGATTACCGATGCAGTAGTTGGCCATATGACAGAAAAAGTGGTGATTCCACCGGTTGAGGAACTCGATATTGTTAACAGAAAATATACGGATAAAAGTCCCGAAGACTATTTGCCATATGAGCCGGATGAAAATTTGATACCAGCTTTTGCAAAAGCCGGTGATGGATACCATTATCACTCAACAGGACTAACTCATGATGAAAAAGGTTATCCTGTTATGTCGGAGGAGTGCCAGAAGCGCTGTACAAAACGCCTTGTTGATAAAATCAAAAAGAACGCTGATGATATCATGATCGTAGAAGAGCATGATATAGAAAATGCCGATGTGGTTGTAGTTTCTTATGGTATTAGTTCTCGTACTGTTTTTCCTGCTCTGGAGGAGGCTAAAAAAGAAGGTATAAAAGTTGGATTCCTTAGGCTTGTTACTGTTTGGCCGTTTCCTGAAAAACGGGTTCGCGAATTATCAGAAAAAGTTAAGGGCTTTGTTGTTGTGGAGTTGAATTTAGGGCAAGTCTTTCTGGAAGTGGAAAGATGTGCTGCCAAATATGCTGATACAAAGCTGGTAGGACATCCTGGAGGAGGGATGCATGACCGCCAGGAAATCGTTAGTGCAATTTTAGAGGTAGCCAATGAATAAGGAAGAAAAGCAACAGTTAAAACATCCAATGGACGATATTCTGAGAATGGACAGGATCCCTCATATCTGGTGCCCTGGTTGCGGACTGGGTTCAGATGTGGCCGCTTTTGTTGATGGTCTAAAAAAAGCGGAGATAAATTTTGACAAAGTTGCGGTAGTATCAGGTATCGGTTGCACAGGCCGTGTGGCCGGATATATAAAACTGGATTCTTACCATACAACCCATGGCCGAGCAATTCCCTTTGCTACTGGAATAAAACTGGCTAATCGTGATCTGACAGTTGTGGTCTTTTCTGGCGATGGTGACATATTTGCCATTGGCGGAAATCATCTTATCCATGCTGCTCGCAGAAACCTGGATATAAATGTGATCTGTGTCAATAATTTTATTTATGGAATGACCGGAGGCCAGAACGCCCCTACAACGCCACTGGGGGCTTATAGTTCTACTGCACCTTTTGGTAATTATGAAGTTCCTTTTAATCTGGTGGGGATTACGGCAGCTGCTGGAGCTAAATATGTAGCCCGCTGGACAACTGTTCAAGCCCGTCGTCTTTCTGATTCAATTGCTACAGCAGCAAGAAAAAAAGGCTTTTGCTTCATTGAAATTGTGTCTCCCTGTGCAACGGTTTTTGCTCGCAAGAATAAAGGCGGCACTGGACTGGATTTGATGAAAGAATTTCAGAAAAGAACTGTCATCAATCATGAGGCTGATCCAACAAAAATACCTCTTGAAATGGAGGGAGATATAGTTTGCGGAGAATTCATCAACCAGGAAGCACCGACCTTCTGGGAAAATGTCCAGAGCGGAATTAAAGACAAGGTGGAAAAGAATGCTGACTGGGAAAAAGAGCAGAGTGAAAAAAATAAACGCCTTTATAATAAAACGATTAATTATCAGGGCTCACGCGATATTGCCTAGAATCTATTGGGAGAAAAATGAGTATATTGAGAGTAAAATTTTCAGGTTATGGAGGTCAGGGAATTATCCTTTCCTCATACATTGTAGGAAAAGCCGTTTCAATTTTTGATGGCAAATCAGCAACAATGACGCAGGCTTATGGTCCTGAGGCTAGAGGAGGAGCCTGCAGTTCTCAGGTTGTTATAGATGAAGAAAAAGTTAATTACCCTCTTGTTGATAATGCTGAAATATTAATAGCACTTTCTCAGGAAGGCTATGACAAATTTTTCCATATTCTTAATGAAGATGGCATTCTTTTTTATGACAATGATCTGGTGACAGAATTGAAAAGCCATAATCACATTACTGAAAAAACGATCCCGGCGACTAGAATAGCTGAAGACATGGGTAAAAAGATTGTAGCCAATATTGTGATGCTGGGATATGTGACTGCCCAAACTGATTTTGTTACACCGGAAGCAATGGAAGCCTCTATTCGAGGATCTGTCCCTCAGCAATATGTGGATCTAAATGTGAAAGCCTTTCTAACCGGCTCCAAATATAAAAAGGAATAAAAATGCCAGTTCGATTAAACAGAAAGAGTATCAGGAATAAATTAGTTAAAAAAATTGAGGAAATATCCGGTCAAAATGTTTTTCAGTGCTATCAATGTGGCAACTGCACTTCGGGTTGTCCTGTAGTTGATTATATGGATATTCCTCCCAATCAGGTTATGCGGTTGACTCAGTTAGGTGAGGCTGAAAAAATTCTCAAATCTGATACAATTTGGGTCTGTGCCACCTGCTTGCAATGTTCCAGTCGCTGCCCAAAAGGCATTGATGTAGCCAAAGTCATGGAAGCCTTTCGAGCCATTAACCTGAGAAACAGAGATGGAATATTGAAGCCGGATAAATCGGATATTGAGGATATTGATGAGCTACCGCCTATTGCTCTGGTTAGTGTCTTTAGAAAAATTACTGGTTAACCTTTGATTTTTAATAAAGGAAGTGGAATATGAAATTACCATATTTTCCAGGTTGCACTCTTAAAACCGATGCTAAACACTTTGAAGATTCTGCTATGAAGGTCATGGAAAAGTTAGGGAGTCCGCTAATAGAAATGGAAGACTGGATCTGTTGCGGGACGGTCTTTTCTATGACTTCTGATGATTTGATGTTGCAACTGGCAGCAATTCGCAATCTTTTAAGAGCTGAAAAGCAGAATTTGGATGAATTGATAGTGCTATGTAGCATGTGTTACAATACTCTTAAGAGAGCTCATCAATTCATTACCGAAGATGAGGAAAATCTGCAAAAAGTGAACGATATTATGTATAAAGAGGATATCGAATATACCGGGGATGTTGAGATCAGGCATCTCCTTAATATATTAAAAGACAGAATATCCTTTGATACAATTAAGGAAAAGACGCAGAGATCATTAGAGAGCCTGGAAATTGGGGCCTATTATGGGTGTTTGCTTTTGCGTCCCGAAGAAATGGCTATTGATACTTTTGAAGATCCTGATATTATTGAAGATCTGCTTGCCTCAACAGGTGCCAAACCCATCAAATTCCCCTATAGGCTGGAGTGCTGCGGTGCTTATCAGACTGTTAATAATAAAGAGGTAACAATTAGTCGAACTTATGAAATTATAAATTCGGCTCGAAAAGCAGGCTGTCAGGCGGTTGTAACCAGCTGTCCGTTGTGTGCTTTTAATCTTGATCAGCGGCAAAGAGAGACCGCCCGTGAATATCTGGATTTTAAGGAAATGCCCATTTTTTATTTTACCGAGCTCCTTTCAATTGCTCTGGGTTGTGGTTGGGATGAGAATTGGAATAACCTGCACTATGTTGATCCTATGCCAATTCTGAAAGAAAGGGATCTGATTTGATAATTGAGAGAAAATATGAATCCAGCCAACTTAGAAAGGCAACGAAACCTGCTCATCGGAAGGCAAGCTGGATGCAGATTATCCGGCTTCCTGATTTGGCCCAATATGACAAACCCGAGGGGAGTGATCCATTAAAGAGGTGTGAAATGAAGTCTAAAGAATTTTTTAGGCTAAAGTCAATAACAAATTTAGGTGAATTATGAAGAGAATTGGTGTGTTTGTTTGTCATTGCGGAGTAAACATCAAGGATACAGTTGATGTAGAACAGATTACTGAAGATTTGAAAAACCATCCTGATATTGAACATATTGAAAATTACATGTTCATGTGTTCAGAACCCGGACAGAATATTTTGAAGAACGCCATTCAGGAGAAAAAGCTGGATGGTGTTGTAGTTGCGGCTTGTTCTCCGACTCTCCACGAATCCACTTTTCGTGATGCAGTCAAAGAAGCCGGCCTCAACGAATACCAGTGTGAAATTGCCAATATTAGAGAACAATGTAGCTGGGTTCATGCCGACAAAGCCGAAGCGACTCACAAAGCCAAAGTAATAATCCAGACAGCAGTGGCTAAACTCAAACTCAATGAATCACTGTCTGCGATTTCTGCCCCTGTGACCCGCAAAGCCCTGGTGATTGGTGGAGGAATTGCTGGAATTCAAGCGGCTATCGATATTGCTGATGCCGGTTACGAAGTTGTGCTGGTAGAAAAGAAGCCATCAATCGGCGGACATATGATTCAGCTTTCGGAAACCTTCCCCACTCTGGACTGTTCGCAATGTATTTTGACACCTAAAATGGTTCAGGCCAGTAAAAGTGATAATGTAACTTTGCTTGTTAATAGTGAGGTTGAAGAAGTAGAGGGTTATATTGGCAATTTCAATGTAAAGATAAAACAGGAACCGCAACTAGTAGATCCGGATAAATGTAATTTGTGTGATGATTGCACTGAAGCCTGTCCTGTACTTGTCCCCGATGAACACGAAGAGGGGCTAGCCTGGCGCAAAGCTATCTATATTCCTTTTCCCCAGGCTATTCCAGCAACCTTTACAATAGATGAGGATAATTGTTTGGGATTGGATCCGATTGCCTGTGGGAAATGCAAAGATGTCTGTGAAGCCGAGGCCATCAATTATGATGCTAAGCCTGAAATCATAGAAGAAGAAGTTGGAGCAATAATTGTTGCCACCGGTTATGATCTATATCCTGTTGAAAATCTGGCTGAATATGGCTATGGCAAATATCCAGATGTGATTACCAGTTTACAATTTGAAAGAATTCTATCAGCAACCGGTCCTACAGGTGGTGAAGTTCGGCGTCCTTCCGATGGAAAAATTCCTGAGGAGGTCGCCTTTATTCACTGTTGCGGCTCTCGAGACCCAGACAGACATCTACCCTATTGTTCCAAAATCTGCTGTATGTATTCTACCAAGCATGCTAAACTCTACAAACATAAAGTTCCTGATGGGCAGCCTTACAATTTTTATATTGACATTCGTTCTGGTGGTAAACAATACGAAGAATTTGTCCAGAATAGCCAGGAAGAGGAGGAGTTGATTTTCATCAGGGGCAAAGTAGCTCGTATTTATCAGGATAATGACAAGATGATCATTCGCGGAACTGATACTTTGAGCGGCGAGAGTATTGAATTGGAAGCAGATATGGTGGTACTGGCTATGGGAATTCAGCCGACTCAGGGCACTGATGACCTGGCTCAAAAATTAAAATTGAACACTGATGAAAATGGTTTTATGGTAGAGGCCCATCCCAAATTGAGGCCGGTGGAGAGCATTCAGGCTGGTTTCTTTTTAGCCGGGACGACCCAGGGGCCCAAAGATATCCCTGAGACTGTATCCCAGGCTTCAGGTGCCGCTGCCAAAGCTCTGGCGCTCTTATCAAGTGATGAGATTTTTCATTCTCCCATTATTGCAACAGTAGATACAGAGCTATGTTCAGGTTGTGGAATTTGTGTGGCCACCTGTCCCTATGATGCTAGAGAAAGAAATGAAGCCGAAGGAATAGTAGAGGTTAACGAAATTTTGTGCGAAGGTTGTGGCGCCTGTATAAGTGCCTGCCCTTCCAATGCAAGTCAACAAAAAAATCTAACTGACCTGCAAATCAGTGATATGATAAAAATTGTTGCGTCAAAATAATTGAAACAAAGAAGGTAACAATGGAAAATTTTGAACCTAAAATTTTATGCTTTTTGTGTAAATGGTGCACTTATGCCGGTGCTGATCTGGCTGGAACTTCACGGATTAAATATCCGCCTAATGGAGTTGTTGTCAAGACTCTTTGTTCATCACGAGTTGATGCCCAACATGTGATGGAAGCTTTTGAACAAGGGATTGATGGTGTCTTCATTGGAGGATGTCACCCTGGAGATTGTCACTATCAAACCGGTAATTATAAAACCAGGAGACGAGTGACATTATTGAAAACAACGCTAGAACAGCTGGGGGTTAATCCTGAACGATTAACTCTGGAATGGATCTCGGCCAGCGAAGGTAAGAAATTTGCTCGAACTATGGAAGAGTTTACCCAAAAGATCAAAGATCTGGGACCAATTCCGGAATATGATTTCACAGAAAACAGGGTAAGCGAAGTGAAAAGATAAAAAATTTCGGATAAAATATTTTCGGAGGAGAAACAATGTCAGAAAAAGAGGAAATGGTAAAAGTTTATATTCTTGGAGAAGGCTTTGATGTCCCTGCTAGTTCAACCATTCTAACGGCCCTGGAATACGCTGGATTTCAACTGACCAGTGGTGTTGGCTGCAGAGAGGGATTTTGCGGAGCCTGTGCCACGCTCTATCGTGAAAAAGGAGATTACAAACTGCAGGCCGGTCTTGCCTGTCAGACAGTAGTATCGGATGGTATGTATATCGCTCAAATACCTTTTGTTCCGGCAGAAAAAGCCACTTACAAAATTGAGGAATTAAAACCGGATATCAATACTTTTAAAGAGTATTATCCCATTGTTTTTCGGTGCGTAGGTTGTAATACCTGCACAAAAGCCTGCCCCCAGGATATTCAGGTCATGGATTATGTTCAGGCTCTCATAAAAGGTGATATTGAAAAAACTGCTGATCTCTCTTTTGACTGTATTCGCTGTGGACTATGTGCCTTGCGCTGTCCTGCAGAAATTGTTCAGTACAATGCTGCCATTCTCGCTCGAAGATTGTATGGTAAATACATTATGCCCAAAAGTCCCGAACTGGAAAAACGAGTGGAAGAAATTGTCAATGGTAAGTATGATGACCAATTGGATAAAGCTGTTAATATGGATCCAGAAGACTTAAGAGAGACCTATTACAATCGCGATATTAAAACAGAATAATTTTGGGGAGTAAAATATGTATTTAGATTATATGCGAGAATCGATAAAAAAGGTAGAAAAAACCCGGGCTGATCGTTTAAAACTGGCTAAATCGGGCAAACCAATTGTGGAAAGAATGTCCGATCAAGAACGGGAAAGGGTCTTGAATAAATTTCATCCCGATTACAAAGAAGAAGCCAAGAAAAAAATTAGAATCGGACCCAATCAAGGCCAAGAATTAACAGGAGAGGTTGTCGATGTACTCGAGGCCTATTCCCGCATTAAGACCAATTATTTCGATCTGGAAAACCCTGATTATGAAACCGATGTGCTGGTAATTGGAGCTGGCTCAGCAGGGTTTTGCGCCTCCATTCTGGCGGATGAAAATGATACAGATGTGATTTTGGCAACTAAACTGAGAATTGGTGACTCCAATTCTATGATGGCTCAGGGCGGAATTCAGGCGGCAGTCCGGCCGGACGATTCTCCCTATCTCCATTATCTCGATGTAATGGGCGGTGGCCATTTCGACAATAAACCAGATCTGGTTAGAGCGCTTGTTTCCGAAGCACCGGATGCTATTAAATGGCTGGAAGAGCTGGGAGTAATGTTTGATAGAAATTCCGATGGCACAATGTTGACCAAGCCGGGGGGAGGAACCTGCCGGCCGAGAATGCATTCAGCCCGGGATTACTCGGGCGCTGGAATGTGCCGGGTTTTGCGCGATGAGGTTGAAAATCGTGCTGACAGGATCAAAATTCTGGAACATCAGCCTGCTGTTGAATTGATAAAAGATGATACCGGAAAAGTTGCTGGCGCAGTTCTTTATCACCTGCAGAATAAATGCTACATTACAATCAAAGCCAAATCAACAGTTCTGGCAACTGGTGGTTTTGGTCGTTTGCATGTCCAGGGTTTTGAGACCACCAATCATTATGGAGCAACTGCTGATGGTTTAGTTATGGCCTATCGGGCTGGCGCCAATTTGATGTATATGGATTCTGTACAATACCATCCAACTGGCGCAGTTTTTCCGCCTCAGATTTTAGGTTTTCTATGCACAGAAAAATTGCGTGGACTGGGAGCCCAACCTGTTAATAAAAATGGTGAGTTATTTGTCTATCCTCTTGAGCCTCGCGATGTAGAGGCTTCAGCCTTGATCAGGGAGTGTGTAGAACGGAATAATGGTGTGCCGACTCCAGACGGAAATGAAGGTGTTTGGCTGGACTCGCCTCTGATCGAACAAATCAATGGGCCGGGTACGATCGAGAAAAATCTACCGGCTATGTTGCGACAATTCGATAGATTTGATATTGACATCAGGAAAGATCCTATCCTTGTCTATCCAACATTACATTATCAGAATGGTGGAATAGAGATCAATGACCGGTGTGAAACCAAAGTTGAAGGTCTCTATGTTGCTGGAGAAAGCACCGGCGGTGTCCACGGCAGAAATCGATTAATGGGCAATTCCCAGCTTGACCTGATGGTCTTTGGCCGGCGAGCTGGAAAATTTGCTGCTGAAAACGCAAAATCCGCTGAAACCGGAAAACTAAACCTGGATCATATTGTTGAATATGAAAAAGAAGTTGAAAAACTGGGTATAGATAAGGATAGAATATCGCCTATGGTTCTGCCTGATTATATTCCGGAAAAGATTAAGAAAAAGCAATATACTGCCCATCCGGAAGGTAATTTGCGCTGATTTAAGAAAAAAAACGATGAAATTAGTCTAATTAAAAAGGCGGTTTGTAATAAATATTATGGTGATGAAAGCGAAATATGGAGGAGGGAAGAAATTATTCCAATCCATTTATCATCAAAAAATTTTCAGAGAGAATAAATTTTATCTACCTTTTTTAAAGGACTAATGCAATTGATAAAGATATATTTTTAGGAGGATTAAATGGGAAAACCCAAAGTCGGTTTTTATTGGTGTGCTTCCTGTGGTGGTTGTGAAGAAGCGATTGTAGATCTCCATGAAGACCTTTTGACTGTGGCTGAAAAAATTGACATTGTATTCTGGCCCTGTGCCATGGATTTTAAGTATCAGGATGTCAGGAATATGCAGAAAAATGAAATTGACATCACTTTTATTAATGGTGCAATTCGAACAGATGAACAAAAGGAGATGGCCAATTTATTAAGGGAAAAGTCTAAAATTCTGATTTCCTTTGGTGCCTGTTCGCAGATCGGTGGTATTCCCGGATTGGGAAACTTTCACGATCGCGATTCAATATTTGAATCCTCCTATGGGGCGCGATGCCCTTCTATTGATAATCCTGATAATATAGTTCCTCAGACTTTATCTGAAGTGCCGGAAGGTGAATTGACATTACCGGCTTTTCATAATACAGTTAAAAGTACAGATCAGGTTGTAGATGTTGATTATTATTTGCCGGGCTGTTCTCCCGCTCCCTATCTAACTCTGAATGCCATCAATACTCTACTGGCGGGCGAAAATCCGAAGAAAGGTAGTGTTCTGGCACCATCAAAAGCTTTATGCGACACCTGTGATCGCAAGGACTCCAAACCGGATAAAATTATCCTGGAAGAGATAAAACGAGTTTCCGAAGTGGAGCTCGATCCTGATGAATGTTTGCTGGCTCAGGGCGTTCTCTGTATGGGGCCTGTGACCCGTTCCGGTTGCACGCAAAGTGGGGAAGGTCGCTGTGTTAAGGCCAATATGCCCTGCCGCGGTTGTTATGGGCCTACCGATGAAGTCCAGGATGTGGGAGCCAGCATGATCTCAGCGATTGCATCGATTATCGGAATAGAAGATGAAGAGGATATGAGCGATGAAAAAGTTGAGCAATTAATGGATAGTATTGTGGATCCAGCCGGTACATTTTACCGCTTTTCTCTGGCAACTTCCTATTTAAGGAGAAAATTAGATGATTATGTCAGAGAAAATCAATAGTATTTAAGCATTAAAGGAGTAGAGATCTTATGAGCAAGACAATTTCAATAGACCCGATCACCCGCCTGGAAGGCCATGGAAAAATAGAAATTTTTCTTAATGATGATGGTAATGTGGACAATGCCTATTTGCAGGTGCCGGAATTAAAAGGGTTTGAACAATTCTGCATTGATCGACCGGTAGAAGAAATGCCCAGAATCACTCCTCGAATCTGCGGAGTTTGTCCTATGGCTCATCACATGGCTTCAACAAAAGCAGCTGATGCAGTTTACGGAGTTAAGCCCACACCAACGGCTGAAAAAATTCGACGACTGGTTTACAATGCTTACATTCTGGAAGACCATCTTTTGCACTTTTTCTTCCTGGGTGGCCCTGATTTTGTTGTAACTCCTTCTGCTCCAGCAAAAGACCGCAATATTCTGGGTGTGATTGCCAAGGTTGGTAAAGAGATTGGTCTCGAGGTCATTAAAACCCGCCGCGAGATCAGGGAGATAGTTACTCATCTTTTTGGTAGAATTATTCACCCGGTAGGTGGCTTACCTGGCGGAGTTTCTAAACCATTATCCGAGGAAAAAAGGAAAGAATTTCTAGAGCAAACCAAAAATGCTGTTGATTTTGCTCTTCAGGCTATTGAAATCTTCAACAAAACTGTTCTGGATAATGATAAATATGTGGATCTGGTCACAGGCGATATTTACAAACATAATACCTATTATATGGGCCTTGTTGATGAGGAAAATAGAGTCAATTTTTATGATGGTAAAGTCCGTGTTGTTGATCCCGAAGGACAGGAGGTCGCCAAATTTTCCGGCCTGGAATATCTCGACTATGTATCCGAGCATGTGGAGCCCTGGAGCTACATGAAATTCCCCTATCTAAAAACTGTTGGTTGGAAGGGCTTTACCGATGGCAAAGACAGTGGGATAATGCGAGTGGCACCGCTAGCCCGATTGAATGTATCCGATTCTATGCCTACTCCTAAGGCTCAAAAGGAATTTGAAAGAATGTATGATGTGCTGGGCAAAAAGCCGGCTCATAATACTCTTGCTTTTCACTGGGCGCGCTTGATCGAAGCCGTTTATGCTGCTGAAAGAATGGTAGAATTACTGGAAGACGAAAGTATAACTTCCGATGATATTCGAAATATTCCTGATGATTCTCCTGATGAGGGCGTTGGAATTGTTGAAGCAGCCCGGGGAACTCTGATCCATCACTATAATACCAATGAAAAGGGCATAATTACAGCGGCAAATTTGATTGTGGCCACTGTCTTCAATTCTGCGGCCATGTCGCTATCTATAGAAAAAGCAGCCAAAAAGTTGATCAAAGATGGTGATGTTAATGATGGCCTTTTGAATATGGTGGAAATGGCTTTTCGAGCCTATGATCCCTGTCTGGCCTGTGCTACCCATTCTCTGCCTGGTGAAACACCTCTAGTAATTAACATTCATAATAAAGAAGAGATTATAAAAACAATACGACGTGATTAAATCCATGAAGACACTGGTTCTTGGTCTGGGCAATCCGATTCTTTCTGATGATGGAATTGGGATAAAGGCAGCCCGTGCCATTAAAAAGAGGGTCAAAGATATTGAAGTAGTCGAAGCCAGTGCTGCTGGTTTTCGCATTGTTGACCAAATCCTTGGCTTTGATAAATTGATTTTGATCGATGCTATTCAGACCAAAAACTGGCAAACAGGAACCATCCATAAACTTAAACCAGAAAATTTTAAAAATACAAAACATAGCAGTTCTACTCACGATATCAGCTTTTTTCAGGCCTTAGATATTTATAGAGAAAATGGAGAGGCCGTACCAGCGGATATTGAAATTTATGTTGTTGAAGTTGAACAAACCGATGTGTTCTCTGAAAAGTTGACCGCCGAGGTAGAAAAGGCTTTGCCAGAAGTGGTCAATAAAATAATTAAAGATAATTTTGCATAATTTTATAATGTTTATTATAATAGCCTGTTTTCATAATCAAGTGGAGGGCAGATGAAAATACACGAATATCAATCCAAAAATATTCTGGAGGAGCATGGCATCAAAATTCCCCGGGGCTTGACGGCCTTTTCAGAGACGGAAGCCATTTCTCTTGTCAAAGAAATTGGCTATCCCTGCGTAATTAAAGCCCAGATTCATGCTGGCGGACGGGGCAAAGGTGGTGGTGTTGCTATTGTTGATAGTCATGCTGAAGCCACTGATTTTATTCGCAAAACGATCAATAAACCCCTGGTCACTCATCAAACTGGCCCGAAAGGCAAGCTGGTTAATCGGCTATTAATAGAAGAGGCTATTGATATAAAACAGGAGTTATACGTCAGTATTTTGCTGGATCGGTCTGAAGAAGTTCCTCTGATAATGGCTTCTACAGAGGGAGGCGTGGAAATCGAACAGGTAGCAGAAGAACAGCCAGAAAAAATTGTCAAGGAGTTTATCGATCCTGGATTTGGCCCGCAAGCCTATCAATTAAGGCGACTGGCTTTTAAACTGGGGCTGGAGGGCAAAGCCTTTAAACAAAGTTTAAAATATTTTCTGAATTTGTATCGAGCTTTTGTAGAAACCGATGCAAAATTAATCGAGAATAATCCACTGGTGATAACTGGTGACGATGATGTGATTGCCCTTGATGCTAAGATCAAATTTGACGACAATGCTCTTTATAAGCATAAAGATTTTCTGGAATTGAGAGATACCAGCGAAGAGGATCCTGATGAGCTCAAGGCTTCAGAGTACAATCTGAATTATATCAAACTCGATGGAGAAGTGGGATGTATGGTCAATGGCGCTGGTCTGGCAATGGCCACAATGGATATTATTAAACATTATGGAGCGCAACCAGCCAATTTTCTTGATGTGGGCGGAATAGCTTCATCTGAGACTGTGGCCAATGGATTCCGGGTCTTATTATCCCATTCTAATTTAAAATCTGTATTGATCAATATTTTTGGTGGAATTGTTCGTTGTGACCGGGTAGCTTCGGGGATTGTTGAAGCAATAAAAACTCTGGATGTTGATATTCCAGTTGTAATCAGATTGAAAGGAACTAACGCTGAAAAGGCTTCCGAAATATTAAAAAATTCAGACCTCGATTTCACGGTTGCTGAGAATCTGGAAGAAGCAGCAAAAATGGCAGTTGCAGCTGCTGATTAAACCTGAAAAGATAAGCAAGGAGAATTAACTTATGAGTATTTTAATCAATGAAAATACTCGTCTAATCGTGCAGGGCATCACCGGTAATGAGGGCCTTTTTCATGCAACCAAGATGTTTGATTATGGTACCAAAGTCGTTGGAGGTGTTACACCAGGAAAGAAGGGAGCAGAGATCAATTTAGGGATTCCTGTGTTCGACACTGTCGAAGAGTGTAAACAGGAAACACTGGCCAATGCCTCGGTTATTTTCGTACCACCGGCCTTTGCTGCTGATGCAATTCTGGAGGCGATTGATGCTGAAATTGAATTGATCATCTGTATTACCGAGGGAATACCCCGACAGGATA
>Ga0102934_1000460_pt1 | contig 27428 bp, 31 predicted proteins | sample SalPonR2_A_D1_MG_FD_78175 | JGI IMG/M metagenome (GOLD analysis project Ga0102934, IMG submission 78175) | Salt pond soil microbial communities from South San Francisco under conditions of wetland restoration - Salt Pond MetaG R2_A_D1_MG | ecosystem: Environmental > Aquatic > Marine > Intertidal... | reverse complement strand
GGGGGGGGTTATCGGGACAGAGGGGGAGGAAGGGGAGGAGGGGGTAGAGGGGGATACGGTAGATACGATGATCACAGGGGGAGCAGAGGAGACAGGCGGGATCGGCCGTATTGAGACTGCAATGAGACATCGGCAGGAGGAAGGGGTGGCTGGCTCGCAGCTCCTTATTCGCATCACGCAGTAAGGTTCATGCACTCACAATGAAAAAAAATGAGTTATTGCGCGCAATTATCTTGTATGTGTTTAATGAATTACTTGAGAAAAATTTTAAACTGTAAGGCCTGCACCCAGTGCATCATCATGATCTGTGTTTCCACACTTTCAGTCGCGGGGTTCCGGTGGTATCACTGCCAGAAGCCAGAGCTGTACTGGCTGAAATGAGCCGATCCAATTCATGTCTTTGTACCCTGGTTGCATTTCTTCGCCGACCCACACCCCTCAACGGAAGTAATGAGTGTATGGCACCGATTGGACGCAAGACAACAAGAGGGACCACGATCCATGGAATATTTGCATCGTCCGCTCAATTATGTGGAAGAGCCCATGGGAAAAGCGAGCTTCAAGCGCGAGCAGGAGGTCACTCCCAGGCACGGAGCATCAAATAAACCACAAAGACACCAGACCAGAACGGTGTGACCCTGTTGTGGCGTTTACTTTGTGTAGATTTCAGAGGTTCTCCTGAGCCCGACTTGGGGTTGAGGTGCGTGGCGTGGGTGGGGGAAGATGGCCACCTGTGACGTCCGAGTCTCCTCACGTCACCGAAGAAGCAACAGCCTGGCTTCTACATCAGATCTTACCTATTGTCATTATCTTGTTATGTCGATTGGTCGCGGATGCAATCACCTGCAGAGCAGAATTTGTGATACTTATCATCATGGTGTATAGCATTGACAGAAAAATTGCCAGTAATCGCAAAGTCCTGGCTCCTTCATGTCTGCTCAAGCACCAGGCACGACAATATCTTGAATGTCCTCCTCTCACATGTCCACCACGTATCACACAGTACACAGCAAGCAAAGAAACGTCCAGCATCATCAATCAAGAGCACTAAATCCAACAGGAGCACGAAATAATTATGTCGTACGCCCAACGCGGCGGGGAAGAGACCAAATATGAGCAGGAAATGGGGCCTCGGATGACTCCCCGCACGACCCCGCGGAACATGCCGCCCCCCAGTATGCACTCCTACGATCGCACCACGCCACGTCACATGCCTCCACCGAGCATGCACTCGTTTAATGCCACGACCCCGAAAAGTATGCCTCCGCAAAGCATGCATTCGTTCAGTGGCACGCCACGAAATATGCCGCCGGCGAGCATGCATTCGTACGACATGGATGATGTGATGGTGGATCCTTACACGGGCCTGGCGTACAAGCAGCCTCCGCGCACCACCTGCGAGCGCCATCGAGGAAAGTTCATCTGTCTTGGTGTCACGCTGGGTTTACTTTTGGTGCTTGGCATTTTGATTGCCATCTTCTTCCCTCGAGCGCCTCAGATCACATTGTTCAATTCAAGCGTGCTGGCCATCGATGGTTTCACTGGTAAGTGATAGTAATAATATTGCACATTGGGGGGGTAAACAATTGGTCCAGTAGTCGTCTAGGTCCAAGCCAAAATGTTCCTCACAGCTTCTTTACATCTTTTCCCCTGTCACAGGCGCCACCGCCAGGTTTGTTTTTCAGATCCGGAACCGCAATTTATACCAAGTTTCATTTCAGAACTTGGTGGCGGAGGTGTATGACACAAACGGCATTTTTCTGGGTACAATTTTGCGGCCCGGTCGCTTCCAAGTTTTCGGCCGTGCAACCGGTTTCGTGACGGCCACAGGCGTCTTCCGCAGCGCCTTGCCCCAGCTTGCTAACGTCGGCATGGACTGTATGCAAAACGGCATGATGACGCACCTTCAGCTCCGGACATCGGGAGATCTGCTTGTCCTTGGAACCACAAGGCGCGTCGTCTCCAGCGCCACGGTGATGGTGAATTGCAACGTACAAAATATTAATAACAACGGCGGGATGGGGGGCGGGAGAGTGGCGGGCGGCGGGGTCCAGAATGGATGGGGTAATGGGATGGGCAATAATGGCATGGGGAGGGCGGGGAATAATGGATGGTTGTAAATCGTCTTCTTGTCATCAAATCCATCTTGCCACGATACGAGGAGAGGAATTTAAAACAAAACAAAGTATTTTCATAGGACACAAAAGAGACAAGGTAAAAAGATGACAGAATGATGTGAGATCGCGGCGCAGACGCAAATTGTCAGGCTGCATGCATGAAAAGGACGAAAGAAAACAGTGGTGCAGAGCTTTAAATAAGTCTCAATGTTGCGTTGGTTGCTGTCTCCCGAAATTCTTCTTTCGTACTAGAGCCGGCGCTTGAGTTGCACGCGTAGCTGCTCCTAGTCTTGTTCTCTGTGTGACCATTTACAGAGAACGAGACCACCCAGACAAGCTACCTAGCACGACCACCTATCCTTGAGAGCGTGTTGTGTGGTCTTCTTGCTATTAAAAGCGCTATGCTCCCTCGTACTCATGGTCAAATGTGTCCTTAGTGTGAGATTGCGCGATGGCTTTCCTTCTCCTCAAGGATTGTTCCGTCTCCATCACGCAATGCATGGATTCCCCGTCTTTCTCACGCCACCCACACACAGGCGTTCGACCTGGAGGACTTCTAACACGTTCATCCATTTGTGTCCTTTTTAATGGTAGCCATGAAGACACCCAGCTTTTTGTTTTTGGCCTTCGTACTCCTCATTGCCCATGTTGCCGCCTCGCGCCTCCAAGGCTCAACATTCACTTCCATTCAAACACTGACACAATTTCACGACTCATCCCGTCAATTCATATTGGATGGACGCCAACTTGCCATTCCTTTGCCCGCACACGTTCTCCCGCCACTGGCTATCGTTGGAGGGCTGGTCCAAGGCATTGGGAACTCGTTGAGGCGACTTCAAGAGGGTACGATAGACCTGTGGGGTAACACGAAGCAGCTAGGTGGGCTGAAGAAGCGCTTTGCCCGCGGAGAGACGTTGACGTTTCCGGAATATAATTTGATGCAGAAGACGAGCGGTGACATAGCGAAATTTGTCGGCCTGGCGCTTTTCACAATGAGTAAACCGGAATTTACTCCCTTCCTCTGCTCATTCTTCCCCGCCGTTGTGCCCTCCACGTATCTCAATTCCGACGAGAAGCTCCAACGTTGTCAGCAACGAAACTTCGCGCGGGTCCGTGGCGTGGTAACGCACTTAATGAGTCTGCAGCAAGAGGCGGTGGCCCCGCACAGGAAGGAGAATGATCGCATGCGGCACTTGCGGACCATGGAGCGATTGCTGCACACCACCACCAAGGCGGGTCCGGGAAAAGCGCTGAAGCAGGTGGGAGATCTTGAGTATGTGCTCTTCTGCCGCCCAAAAAGGGATGGTAAGGGTCGGCAGAAGGCGGACTTGCGTGCTGTTCCTCGGCCGTTCCTAGTTTCCGTTTGCAACGCGATAGGCATGTTTCACAAATTCATTCCAGCGGCGGGTCTCAGAACCATGCTCAGCGATTATCTCTGGAAGATTGACGAGAGCGACCAGGTGCTGCTTAACACAAACGTAGACAAGCTGGGAAGGGACGATTTGCTCGACGCCTGTGCCCAGCGGGCCCTCTCTTTGGGCGACGCCTCCCCTGACGCTATGCGAGCGAACCTTAAGTCGTATTTGAAGTGCGTATCCCGCCCAAGCCTGGCCCCACCAGTAGTAAGTAAAAAGGAAAGCGAGCAAGAGGGGAAAGTGGTGGCGCTGAACGAGAATAATATGCGCTTTGCACTTTTAGGTTTGAATATGGTGGGATTAGTGAGGGACGCAAAGGAAAATAGTGCCTTGCGAGCTCTTTTTGGTTGTACTTGAAAGGGGGCTGGGGGTGGTGGGAGACGAGGCTCATATGGGATGCGAGAAAGAGAAGGGAGTGGCAATGACGGGGTTTGGGAAATATAACAAGTAAGGAGCAAGGGGCAAGGCAGCTTTATGCGAATAGTTGCATTTTCCGGTTTGTATGATACTTTTTGTGCGAACATTTGATGTTAAAACAGCACCGAAGCGCATTTTTTGAGGGCGAGCTTGGAGTGTCTTTTTGCAACCGCCTTGTAAGATGCATGTGCGGGCAAACTCTCAGAAAAGCAACTTGCTTGATCGTGCGCCCAAGAACTAAATGGCGACAGCCCTCAGCGGAGAAAAATACGGTGCGAAGAGCCCGGAGACTGACGAAATGTTTCTTCAAGCGCGTTTTTGCTTCCCTCACTGCCCCTCCTTTTACGTTTCCAGTTCCATCTTTCTCTTCTCCTGATTCCTACTCATCTATTCTCTGTAATAAGTACATGAGGTTTTGTGTGATTTCTTCCCATTTGGTCTATTTGTCAGCACAATTTGTCCTGTTTCCTGTGATCAGCAACTCGACGATGTCCTCGTGACCTTTCATCCGCGCGTAAAACATGGGTGTGTGCCCGTTCGCGTCACAATCCCAAGCAGATTTTCCTAATAAATGATTGGAGAGAAAATAAGAAATCACTTCACGGTGCCCTTGCATTGCTGCAATGTGCAAGACGCCCACGCCATCCTGGTCCACATGCATGGGGTCGGCCCCTCGGGCGAGAAGTAGAGAAATGAGTCTTTCAGATGGCTGGCGGCCGTAGAGGGAGAAGAGGAGAGGAGTGGAGCCTCGGTTGTTAGGTGCATTGGCAAGAGGAGGATAAGTGTCCGTGGTGTCTTGAGAGATAAGGTATTCTGCGCACTGCCCGGATGTGTTGACGAGAAAACTGAGTTAAAATTTGACAGATATTAAAAATCATATAGATCCCTGCCACACGGCAGGATGATCAGGAAGAAGCAGGACACAATTCGATCTCTTATATTTTTGTCCCTATAATCTTACTTCGTTACCTCTTCATTGCCCGTTATGCAAGTTTCATGAAGAGGTGTATTTCCATAGACATTGCCCTGACGAGCGCAGCATCCGGTGAGAGGGGGTGTCACATCTAAGGTGGAGTGACTCACAGGAGGTACCATTCCTTGACCTGACTGATACTCCTGACTTTCAATCAGAATTTTTAATGTGGCTGCGTTTCCAGCCGATGCTGCGAAGTGCAAAGGTAAGTTGAAATCTGGGAGGGTAAGGACACTCGTGACAGCGCCATGACTGATTAGTTCCTGAACGATCTCGGCTGCTCGAGAGAAGGGTAGCGACGCTGAAGGGACATGTGCAGCGGCGTGTAGAGCAGTTTTTCCACCCTCTTGGTTGTTGTACCAGTTGGGGTTGGCGCCGGCCGCAAGTAGGGTTTTTACCTGATCTACATTGCCACCTTCCTTGCAAGCGTCAAAAAGTGCGATGTTGACTTCGCTGGATTGTTGAAGAACATTGCTGTTGTGCATCAATAGATTAGGCATTATTTTATCTATCTCTGTTACAGAGAAAAAAGGGGAAAACGTGAATGAAAGATCTAATAATTTGGATGAAAAAGCTCCCGGGGGAAAGGGCGGGAGGTTGCTTCCGTAACGGTCGCGACGGGCGTGGGCTGCTCCTGCTCCTGCCCCCGTATTTCCACTCCATTGAGTCGGCACTTTAATATACATGCGTTTGTGTCTCATGGTTCCCTGGAAAATGGCTTGAAGGCTACGTCTAGCCCTCCATTCTCGCGAATTATTCCACGCGGCACGAGTTCTGCTCGAACTTGACTAACGGAAGTCGCCAAAATGCAGAAATTCTTCGACGTGAGCGCTAAATACTCACGCAGCCACATAACGGGGACAGGCATTTCTTCGTGCTGAATCTTTCAGCAGGGATAGCACCGAAGGGGGCAGCTTGTGAGATTAGTCTGGGACATTATGGTATGTACTTCGCGTATCCCACTGTTCCGCTTTCCTCAGTCCTTTCCATAGCAGACGGGAGCAAGTTCGGTCTCGCTAGGGTATGATGTTCTCCATTAAAATTGCTCTTTCGTGCTCCGTTGTGGGCTTAAAATTAAGTGAACGCTAGAACACTGACCCTAACCAGAAACATTCTACACCCATGCGCTCATTGCTGTAGTCTGCGATATTCGATTTCTCCAGCCTGATCACCGTTGTCCTTCTCTTCATCGTCACCTGCACATACCTGCGCGGGTTCCGCTCTACCATTTTTGATAACGCTCCCTCCGCGGACGGGGCGATCAATCGGCACGAGGGCCTCTTGGGTTTCTGCTGGAAAGCGTCGCGGATTGGTGAGCGGAAGAGTGAATGGGTCGGCCTAGCTTGTGTGGGCATGGCGGTGCACGTGCTGTTTTTCAAAAAAAATTGAGAATTGGTAACTTGAATGCCCGACCCAGCGGACGGTTGTAAAAAGAAAAGAAAGTATTTCTTCCGTTATCGGCCTTATGTCTGCGGGTTGGGGTCTTATTTCGATTACATGTTCTTCCCGCGAAGGGCTTTCTGACTACCTGGGAGGCAACGTTCTCCCCCCACAGAGGATACTTTGTGATCTTATCATACAGTTCTTGCCTCTCTCCCCGAGCCCCTCAATCTGTGCGCTCCTTGGCGTGCCTCGTAGCCCACACACCAACGGCAGGCGCGGGCTGGCAAACCTCCTCCCGATCCTCGCGAAATGCCGATACCACGTATAAAACGATGATCGCGTTTACAGAGGCCACTGCGGTGAAACCGCTGCAATTGGTGGGGGCAGTATCCATATTACGGAGGATAAGTTCATGTGGATGAGACAGCGTACATGAATGTGGGCAATTATTGAAGGGACGGGTCGCCATGTCCTGAGAGCGCCTCTTCAGGCTTCCTCACTTGGCATGTCTTCCCTCCGTCACCTACCTCCACATGTCTCTTCTTTCTGTGTCTGCAGCAAAAATTAAATGACGGCAAATATAGAAGACAAAAATGGGCAAGCTGAACATGGCCAAGGTGTAAATGAAGAGCTTGCGACCTACTTCCTTATTTTGGGGCTCCATAAGTCTGTAAGGACGTGGGAAGAGGGCAACAACGTTGCATATCGGTCACATCTGAGTATAGGTAGCTTTTTAAAGGCTTAAGGATGAGAACTTACAGGCTAATTAGCTGAAACGGCATGGTTTACTCTTGTGGCGGCACGTGCTGCGAAGTACGGGAGAGCCGAGGCGAGAAGAAATGTTCGCGTGGACGTGAGGGAAAGTTAAGTCGCACAATTTGAAAGTAGGGCTGTAGTACTGGATCGAGTCTGTCTTTCTGTAGCCGAGGTAGAGCGTGAGAGGATGGCAGTGAGGGTCTAGGCACGCGGACGTGAAGTAATTGTTCCGCTCTTGTCCCGTCGCTAAGGGCCTGTGGCGAGGCTCTACGAGACTTGCTGGGGTGGGAGGTCGCGCTGCCCGTCGACTCGTAACATTTGTTTTGCCCACGACTTTCGCAATTTTATCCTCACAGGCATGGCTATGTCTTTTTTTGAATGCTTAGAGGCAAGGGTGAAGTCGGTGGACTCGTTGCTTTGCGTCGGACTCGACCCTCATGGTGCACAGGTAAGCCGACACCTCTCCCGACGGCCGCCACAAAGTCCTCACTCACCAAGGCTGTGCACACGTACACACTCATATAGCTTCAGGAAGCAACAGGTGCGGCTGCATATAAATTCTGCAAGCGGCTCATTGAGGCAACGGCGCCCTACGCAGCCGCGTACAAGCCAAACATAGCTTTTTTCGAGGCCCTCGGAACTGAGGGGTGGCAAGCTTTGCTGGAGGTTGTGCAATCAGTCCCGTCTGACATACCTGTCATTTTGGATGCGAAACGTGGGGATATTAGTACTACGGCAGATGCGTACGCAACCGCGTGTTTCAAAAGCGTCGGGGCTACCGGCGTAACCCTGCATGGGTACATGGGCGTGGATTCCGTGGCTCCGTTTATGAGAGACCCTCACGCTGGCGCTTTCATACTGTGCAAAACCTCGAACCCGTCCTCGGCAGACTTCCAAACAATTCCTTGCTCTCTCTCTACCATTGGTAGTGGTTGCCAGTCACGAGTGCTGCCATGGCTACTATACGAGGAGGTGGCACGCCGGGCAGGGGAATGGGGCACTCAGTACCAAGACCGGATAGGCCTTGTTGTCGGCGCGACTGATCCTGATGCTTTGAAACGTGTTCGTGCCATAGTACCAGATATGTGGATTTTGGCTCCGGGCATCGGCGCTCAAGGAGGGGATTTGATAGGGGCGTGTGCGGCGGGTCTGTCCAAGGGAGCAAGCAAATTGCTCTTACCCATCTCGCGAGGCATCTCACAGGCACGCGACCCGGCCGAGGCGGCCGAAGCTTTTCGAGTGGCCATCAACGTCGCCCGGAAGCAAGCGCGATCGCAAGTGGACATGAGCAATGTGGAATCGCTTGTGGAAGCGCCTCGAGGGGGTGCTTTAAAATCTTTTCAATCGGACTTTATCCGCTTCGCCCTCGACAGTGAGGTGCTGCTCTTAGGCTCATTCACTCTCAAGTCTGGCCGCGTTTCGCCCTATTTCTTCAACGCCGGCAAGTTCACATCAGGGCTTGCGCTGAAAAAACTCAGTCACTTCTACGCTCGGACGCTTCTGGAAAGCGGCTTGGTGTTCGATGTCCTTTTCGGGCCGGCCTACAAGGGGATCACCTTAGCGTCGGCGGTAGCGGTCGCCCTAGGAGAGCTGACTGGGCGCGATGTGCCCTTTGCTTACGACCGAAAAGAGGCGAAGGACCACGGGGAGGGGGGCAGATTAGTGGGTGCCGCCCTGTCCGGGAAGCGGGTGGTGATCGTCGACGACGTGATTACGGCGGGCACGGCCATCCGCGAGAGCATGCAGCTCTTGACGTCCGTCCAGGCAGAGGTGGTTGGCGTCGCGCTGGCACTAGACCGGCAGGAGCGAGGAACCGATTCCCCGCTTTCGGCGGTGCAGTCCGTTGAGCAGCAGTACGGTGTCCAAGTCTTGAGCGTGGTTGGTTTGCGGGAATTGTTGGAGTTTTTCATGGAGAAAGCCGGAAATGGAAAGGCGGGGGATGGGGAAAAGGAGGCTCTCGAAGCCATTCGTGAGTATCGGGCTCAGTACGGGGTGGCTCCCTTGCAGGCGTGAGACCTTTCGAGCACGCGACGGTCAGGTTGTCGCCGTAAGGCATTTCCCTAAGCCAAAAGGAACATGAAGTGTAGCGCAAACAAAAGTATACTCGGCTATCCTTGACGCACTCGGACTGCTTTGTTGATGGTGGCCAGCTCACCGAAAGGACCCGACGACGGGCAACCAGGGGGATGCCCCCTTGCTTACAGCACATGTCACTAGCACACCAGGCTTCACTTAGACGATACAGAAAAAACAGAGAGCACACTTAATTAGTCCACTGCTTATCCTTCCAAGCTTGTTCCCAATCCTCCCGCAAACGATTTCCAGTTTGCTCCCGGTCGCCGGCTCAGGCCTCGATGTTCACCATCTTCGCTTTTCGGTCGATGCGCTTGAGAATCCCGGCACAAACCTTGCCAGGCCCCAGTTCATAGCCCGTTTCAAGCCCACCTTTGACCAGGTCGTTCATGGTGGTCTCCCACTGCACCGGCGAAGTCACCTGTTTGGCGAGAATGGCCTTGATTTCCTCAGGGTCCGAATGGGGCTTCCCATCCACATTGGAAATGACTGGGATACGCGGCGTCTTGAACTCTGTCTTGGCCAAGACCTCCTTTAGTTTTTCCAGGGCGGGAGCCATGTACTCCGTGTGGAAGGCGCCGGCCACGGCCAGACGCACTGTCATTCGGGCCCCGAACTCCGGCTTGGCGATCTCCTCCAGCACCTGCGCCGCTTTCAAGCTTCCAGATACCGCGTAGTTCCCAGGGCACAGGTAGTTGGCAATTTGTATCTTCTCTCCAGATTTGGAGGAAGCTGCGGCACAAAGCTCGTTCACCTTGTCCGCCTCCAAACCGATGACGCTTACCATGGTCGTGTCCACCAGGTCGGCGGCGGCTTGCATGGCTTCCCCTCTGGCCTTTGTCAGGCGCACACCGTCCTCGAATGAAAAGGCTCCTGCGTAACACAATGCCGAGTATTCCCCTAAAGATAGACCCATCGCGACGGTGGCGGCATTCGCCGCGTCTTCGCCCTCTGTGGCCCGAAGTTTCTCGACTGCGGCAGCCGAGGCGACGAAGATGGCGGGCTGGCTTACCGCCGTGGAGTCCAATAAGTCCTTCGGTCCATTCATTGCTCGATCCAGTAGATCGTATCCTAGGATTTCGCTGGCTTTTTCAAACAGAGCTTTGGCTGCGGGCACCTCCTCGCTGACCTGTGCTCCCATTCCCACATACTGGGCCCCCTGGCCAGGGAACATGAATGCGGTTTTGTAATCCACAGCAGAAGCCTTGACCAGGTTCTTGCGTGCATGTGAGGAAATAGCCCGGGAGAGCACATTTGTTGAAAGCTTGGGGACAAAAGCAAAGGCTGTTGGGCTCAATAAGCCAAGCATAATTAGGCTCTTGGACATCATTCCTGTGCGCAACGAGATTGAGTAGGAATCGTTGAGGACGTCGAATGCCAAAAGTACTGAATCAATTCGAATGACAGAGCAGTACAGCTAGCAAAAAAGCCATAGAAGAAGTGTTTGAAATGCTGGCATTCCACTTTCAAATGCAGCTTTCCTGACAAAAATCAGCATCACGCAGAGGAAGGCAGTGAACGATCCACGTGTGACGAATGAGACTTTCTGGCTACGACGGGGTCGGACAGCTGTGGGCCCGTCGACACACGTGCCAGCCTTGCAACCTGTGAGTCTACGGCACAATTCTTAGTACGCCCTCGCGTCAAATTTATTGTACATGGATTCAACATGTGAACAATAATAATAAGGGCGGACTGATGTTGTTGGAACATCACAGGGTAGGCATGAAATCCACGTGAGCGATAAGCGGTGCTGAAGGCAAGATCTAGCTAGCGGTGTATGTCGTCGTCGCATACTATAGCTGCTTATGGTCCTTGGGACGAGACAGTTTCGTGTCTAGACGCAAACGCTGCTGAGTATGCAAACGAAATATGATTTTGTAGGCTGGGTCATGATTTTGCTGCTTTTTCCTCAATCTAGACTTCCTTTGGTCCCGAACAATGCCGCATGGTCAGGAGGTCGGTGATGTCCGCATAATGCTCTCCCCTGCACGTCGAAAAAGAAGCCTGAACGACATCTTGTTTGTCACCCCATCAAGTAGGAAGCGGTCGACTTTTTTCGCCGTTTTACGTCCTGACTAGCTTTGATGCACCAGAAAAGACTCAAAAGTGAGACCTGAAGAGCTCGATTTTTCGTTTTACTTTCATTTGGATCTTGAATTACAGTACGGTTCGATATCCTTCTGATCTGACCACGCATCAACGCTTCGAACGCATTTTCTGTCGCGTTGTCTTCCCTGGTCGATTGCCACCCTTTTTGGCCCCACCTCCACCTTTCTTCCCGCCCCTCCCGCCTCTGGAGCCGAAGGTCTTGCCCTTCTTAGGATTGAAGGTGGAAAAATCATTAAGACTTTTCGTGTCCGCCTGCTTGAGTTTACGCTTCGGCCCGCCAAAGCCATACTTTTTATCCTTAGACAATCGACGACTGTTGTCATGCCTCCCGCCTCCTTCCCCGCGACCGGCCGCTCCGGCACCGAAGCGTCCCCCCGGGGACCGCCCTGCCAGGATTCTGTCGAAACCGTCGTCGTCCTCTAATAGCCCCTGCCCACCGCTACTGTGGTTGTGAAAGAAAAGCACGTGGTAAAAATGTATAAGGCATGCTCGGTCGTGTCTTTTCACAGCATCTATCCACCCTCCTGATGCCCTCCTCGTGTTTTGCACCTACTCCCTTCACTTCTCATCCCCTCCGACCCGATGCAAACCCTCCACGTACCGTTGAGCCCTGTCCTTTTTCCATTGATTTACTGCCTCCAAAGTTTTCTTCTTGTCCTCTGTTTTCTCCTTTGCCTTGTGCGACTTGAGCGCTTTACTGAATTTTCGATTTTCCAGTTGCTTACGTCGCTCCTCTACGGCTGTCATCTTCTTCTGCTCAAACAAGAGCCGATCTTTTACCTGTGATATTATTTACCAAAAGAAAGACGCATAACGATCAGTCATTCATTCGCGCCTAAGCCCAGGCTCGCGTATGGCATACCAACACCACGAGTCAACACCACTTCTGCGTTGATGACATGTGAGGCACGCCTGCAAGACCCTCGACGATCGGAACTCTTCCCACCGATCCCACAAAACTTACCCGGGCCATGTGATCGTCACTTTTAAGCATATCACAGAAAAAATCCTCGGGGCGCTTATAAGGAACTTGGTATTGAACCAGCCGCGCGCGTGCCTCCTTGATACCAGCCAACGCCACGCGATAGAAAGCGGTCTCCCGCACCAAATCATCATGCACATCGTTTAAGAGTAATGGAAACTGACAGACATCCATAGTCTCAGGCCAGGGTCGTGACCCGTTCTCGCTTTCGATCTGCCCCAACATTTGCAGTAGCCCTTTCTGATTGTTGATAAACACTCTGGGCCGAGGTTGTAAAGCTTCCTCGTCCTCGTCCTCGTCTTTGTCGCCATCTTCATCCAAAAAGTCTCCATTTCCGGTGCTATCGATCGTACGTGATAGTGCTTGCTCGCGTTTCATTTCCTCTGCTGCGGCAAGCTCTTTTGCAAATTCGTCCTCCTCTTCAAGGGCCAGGAGCTCATCGGGATCCACGGCCCCTGTCCGGGCCTTAGACGTTCGCTTCTTTCCCATAAATAAACTACAAGACGGAAAAATGGATAACTATGAGAAAAGATTTTATACGAAAATATGGATCGGGGGCTCAAGAAAAAAGGCAGTGGTACAATAAAATACTGAGTTACCCGTGGGCCATCGAATCGTCATGCACGGTGTGAAGTATCCTCCGCGCGCATGAAGGCTTTGTGCATGAAAAGGAAGCCCACGAAGACCGCTTATTCAAGTATAAGTCCAATTGAGCAACCAGAATAATAAAAATATGAAACATGTTCTTCTCGTCTCAAACGGGGGAAAAAAAGCTATAATCAAATCAGTCTCGGCCGTGTGTTGCATGGGCTTTCAAGCCCTGCAGCGAGCAATGGACTTTCCGGGTATTTTGTCTGTTTCCCAGAGCCCGCAGCCTGCTTCCTTCTCAGGAAAAAAGCAACGTGGCAGGATCACAGACCCCTCTAACCTCTTTCATGACTGCTGAGTGACCTTTCTTCCCCTCTTCATCTTTTTAAATAAAGAGTTGGGGCCTCTTTATCTCATGCCTTGCTTTTCTTGTGCGTTCTACACGCTTAAGCGGCAAGTGACGCTCCTTTCAAGGAAAACACATTATCATGAGTGCCATCTCGCAGACGGCTATTGCTCCCTATGTTAGCCTGCCTTGTCATTCAGATGCGCTCTTGCTGGCCGTACTCTGTACAAGCAGGATTGTCTATTGTTTTGTTCTTTTCACATTGCTTTTAGCATGTCTGTTATAAGAGTTAGTGCTTGAAACATCAGCAAAATTCAAGCCAAGTCGTCAATTCAATTTTAGGCAGCATGTGTGCGGTGCGTTTGTCCGATAGTCGACGGTAAGCATGGATTATACCTATTTTTCTTGCGCTGTGTAATTATTACCGCAAAATTTCTAAGAAGAGCACGTCTCAAGAGAATGAGTACATCGCCTATGATGCCACAACGTTTTTAGGGATTTGGCGTGTGCAGAGTAAGATGCAAGCGTGACGTGTCGGTTTTGAATGGAGAAGACACATTAGATAGTACTCAAGATGAAATTTAACTGTTAGGGTTAGGGTTAGCGTTGACGGGGAAATAAAATGGTGGAAGCCTCAGCGAACGAAGTATAAATGGAAGTGACAAGGCTTGTATGTCGAAGTGAAACGTGGAAAAATGCACAAGGACTTAGATCCTGGAGTTCACATTTAATTGCACCAGTTCCTTGTCATCGTCTTTCCGTTTCTCTAACAGACTGTCGGGAGCACCTCCTGGGCAACTAAAACGATCAAAAAGTCTTTGTGTATCCTTGTTTATTAGCATACAGCCATATGATTCAGGGTAGCCTCAGTTATTGAAAGGTAAAAATGCAAGCAACTACTTCCGTTGACATCTCCCTTTTTTGACACCCCCTTCTCACGCAGCTTCCAGAAGCACCTCGAAGTCCAAACTCAGTCTCTTAATCTTTTGACCCTGACCGCCATCGCTTTCCACCTGAACCAAAAGATAGATAATTCGCAAATGCGACCATTACCACCCCCGCTATGATATTTCCAATGGTCACAGGGATCAGATTACGCAGAAAAAAGTGAAGAAAGGATGGTCCGCCATTCAGTGCTCCGAAGGGTCCTGCGATAGGAAGAGACGAAGACGATGCTCAGGGTGGAAGCCATGTATTCAATTCCCTCGAAAGCTTCCTGTGGCCCATCTCGTTCCTTATTTTCTCTTACCGACAAACATGTTGGCCACGGAGTGTTCAAATCCCAGAGAGGCAAAGATGGTGATTATCAGGACGATGGCCGTGGCTTTGCTCACGAGGTCGGCGGCAGCCTGGGCGATCCAAACGGCGGTCGTAACAAGCCAATTACACAAGATGCCTCGCGCCACGGCCTAGAAAGGTGAGGAATAGGGGCAAGATGAAAGGATTGCAGAGGAGGTGACGGGAAACGGAGATGATCCAAATGCACGGGTCATAGCAGCGAAGCAGTCCGAAGACAAGGGAAATCTTAGTGTGAGATCTTCATGCTCACCACTCCAAACGGCATGGCTGTCTTCGATGCGGCTACGGAGGCAATGGCTGCTGCACTGCTTGAAAATACACCGGCGTATGTGCACAAAGCAGCGAGGAAGCCCGCGCCCACCATGTTACCTAGATAGGACCATACCCACGTCTTGACTAGCTGCTGTAACTTGATCTGTGGGGAAAACAAAGCAATCGAGGTGCACGCAAAACGTTTGTTACTGCCAGTCCTTTTGCAGTCTCTCAGTCAGGGGCCACTCGCAAGGTGATCAAAACCGGCAAAAATGTATTTGAACTGACCATTTGTATCCAGTTAAATAGCGGGCGGTTTTTTCGTACCCACATTCGCAAGAAACACGTTATTCTCCACAACACACCACTGAATACACACCTTTTTCTCCATCAGCGCCACAGATACGACGGCAGTATTCCCCGTGAAGAGCATGGTCCCCTGTGAAGATGCATGGGAAGGCCCGTCAAAGACCCGGTGCGGTGTATCATAGCCTCTGTCCCTGACAACCATGCATGCTGTGCTGATCATTCTAACATAGTAAGTACTCCAGTGGAAACGCACCATAGTTGCTGTCATCAGTAGCCCGCAAGGGAGGCCACAAAAGCCGTAAATTAGCTTGGCAAGGCCAGGATCCTTTGCCTGAATACCAGGAACGCCCGCCATAGTGGCCACAGCCATCGCAGCCCCGATTCCCACTTGCAAACCGGCCTGGATGCCCAATAAAAAAATGATAGGAGCTGGTTCATTGGCTTTCTTCTCGCCCTGCTTTACGGCGCTATCGTATGCAGCCACCGGGTCTTTCAGAGGAGGTTGGAAGCCGTCAAAAGGTAGGAGGGGAGTTGAGGAGGCGCTGCGAGGTATATGCGAGCTCCATGTTGGCCTCAAGCAAACGCCAGGAGCCCAAGTTCCAGGTTTATTGGGAGAGACCCCGGGAGGTCGTAGATTGAAGGCCTGGCCTGCCGAGAGAAGCACAAGAAGCGAAATGGTGACTTTACAGGCCATTGTGCCCAGTTATCCCACAGATTGGTAGCTAAAAAGTGGATTAAGTTGCCCTGTTGAAAGACAGTGTATTTAAAAGACGAGGAGTGGTGCCCGACAATATGTAAGCACCAAAATGCGGCATGTGCTGCTCACGTTAACTCCCCGCGCGAGGCGACCGCCGGGATTCGCCGACGAGAAGCATTTGACACTCCCGACAGTTAATGCAGCCATTACGTGTGGACACGTTTTTCTTCTGTCTCTATGTGCCATTGCCTCACAAAAAGTGATCGACCTCAATTTTGGGAGTCTGCGTGTACCTCCAGGTGGTGTATCGCCGCTGGTAAATCGTAAGTGCCTTTAAGGGCTTTTCGAACAACCTCCTGTCCCAAGTGGGCCAATTAAAAAAAATGCCTTAAAGTTTCGAAGTCACGGTAAATCACATCCTTTTGATGTACTCCCGCCTTTCCACCGATGTATCTATTTTTTAAAAATTGATATCTACGCACCGTTGATCCAGAACGGAACATCGTACCTCTTGATGGGACGAAATGCGTCACTACTGCCTGCACTTTCCAGATGCACACCGCATTTACCATCACCACTTTTTCCGTGTGAAAATGTTCTCATGTCTTTAGCTTTGCCTGTATCTAGCTGTTCGAGGCTTGACAGTAGCATGCAGTAAGAAAACCCGTGAGGCACCTTCATAAAATATGTGAAAAATATATGACAGAAAGGGTCTCGTCATGCTAGGCGTTACTGCAGTGCTATGATTTAAGGTGTCCAGGTTTCCAGCTTCTTTTTCAGAATCGATGATGGTCATATGATCCTCACTCTGTATGATTTCATACATACAAAAATGAGGCAGGACATGGTCAATATGCATAAAATTAATGATAGCTCCGAAATTGTGATAAACAGACGCTTTGAGACATGAGCGGTTTTATAGCCCTTTTACAATCGTTAATAGAAATCTATTTGACATGACGGAAAAAGATCAATTTTCTCGGAAATCTCAGCGCCCGCATTATCTTTTTCTGACAAGTCATGGCTATGTTCGAGTCCTTATGTCAATCCCCGCCACCCTTTTGACCTCTTCTCTCAGCAACGCGAAAAGCTCCCGCCTGCCCCGCGTTGTCACCCACATCTTTGTCGCAACGTCGTACTCAAAGCGTAAAGGACCACTCAAGGGCGAAGACCACCAGATCTGGCGGTTGGGAGTTTGTTTGTTGAGCACCCAGGTCCCGTGCGGGCCCATTCCAATGTTGAGGACTCCTTGCTGTGAAGGGAGGGACGAAAGGCGGGCGTGTGAGGATAGCGTGATGAGTGGACATGGCTTGACGCCCCACCGGAATTGCATGTATTTCAGCTATTCAACGGTCGATGCTTCGCAAATTGAGAATGGCTGGATAACTGACAAATGTTACATAATTTGTGCCCTTAAATGAAGCAGTTAAGAGCGTGTATACTCCTCACGAACACTCACAAACCCCAATATAAATCAATTTCCTGCTCAAATTACCGATAGATTCGCCTCATAATCTTCCACGACGTCCTCCAAGGCATCCACCGAAGCTTGAACCTCGTACAGAGTCTCATCCGCCACCACGTGAAAATCGCGCTCCGTGGGAAAACCACCTTGATTTTGTACCTCTTCAGCATTTGTTCGGGAGGAAGAAGACACAAAATGGGAGAAAAGCGTCGCCTGGGCACAGTAGAAAGGAGAGCGGGGGCAGACCTGCTGCTGCGACTCGCTCAGAGGCTTTCTATAAGCGCCCCATAGAGCCTTGCTGGGGCGAGCCGCCCCTGCTACGGCCTGCGATACTTGTGTCACCGATATACTTGTCATGCTCTTGCACGATCTCGCAAGAGAACGAGTGAGTATGGAAAACCTTCGGGCAATCATGGAGCTAGGGCGCAGTCTTGGAGTTGCTTTGGCTAAGACAAATTGCAAGATTACGCCTTCCAGAGCTTGTTTTCCCTTGACAAGAGCGAATTAGGACATGATGAGCTCAATACATGTGACCTACGTGTGCGCTACCAACACCGCTCCGATTATCGGGACTCAATTTTACGCGCTCCACACTGTTCTCGGTGCTATTGCATTGCCCCTTGAGCCCGAGGGAGCTTTACACTATCGCCATTAGAAAGGGGAGGAGGTCGGCGCCTTACTAGGCATGCACCATGTTGTCAAAACAGCAGAAGCACACCGATTTACTTGCGTAATCTATGCTGGTCAAATGTGTTAATTTTAACAGCAATGTGCGCTACGAATTTACGAATGCCACTGGTGTGATAATGCGTCCACTTCACCTCTCACCTCTGTCGTCTAACATTCATGCTCGTCAAGATAATAGAAGCTGACATCCGCCTTTCGAGCTCCAGTGGCGAGACTCTAGTCGAGCTGACAGCAACCTTTGTGTGGTGACTTGGCCGAGAGGTTAAGGCGTTGGTTTTAGGCGCCAATGGGAAACCGCGTGGGTTCAAGTGCGGTGTTCGAGACGGGACGTGTTCCTCTCCGATGCACACTGCCCCGAAACCCCACAGTCACCATCTTTTTTCTTTCTTTTTTGTAACATACGCCCGTCCTTTAGCATAAACTAACATTAAATAGTTAACAACGTAACATGTAGTAAAAATCCCGCCCTGCAACTCGATACTTTACATTTACTTTCAATTGAAGATTTTCCTAAGCGCATTACTGGCCCATGTCCCCCGCTTCCGCAGAATTTCTTCTTTGCATACCCATTTCAACCTCCTTGCAACCCGTACACAATCATGCTTGCTAGGCCAGTTCCTACGCCCCATGTCATGGCATGATGGGGGTGACCTGTCGTGAGGCCTGCGAAGGCTCCCGCGCTTAAGCCCCCGACGAAACTCGTCGCCCAGTTGCGGCGTCCCATGGTTTTCTCAGCCACGCACGAGGATCCGCTGTACAACCCCAGGAAAGTTGCGAGGAGGAATGAATGCTTACATGCGCCCACTGTGTGATGACGGGGATAAGCTCAGTCAATCTACCCATCTTACTGACGACACGTAAGCTCCATCTCCGACCTATGTCACTCCAGCCTCCCTCTCACGCACCTGCCCGAGTTCGAAATATTCGCAGCATAATCTGTCCTCGTGAGGCCTTCGTCGGTAATGGAACTGTATCATAGCGGTGAAAGAATGCCCCCCACAGGGCCCCCACGTAAAGCCCACGAATGCACCCTGCTTGCAGCGGACGGGAGATGAAGAACTGAGCTGCGAAGAGTTTAAAAAAAATGACGGAAAACCTTACCTTCCGCGAGCCGTGCGTCACAAGAAGGGCTATACACGCTATTTATTGGGGGGACCACCGCCATCAAAATCACCTGTCCTGAAGAACGTTGCGATAAGTGTCCGTGAGGTGGCGAGGTTAAAGACTACAGAGACGAGACGTCAAGGCATCGCTGAGGAGACTGGTTTGCGGAGATTAACTGTGATCCCTGCCCCAAAGGCTAACAACTCAGCGAACACACACTTTGTTATTATGAATTAGAGAAGGCGGAGCACACATTGGGAGGATAAACCACCTACAATCACCCTCAGGTCACTGCTCCAAGCGCCCTTCAATGTTAACCTCCTCACCCCCTCCGCCTGCAACCACGACCTATACGCCGTCGATATCAACTCCAGCAACCGATCATATTGATACCAGCGCATCGTTGCAAGCCTATCTTGCTGCACCTTTGCCTTACGCTATCGATGATTGGGTGAAGGCTGCATGTCCATCGCACGGCTGCACAGCAGAAAAACGCTTTTACTGTGCAAAGTGTGTTTGCTGGGTAGGGGTTCCAGCCGGGGTGCAGGTACCGCGTTTGCGTCTGCCCCTCGAGGTGAACATAATCATAGCAGACAATCGTAAAAAATCCACCGCAATACAAGTCGGCGTGGTGGCGACGGAATCGGTTCGGGTTTGGGACACGTGGACAGGAGGGCTCGAGGAGCTGGCTGCGGAGCCCTGGGAGGTAGATGAGACGCTGGTGCTTTTCCCATCTCAAGACGCAGTAACATTGAATGCTATGTCATTTGAGGAATTAACAGTAATAAAGCGAGTTGTAATTCTCGATTCGCGGTGGAACAACACAACCACGGTGCTAGACCACCCCGGGGTGAGGCGATTGACAAAGCGGGTGAAGCTCAAGAATCCCCCCCAGGAATCGTTATGCTGGCGATATCACTCCAAGGGAGAAGGTCTGCTATCTTCTGCGGAAGCTTTGTATTATTTTTTCAAGGACTATGAGTGGTTGACTCACAGACGAGTCAAAGCAGTACATTCTGTGACGGAAAGCTCCGGTCAAAACGAAGACGGAGAAGTCATGCTAGAGGAGATTATGCATATTTTCCGATTAAATATCAATGTTATCAAAGAATCCTACAATAAAGGTGCGAGGAAGAACTTGCCATTGCCTATGGAAGCCGCAGGGAAAGCACGCATCAAGGCGCACCGCAGCAAACAAAGGCTGGAGGCCGTCGCAAAAAAATCCAAGAGGGAAATTCTTCAGAAAGAGGGAGGAGTACATCACGGAAGCAAAGAAGCAATTGAAGATACATGACAAGTCTTCGATTTAGCTTATTTGTACATTCATTAGTGCCCGGGAGGCACCTCTGACCCGTCCTCGACCCTTCCTTCATGCGTCCGCTAGCTCCATGAGCTCTAGCCAGCGGTCCTCCTTGGCTGCGATCTCCGCCTCGATCTTCTCCAATCGCGACGCCCACTCTGCGAGCTGACTGAAGCCAGCATTGGTCTTATGACCCTCGTCCAGCTTGCTCTGGTACTCCGCTGCCTGCTTTTGCAGGGTGCCAATGGCTTGCTCCATGCCCCCCAACTCCTTCTTCTCTTTCCCACTCAGCCGTCTGGAGGCCGCCGTTTTCGCATCGCTTTGTCCTTTCCGCGTCCCCCCCAAGGTGGAGTCTTGCCATGCTGAGCCTCCATGCGCCTTGGCTTCTTTCTCCATTTCCAGCCAGTCGCTGAAGCTGCCCTGGAAGTCCCGCACGATGCCGTCCCCCTGGAAGGCAAAGAGGTGCCCCGCCAGCCGGTCCACAAAGCGGCGGTCGTGGCTGACGAAGACCAGCACCCCCTTGTACTCCTCGAGCAGGAACTCCTCCAGCACTGCCAGCGTGGACAGGTCCAAGTCGTTGGAGGGCTCGTCCAGGATCAGGAAATTCGGACGCTGGGCCAAGACCCACATGAGCTGCAGGCGCCGCCGCTCCCCGCCGCTCAACTTCCCAACCAAGTCCTGCCAACGCGAGGTGGGGAACTGGAACCGCACAAGCAACTGCCTGGCTAGTGCCTCACCCGACAATTTGGGTCCCTGGATACTGATGTTCCCCTGCTCGTCCGTGCGCACCGTGCTCCCTTCCTTCGCCAGAGCATCCTCGGCTGTCTGCTTCACGTACTCCATCAGCCGCACCCCGTCCGGGAAGTCCATCCCCGCCTGCGCATAATACCCGAAGCGGACCGTCTCCCCCTGCACGACCTCACCGCTGTCCAGGGGGAGCTCGCCCAGCAGGATGGAGAGGAAGGTGGACTTGCCCGCCCCGTTGGGGCCCACGATGCCCACGCGGTCCCCCTTGGTGAACTCATACGTGAAGCTCGTCAGGATCTGCTTGTCAGCCTTCTGGAAACGGAAGGATGCGTCGTCGAAGGCCAGGACGAAGGAGCCCAGTCGGGACTTAGCGGCCTCCAGTGAGAGGGATTTGACCTCCTCCTTCTTGGCAGTCTTCTTGACCAGCTCGTGGTAGGCCCCCTGCCTCGACTTGCTCTTGGCCTGACGCGCTCGGGGCTGCTTTCGCATCCAGGCCAGCTCTTTCTGGAGTTTTTTCAAGTCGTTGGCGCGGGCGGACGCCTGGGAGGAGAGGCGCACCTCCTTCGCCTCCAAGAACGACTCGTAGTTGCCGGTGTGCCGGTAGAGCGCCGCGTCCTCCAGCTCCCACACCTCGGACTGACAGACCGTCTCCAGGAAGTACCGGTCGTGCGTGACCACGATCGCAGTGACCGCTCGGTTCGCCAAGTGCGCCTCCAGCCATTCGATCGCGTCGATGTCGAGGTGGTTGCTGGGCTCGTCGAGGAGGATCACATCCGGCTTCCGAACCAAGGCCGTGGCCAAGCCCAGGCGTTTCCGCTGGCCCCCCGACAGCGTGTCCACGTCTTTGTCCTGCAGATCGACAACATTGAGCTGCGTGAAGATTTGGTTGGCGATCGTCTCCGCCTCCCAGCCCCCCGTCACGTCCATGCGCTGAGAGGCCTCTTGGAACTTGTCGTAAGCCTCCTCGGTGCCCGTCGCCAGGGCCTCGCTCGCCTTCTGATAGGCCCAGACAGCCGCCATTGCAGGGCTCCCCGACGGCGAGAACATAACGTCCTGGGTAATGGTGGAGACGGGACAAAGGTAGAGCGGATTGACACCACCACCTCCTCGGACAACTCGAAGAGTCTGGCAGAATCACCATCTTACCCCCGTACGAACTGTCAAGAGTCGCGACCGTCAGCCCTATATTTCCAGACTACACACCTTGACTTTTAGGCCGGGGGGGAAGGTCGGCTCCTGGTCGACGTAGACAACCGTCAGGCCCTTGAGGGTCTCAATCTCCCCAGACTCGGCCTTCTCCACTCCGCCTATGCACCGAAGCAGAGTGGATTTCCCGCACCCATTGACTCCGACCAAACCAACCTTCTGGCCTTTCGCCAAAGAAAGAGACAAGTCTTTAAACTGGTACCTGGTGTGCGTTTCATGGGAGTATGAGGGCAGGCGTTGAAGCGCATTCGAAGGCCCTGCGTCGTAAGATACTTCTGTACAACATACAGAGGAGCGATCCACCGCCCAATCTTCAAAGAAAATTTGTACCAAAAAACTTTGGGCGTACAACAGTATGCAGACGTGACCGCACATGTTTCATGGGTGCCGCTTTTCGACATGGACTAATACATGCGGTCGTGTGAGTAGAATTCGCTTGTAGTCAAGTACAAACATTCCCCTTCCCTTCCTTGAGAACAAACCTTTGTCCATCAAACGTGTTACTTAGGCCTCGTAGCCACAGCACTGTCTCAGCATTCGTCTCTTGGCCCGGGGACGCTGTGGTTGTTGACATTTGCAGAGCGACATGACGTACGCGGGGTGGCGGGATTCGACTAACGAGCGACGCACGGAAAGCCTGGGTCGTCCCCAGCGCATTCAAGACGGCCACCATCGTGAATAAAACGCGTGTAGTTAAGAACCACATTTTCTGTACTCGTCGCTATGTAATTAGAAGGTTGAATAATGTGAGTATAGCCGTGCACAGCCCTCAACAGCCACCCAGTAGAAGTTTAACCTCCCGGCCTTGAGCCCGCAGGCTCAACGCAAATAGTGTCTTCTTTTTTTTACATGCACATCGAATTTGACTTCATGACTGTAAGAGCAAAATGTGTACAATTTGGGAGAGATTTTCTGGTCGCTCCCAGTAAGCATCCCCGAGTGCAGTTTCACGTTCTCTTTCCCGCCTCCGGCCCCATCTCTCATTATGTGTGGAGCGCGCCTCCCTCCCTTACCAGTCAATCTTTGGCACTGAAGCAATCGCGTCTCCTCTCCTCGCTTCACACAATGCATGCAATCCTGTCTTTAGGATTGCACCTTCACCACCGCCTCCCTCCACCACCCCTACCCGACCTCCCTCCTCCCCGACCCCCTGGATCGCCACCACTCCTCCCGCCCCATCCCCCTCCCCCTTCCCCACCCCCTCCGGGTGGCCCCGCCGGTCCTCCCCGCGGTGGACGGTCGCCTCCCCTCCCTCGGCTGCCTCTTGGCGGAGGGGGCGGAGGCGGAGGACGCCTTCCACGCGGCCGAGTCGAGGGTGATGATGGGGACGGAGGGCGCATGAGGGATGGCGTGGCTGGTTGGCCGTAGTTCCAGGCCCGTTCCAGCTCCCGAAGGGAGTATCCGGTCACCAGACCCCACATGATGAGCTGCGCAAGGGCGGTTGAGTCCACCTCCATGCTTTCTGTAGTAAGAAAGGGGGCAGGAAGTGAGGTCCAAGAACCCTCCAACACGCTTCGCGTCGCACGCGTAGAACGCCGCCAAACTCCGGTTTCCCCCTTGTCCCCTCTCTCTTTGCACCCGCCCGTATCATGACCTGTTTCCACGATCGGCTGCTCCTGGATCGAGACCAGGACCCGACTCGTAAGCACCTTCATCGCCTCCACCACGTCCCGGGTCATCCCCTCAGTCAGCTCCCCCGACTGACGGGCGGAGAGGTCCGAGATGTAGGCAAGCAGGTCCCGCGCCAGCACCTGCCGCTGCTCGCCTTCCATGCGGACGAGCTCACCTTTCAAGGAGGCGGCCTCTTGGCGCAGGGCCTGCACATAGTCTTGGGCATCCACGCGCACGCGGGTTCCGTCCTGGAGGGAGCCGGGAAGGGGGGAGGGAGTCAGCATACCTTGCCGGTCGCAAGACGCGTCAGACGCGCCTTGCATGCCTTTGGGAATCCACCTAGACTGGACAGAGACAGTGCATCTCCTGTGTCTGACCGGAGAATGCTTGTCCTACAAATAAAGCCCCACAGACCCCCCCCCCAGCACTCACACTCGTGGTCACCGTCACGGTGCCGTCCAGCCACGCATCCGTCTCCCCCTCGCCACCCAGCAAGGCCCCGCCCAGGCGCACGCTGTTGCCGTCCTCAAGGAGGTGCTTGGCCCCTTCCTCGTCCTCGCCCTCCACTGGCACCGCTTGCTCGGAGGGCCGGTGGGACTGTTGCGGCGGCAGGGACGGCGCCGAGGCCGCAAGCCCGGTGCCCACGATTCCCTGGACCTTGACCTCCGCATTGAAGAGCATGTAGCCCGTTACCTGAGCCTTGTAAAGGAGATGCGCGAAGATGAGCCCCGTGCACCGGTGCGAGTCCTCGACAAGGGAGTCCCGGATCGAGCCGATGCAGCGAAGGACGGTGCGGCGGACCGCTTCCTGGACTCGGGGGGGCGCGGCCGCCTTGAAGTTGCTGATCATCTCCGTGGGGCTGAGGGTGACGAGGAGGTCCACGTAGTTGTTGCCCGACATGTAGGGCATGCCGCCCGTTTGTGGAACCAGCTTCTGGCTCCTGCAGGGACGAGGAGGTGGGGAGGGAGCACACAGGGAGATTGAGGCGTCGCATCCGCGAGATAAAGGGGGAGGCGTGCGTCTTTGTCCCTCATGTGAATGAGTCATATTTCAATCGGCTCTTACCCTTCCATGAAGCCTTCCAATTTGAGCGGCCCGCTCGCATTCCCAGACTTGGTTCCCCCCGATGCCGATGGAGGCCTCAGGGACGAGGCTGGCTCTTCCTGACGTGGCTGCTGCTGCCGCCGTTGTTGATGCTGCTGCTGAAACGACTGCGACGGTTTGGAGGGCTGGCGTCCATCCTCGTCTCCGTTTTTGCCATCGCCATTGTCCCCTGTGCGTGAGACGAAACGGGCGTTGAGCTTGCCGCTACGTTCTAGAATGCGGCTACATCTCCTGGCTCTTCCGTGCCCTTTCATTCCAAACCTGCTTACCGAAATGGAATGGAGGGTCAAGCCCGCCGCTTAGGTTACGTGCGAATGTTTTAGTCACACTTCCTCGCGATGGCCTTCCCCCGGTCACCCCCATCGGGGCCCCGGAGGGGCAGCGGCTTGCCGCCAAGAAAGCTTGTGCCTCTGGCAGCCGCCACCAGCAACCGACCAAAGCGATGGAAAGGCCTACTGTCAGCCTTCGCCGTCGTTTGACTGGGTTGGTGGAAAGCGTCATGGTATCGGAGACCCCTAAGTATGTCAACGGGAAGGATGACGGGCTTTGTCAGTATGCATGGAGCGTGGCGCGGCAAATCGACTGCCCCCATCATGGGTCATAAAACCAATCCGACTCCCCGCTCCAATCCGGGTCAACAGAACGTAGAGGGGTGCAGCATGAGCGGAGTCCAGGTGGGGCGCAGACAAGAGTCTGACAAATTCTAGATGGCGTGTGTAAGTGACCTCGCGACATGACATATGAAGGAGGACTTCCAGGGGTCGCCAATTCGCTAAGTTCCAGTACACTGACGCGGTCCGAAAATGGCCTTTTACGTACTCCCACCACAATAAAACAGGCTGCAGGAATGCTTTCGTCGAAGGCCGGCAGACTTTTGTGGCTTGGTGCTGCCGGTGGAAGCAGCAGCATGGTGGCTTTCGCCCTCGCAAATCACACAGCGGAAACGCCAGTGAGACTCACCATAGAAGACAAGGTAAGGACGCGCTTCACCTCACAACTTCAGGAGAAAATGATCGATTTGTTGTAAATCTCTTCACATTATGCATGAATGTATGGCCTTTTTGGGTAAATCGAATAGATTACGATGATTGTCTTTGGTAAGATACTTTCTGCAGAAGACTCAAGCTCGCTGTACTTCAGCCGGACCCTCTAGTATCCAATGTGGAATGGCTTTTTACGCATTTATCTCATGAGACTTGCGCACATACACTCAATCGTATTGCAGAATCTTTCTGACCGTCTCCGCCGCCTTCAACGCGAAGTTTATGAGACGTTGCGGCTGGATTCAGTGGAGCGGGCGGGCCGCACCCTCTCTTACGGACTCCTAACAGCTGCAGACTATAAATTTTCGCTGGCAGGCTTGGAGCCAGGAACAGAAAAATATAAAGAAAAGCAATCAGAAGTCCATCTTCGAGCCGCGCAACGCATTTTATACGTGTGCCAACGGCAGGGAGGGGTGTTCGTGAAAGCGGGGCAGTACATCTCCAGCTTGGTCAAGATCCTCCCTGACGAATTTACCGACACGCTGAGGGTGCTGCAGGACAAAAACCCGGGGGAATCTTTCGAAGACGTCTGCCGTGTTTTGGAGGTGAGGGACAGGAGTCCTCTGTCGGCGAAGTTGCGGGGGATGTATGAGAGCGAAGTTACAGTAATAGGCAGGAAACCAGGAGATGGCACGGTTAAATACGTTAAAGCCATGATTTCATGGCACTGCAAGCCTCGACTCCCCCGTTATCTCCCACTTTACCCCTTCTTTCTGCCCCTACCCGTGCCACTTACCCCTCGCTCCCGCAGGAAGACCTCGGCGTGCCCTGGCATCAGCTGTTCGCGGCCTTCTCCCCGAAGCCCATCGCCGCCGCCTCGCTCGCCCAGGTCCATCGTGCCACCACCCACGACGGCGACGAGGTGGCGGTGAAGATCCAGTACCCTCGCCTGGCCAGCCAGGTTGAGAGCGACTTCTTCACCCTGAAAGTGCTGGCGACGGTGGTGGGCGCCATGTTCAGGGACTGGGAGTACACCTGGTTGTTCCCGGAGCTGGAGGAAAGCGTGCACCTGGAGCTGGATTTCTTGCAGGAGGCGACGAACGGAGAGCGGGTGGGGCGGCTGTTGGAAAGGGATGGACGCATCCACATCCCTCGCGTCCGGTGGGACCTGAGCAGCGCCCGGGTCCTGACCATGGAGTTTATCGACGGCGTCAAGGTCACGGACGTGGGGAGGCTCAAGGCGAGCGGGATCGACCCGCGGGCGGTCGGGGAGACGATCAGCAATCTCTTCTCGCTCATGGTCTTCTCGCTGGGCTTGGTCCACTGCGACCCCCACCCTGGTGCGTGACCTCGGAGTTCCCCCCTCGAACGCCGTGTCCCGCGGGCCACACCTCTGCTAAATGGGCGCTTTTCCTGCCTTTTCCTCCTATCACCTTCTCGTTCTCAGGAAACCTTTTGATTCGGCACCCTCCACCCCCCCGGTCGGCACCGAGAAGATGGGC
>Ga0102934_1000458_pt1 | contig 27438 bp, 25 predicted proteins | sample SalPonR2_A_D1_MG_FD_78175 | JGI IMG/M metagenome (GOLD analysis project Ga0102934, IMG submission 78175) | Salt pond soil microbial communities from South San Francisco under conditions of wetland restoration - Salt Pond MetaG R2_A_D1_MG | ecosystem: Environmental > Aquatic > Marine > Intertidal... | reverse complement strand
CGGGCTTGAAGGTAGAGACTAATTGAATTTTGGTAATTGCCCCATTGCCGGGCCACATTGGCCAGATTGTTGAGTGTGCGCCCTATTTCACGATGATTATTCAGGTTTTGTTGGATTCCAAGAGCTTTTTCATAATACTGTTTTGCTCTGACCTGTTTATTTTGAAACCAAACTGAATTTCCCAATCTATTATAAGCCCGACCAATTCCGGCAGAGTCCTGAATCTGTTGACTAATTTTCAAAGATTTGCGAAGATATTTTTGAGCCTGAGATTGTTCTGCCCAACGATAATATAGATAACCTAAATTATAAAAGGCGTCATTTTTAGACTTGTCCAGATCATTTTTATTGGCCAATTTAAGCGCCTGTCTGGTTAATTCCAGAGCTGTATCGCGTGAAGAATTTAGATAAAGAAAAGAGCTGTCAATCAAAGCCGCAATTTTCTTTTCAAGTACAAAATTTTTGCCACTCACCTGTTCCCTGGAGTCCGCAAAAATTATATTATAAGTAGTTGCCAGTATGGTAAATACTATCAGTAGGGTTTTGCAGGCTTTTTTAATTTTTATATTATCAACCATTAGCCTTTTCGTTGTCTAATCTACTGCATTTTATTTGGATAAAATTTCATTATATATAGATTTTAATGGCGCACTTGTAACCTGGCATATGTCAAAACCTAAAATTAAATAGTCCGATTACAAAATTAATTGTCCAGATTGGTTGGATAATGTAGGAAGTAAAATCGAAATAGACAACAATTACCAATAAATATTTTTCTGATTAGGCTGAAAAGGCTCTATGAACTAAGCACGGAATAGAGGTCCATGAGATCCTGATCCAGAGGCTTTTTCTTTTCCCATGATTCAGGTAAAGGTATAGTATTCAGGCTGTTATCCTTCCAGCCAACCATAATATCTTCCTGTCCAGCAAGGGCCTCCTTTACAGAGTGAAAGCCCAATCTGCTAGCCAAAACTCTATCAGTGGCTGTAGGACTGCCACCTCTCTGGGTGTGACCTAAAACACATACATGGCTTTTTATATTATAAGCTTCTTTGACTTTATCAGCAATTGTGTTGGCATTACCTAAATCATCTCCTTCAGCAACAACTATCAGACTGCTTTTTTTACCGGCTTTGGACCAGGTTTTGATCTCCTCCCCCAGTTTTTTGAGATCACTCTTAGTTTCTGGAACAAGGATCTCTTCAGCTCCGCCGCAGATACCAACTTCGAGAGCAATGAAACCGGCATTACGGCCCATGACTTCGACAATAAATAATCTATTGTGAGAAGCGGCTGTATCACGAATTTTATCAATAGAATTTAATGCTGTTGTTACAGCTGTATCATAGCCAATCGTTAAGTCGGTTCCATAAATATCATTGTCAATAGTAGCAGGAATTCCAATTACAGGGATTCCCTGTTCCTCATGTAAATAATGGGCTCCGTGAAAACTACCATCTCCACCGATAACAATCAGGATTTCGATATCCCACTCTTTTAACATTTCAGCAGCTCTTCTACGTCCTGATTTATGTTTGAAAGTTTCACTTCGAGATGTTTTGAGGAAGGTACCGCCTTTTTGGATAATATTGCTGACCGAATGGCGATTAAGCGGCATTAGTTCTCCATTAATCAGGCCATCATACCCCCCGTATATTCCAAAGATAGAATGTCCTTCGTGAAGAGTAGTGCGAACAACCGAACGCACGCAGGCATTCATGCCAGGGGCATCTCCTCCACTTGTCATTACTGCTAACTTTTTTTTATCCATATTTATCTCCTAAGAGTCTTTATCATATTTACCCCCAAAAATACTAAAAAAATCAGAGTTACTCAAACATAAAAAGCTAATTTTGTGTAAAGTTTCTACAATAAGAATTAAACTTCTTTCTGGATTTAATTGGTGTCAACCAAATAATTTTTATGAATTCTGTTGTATTTTTAATAATATGGAGTAGAAAAGGTCAAAAGGAGTGAACCTAAATATGAAATGGAAATCGATCCTATTTGTGTTAATTCTATCTATCAGCCTGGGACTGTCTGCGGAAACTCGTACTTTTCATTTCCAGCGAACAGGAATGACTTTTCAGCATTATCGCAATTATGACATAATTCGATACAAAGATTTTGATAATTTGCAGCAACCGGGCGAACCGGCTATACCTTTTGATATTTATCAATATGAATTGCCAACCGGCCAAAAACTGGACAGTATTACAATAACAATTATCAATAGCGATACGCTGGAAGGAAATTATAATATTTTACCTGGTGATAAACAATATATACTTTCCCAGAAAAACATTCAGCCATCTCTGGCCAAATCAACAACCTATTCCTCCAAAATGCCGTTTCCCGAAAATGCTGCACAATTTCTATCCTCTGGAAATTTAGCTGGAATCAGAATTGCCAGTCTCCAGATATTTCCCCTCATCTATCATCCTGCCTCAAAAAAAATAGAACTGATTGAGGAACTTGAGATCACACTATTTCATTCATCTGCTGGCAATCTTTCCAAACCTATCGCAACACCTGTTAGTCCAGATTTGATTCGCAACCTTAACAATATCGATTTCCAAAAATCAAGCCTAGCCGCGGCCCAAGATTCCTATTCATCCGGTGAATATTACTACGTAATCATTACTTCGCAGGAACTTGTCGATGATTTTCGTCCTCTTGCAAAATGGAAGACGCAAAAAGGAATGCGGGCTAAAATCGTTACCATTGACTCGATCGAAGCCAATTATCAAGGAGAAGACCTACCAGCAAAAATCCGCAATTTTATCAAATTTGCCAGAGAAAATTGGCGTACGGGCTGGATTTTATTAGGAGGTGATACTAAGATTGTGCCTCCCCGTTATGCATTTGCCTTTGACAGTGAGGCTAATGGCCCATCAGATGCCAATGATATTCCCTGCGATCTTTATTATGCTGATCTTGATGGCAGCTGGGATGAGGATCAGGATGGAATATATGGTGAAGTTGAAGATAATATTGACATGTATCCTGAAGTTATGCTTGGTCGGGCACCAGTGGAAAACAGCCAGGAAGTCCAGGCCTGGCTCAACAAACTTTTAAAATACATAAAAAATCCTGATAGGGAAAAAACTCTCGATATGTTATTTCTGGCTATGATTCTGTGGCACGATCCTTATACCGATTCCAGTATTGGCAAAGATTTTATTGATTCTGTATATGTTCCTGAACGCTTTGATCCGATTCAAAAATTATACGAAAGCGAAGGGAATGGCACGGTTGAACAGTCTATTGATGCAATTAACCAGGGCGTCAATATAATCAATCATAATGGTCATGCCTGGTACACAACTATGGGGATTGGAGGCGGTGAATACCTCACAATTAATGATATGGATAATTTGACAAACAAGTCTGTTCATCCCGTCCTGTTTTCAATTGGATGCTGGCCAGCCGCTTTTGATCGAGACTGTATTGCCGAACATTTTCTCACCAATCCTGATGGAGGGGGAGTTGCTTTCATAGGAAATTCCCGCTACGGCTGGGGAAGTCCCGGTAATCCCTTATTTGGCTATTCAGACCGTTTTGATCAAGCCTTTTTTAAAGAACTAATTGAAGACAAAAATCAGGTAACAGGACCTGCTCTGTATTTTGCCAAAGGTAAGTATGTTCCTCTTTCCCGCCAGGAAAATGTCTATCGCTGGTGCCAGTATGAGTTGAATTTATTAGGGGATCCGGAAATGGCAGTATGGATCGACACTCCCAAAGAATTTGACGCTAGTCTCTCCCAACCTTTTTCCTATGGTAAAAATAAAACCAGAATTACAGTAACTCATAAAGATGAAGCGCTTAGATGGGTCAGAGTATGTCTGATGCAGGAGAATGGTATTTATGAAAGAGGTTATACTTCATCAGATGGCCAGGTTGAGTTTGATTTTGAAATCAACAATCTTGACTCTGTAATCATGACTATTACAGATAAAGGATACATACCTCTTCAAAAGAAATATCCTATCAAGGTTAATGAACCTTATCTTAAAGTGGATAGTCTAATTTATCCCGAGTTTGCATCCGAAGAGATTTTAGAACAAAAATCAAATCTGGATCTAATTATCCAAAATGTTGGCGATGAAGATGCTACTTCTACTCAAGGCAAGATAACATCGCTATCTTCATATTTTCAAATAATAGATTCTACCTACTCGTTCTCAGGTCTGGAGGCCGGACAGAGTAGGCTGATACAAGACTCAATTAGTTTTATCCTCTCAAAATTTCCCGAAGACGATGAAAATTTCATTTTGCAACATGACTGGATAGTACAAGATAAAAATCAGGGACAGGAAAAGCTTGTTATTCAGGCTCAGGCTCCCCAACCTCGACTCAGTTCCTTCTACCTCAACTATGATCAGAAAAAATATACCCCAATTCTCCGGTGTGTTGTTTATAACTGGGGGAGCAAAGAATATAGTGGTTATTTTAATTTGAGAAGTCTTTCTGAACAGGTAACTATCCGTGATACATCAAAAGCTATTACTGGACTTGCTCCTGCTAGAGCTGATACCAGTAATATTGAAATTCAGATTGATCAAAATATTGAATTGCCGGCTTTCCCGGAAATCCTGATCACAATACGCCAACCAGGCCCTGTTTCAATAAAGGACACCATTAATCTCGAATTAGGAGATTTTGGCTTTTTTGATGATATGGAGGAGGGTCCCGATAACTGGACAATCTCAGGAGAATCAGATGTGTGGCATCTTTCAGACCGCCGAGCATTAAGTGGCCAGTATTCCTGGCATGCTGGAAACAAATCCGGAGATGGTTATCCACCTGATCTAGATAGCAATTATCTTGAGACAGAACCTATTACTGTAGCTAAAGGTTCTGGGCTTTCTTTTTACGTCTGGTATGAATTCCCAAACTATGGAACTGATGGAATGTATGTTCAGATCAAGACAGGTGACAAATGGAAAACTTTAGATTTCATAGGTAGCGGAGGGGCTCTAGGTACATTGCCAACCTGGAGCGACTGGGTTAAATATTATTATAAATTAGAAGACCACCTCAATCCTGGTGAGATTACCCGAGTTCGTTTTATTATGCAAAGCGATGAAGCCGATTCTACCGAAGGAATTTATATCGATAATGTCCAGATATATGGCTCACCCTACCAAAACATTATACAAGAAATAAAAAAACCGGAAGAGTTTAAACTGCACGCTAACTACCCAAATCCATTCAACAGCTCTACTAATTTTTCTTTTGAACTTCCCGAATCCGGTGATGTCACTATTGATATCTATAATTTAAACGGAGAACAGATCGAAACTATTAAGAAAACAAATCTGTCAAGCGGTTATCATACAATTACCTGGCGGGCTTCTGGTCTAAGTTCAGGCATCTATTTTTATCGAATTATAGCCGGTGGACAAAGCAGAATAGGAAAATGTGCTCTGCTAAAGTAGATCAATAATTACATTTTGCATAATATTTAATTGGCAGACGAAAATTTCTCTGTTTTAAAAAATAAAAGTCCAAATATTAATAATTTCTCACCAACCCAACCATTAATCGGTAGAAATAAATAAATTTTCTAAAAAATTAAATTGAAGATATTATTTTAGCTGAATAATAAATAAATTTCAGTCGATTTGAAGGATTGGATCAGGAGAAACATTAGCTATTTGAAGTCGTCTTTTATAAAATGAGGGATATAAAATCTTGAAATTGTGGCAAATTAACTTCAATTTAAAATCTGTATAGCATCTGGTATTGTTTTTGTTTTCAATAACTAAAGACAAAGTTTTATCGAATAACTCAAAATAAACAAGATAAAGGAGTAAGCCATGGAACACAAAAAACTTTTCATTCCAGGGCCGGTAGATGTGAGACCGGAAGTACTGGAGGCCTTTTCAACACCTATGATCGGACACAGATCGAAAGAAGCTACAGAACTCCAAAAACGAATTTCTGAAAAATTGCAAAAAGTATTTTACACCGACAACCAAATTTTGCTTTCTACTTCTACAGGACTGGGTCTCATGGAAGCGGCTATGCGGTCTTTGACCACCAAGAAAGTGGCCGTTTTTTCTATTGGTGCCTTTGGCAATAAGTGGGCAGATATTGCTAAAAAAAATAACATCCCCTATGATCTGATTGAAATTGACTGGGGTGATCCAGTTACACCCGAAATAGTAGAAGAATATCTCTCCAGCGGTGAATACGATGTCTTTACCTGCCAGCACAATGAAACTTCCACCGGCGTTACCAATCCTCTCAAAGAGATTGCCAAAGTTAAAGAAAAATATCCTGATGTAATGTGGTTGGTTGATGCTGTTTCTGCTGCTGCTGGAATTAAGGCAGAAATTGACAACTGGAACATTGACTTCTTTCTGGCTTCTACTCAAAAAGCACTCGGACTTCCTCCTGGTTTTTCTGTAGCTGCTGTTTCTGAAAAAGCATTCAAACACGCTGAGAATGTAAAATATCGCGGCCGTTATTTTGACATTCTCCTGATCAAAAAATACGTTGACAAAAAGCCCTATCAGTATGTATCTACTCCTTCCCTACCCCATATGTTTGCTCTTGACAAGCAACTCGATTACATTATCGACGATGAAGGAATCGAAAATCGATTTGCCCGTCATAAAAAACTAAGAGAAATTACTCATCAATGGGTTAAGGATAATGGTTTCGAGTTTTTTGCCAAGAAAGGCTATCGATCAGCAACGGTCACAACTGTAGCAAATAACAGAGAAATTCCAGTTCTGGAACTAAAAGAAAAAATGGCCGAGAGAGGCTATGCAATGGCCCCAGGATATGGAAAACTAAAAACGGAGACTTTCCGCATTGCCCATATGGCAGACAGGACAGTGGAAGAGCTCGAAGAATATCTGGAAGATCTTACAGAAGAAATAGAAAAACTATAAAACCCGTGAATGTTTATTTCGGGTAAAATAACAGGAGCGGAGTCAAAAATTCTATTGGCTCCGTTCTTTTTCCGGGAGATTTAACCCATTAATTTTTTAAATGGGTGAAAAAATTACCCTGCAATTTTACCGGTAGCAGGTGGAAAAATCTTTAATAATTATTCTTAATTGGGAGGTGCCATGAAGATATTAGTAAATGATAATATTAGTGATAAAGGAATCAAAATTTTAGAAGATCAGGGTTACGAACTAACTCAGCATCATTATGAAAAAGAGGAACTAATGGATGTTCTGCCTGAATATGATGCTATTATTATTCGCTCAGCAACAAAAGTGCGGGAAGATTTGATCGACAAATCCAATCTCAAAGTGATCGCTCGAGCCGGGACAGGTATCGATAATATCGATCACGAATATGCCCGCTCCAAAGGCATTGATGTGCTGAATACGCCAGGTGCTAATTCTGCATCAGTTTCCGAATTGGTCTTTGCTCATATGTTTGCATTAGCTCGCTATATTCCTCAAGCCAATATTACAATGCGAAAAGGTGAATGGAATAAAAAACAGTATCGTGGCATTGAATTGGCTGGTAAAACTCTGGGCATTATGGGTTTTGGGAAAATTGGTGAGATCACTGCCAAAATAGCTCTTGGCTTTGGTATGAAAGTAATCGCCTATGACATAGCTGATATTGATACTGACCTGGATGTTGAATTCAAGACTAAAGAAGAGGTTCTCAAAGTATCCGATTTTCTAACCCTGCACGTTCCTTCCATGGATGAGCCTTTTATCACTGCCGAAGATATGAAAAATATGAAAAATTCTGCTTATCTGGTTAATTGTGCTCGTGGAGGTGTTGTTGACGAAGATGATCTTCTTACTGCTCTGGATAATGGTGATATAGCCGGTGCTGGAATTGATGTTTACGTTGATGAACCTACTGATAATGATGAACTGGTTGGTCACGAAAAAGTTTCTGTCACACCTCATATTGGTGCAGCTACTTATGAAGCTCAGGATAGAGTTGGAATTCAAATAGCAGAAAAACTGATCGATGCTCTGGAAAATTAATAATAATTAAATATCAGGTGAAATAATGGTAAAAATTAAAGGCTTAAAAGCATTTCGACCAAAACCAGAATTATGTGAAAAAATTGCTTCCAAACCCTATGACGTTCTCAATTCTCAAGAAGCTCGCGAGGAAGCCAAAGGCAATCCCTATTCCTTTTTACATGTGGTCAAGTCAGAAATCGATTTGCCGGAAGATATAGATCCCTATGATAAGCGGGTTTATCAGAAAGCGGCGGAAAATCTGGAGAAGATGAAAGAAGAAAATTGGTTAATTCAGGAAGACAAAGAAGCTCTTTATCTTTATCGCCAAATTATGAATGGTCACGAACAATATGGCCTGGTTGTCGATGCCAGTGTTCAGGACTATCTGGATGGTAAGATCAAAATCCATGAGCTGACCCGGGAAAAGAAAGAAAAAGACCGTATCAACCATGTAAAGACTACCAACGCCAATACAGGCCCCGTCTTTTTAACCTATCGAGCCCAGGAAGAAATCGATTCTATCGTTGAACAGGTTGCTCAATCCGAGCCAACCTACGATTTCACTGCCGATGATGGTGTTCAACATACTTTATGGACAATTAAAGATGAAGACAAGATCAACACTTTGATCGATCATTTTGAACAGATTCCCTACACTTATGTTGCCGATGGCCATCATCGTTCCAAATCCGCTGCCATGGTTGGTGAGATGCGCAAAGAGGAAAACCCCAATCATACAGGTAATGAAGAATACAACTGGTTTTTGACTGTTTTATTCCCTCACGAGCAACTTCAAATTTTGGACTATAATCGTGTTGTCAAAGACCTTAATGGTCTATCAGAAGAAGAATTCGTAGCCAAAATCGAAGAAAACTTTACCGTTCAGGAGGCCGCCAATCAAAAAGCAGCAAAACCGGTCAACAAACATAATTTTGCGATGTATCTGGATGGAGAATGGTTCATACTGACGGCTCATGAAGGCAGCTTTGATGATAGCGATCCTGTAGAAAGGCTTGATGTTTCAATCCTTCAAAATAATCTGCTTACACCTGTACTTGATATCGGCGATCCTAGAAAAGACACACGCATTGATTTTGTTGGTGGTATTCGTGGTTTGGATGAACTGGAGAAGCGCGTCAATTCCGGAGAGATGGAAGTCGCTTTTGCTCTTTATCCTACTTCTATTGAAGAACTCATGGATATTGCCGATGCAGAAAAATTAATGCCCCCTAAATCGACCTGGTTTGAACCCAAATTACGCAGTGGATTAATTGTTCATGATCTAGAATAATAAATCTGCTCAAATAATACATCGAAAGGGGCAATAGGAATATTGCCCCTTTCTTCATATCTGGATAATTATATTTTTATGCATTTCTGGTGTGAATATTAGTATCAGAAGAAATCAACATAGTGAAGAGTTATCTCACGCTCAACAGATTCTATTTGTTCGCGAGTCATTAAAATATCACGAAAGTCAATCTCAAAGTGAAAATGTTCAAACATTAGCCAGCGGACACCAGCGCTAAGGTAACCATTATCGAGGGCAAATTTGTGATCCTGATCATCATTTAAGGCCGCGTCATATTCCACCATGAGTGTGATTTCAGGATTAATGGCCTTATCAATTCCCAGATAAAAAGAGGGATCATCATCTTCAGCATTTTCTATAGGATTGTAATTGATGCCGCCATGAAGACCGAGATTGCCTAGAAAGTTGAAATTACGGCTGACTGTCAAAAATAGGCCTTTGGCTTTCATTTCATACCTATCCGAAGAGTCAATATAAGCGCCACGGCCACGCGAATCAAAACCAAGGAGGAAGGCGGGCATAGCTGCTGTTTCTTCAAAAACACGATATTTTAGAGAAGCTTCCGGTCGGCGACCCCATTCAACTTTATCATTGCCAATTATACGTGATGCGCTATAAGAAACGCCCAGCATCATCCGATCAGTCAAACCAACTTGAATGCCGGAGGAAAGCCCACCATCATGAAATAGATTAAGATCAACCATATAAGAACCGCCCGGTAAGATACCTGCTGTTGGAACAGTCACCAGTTTAGGTGGCTGGGGATAACTAGGTGATTTTTGCCCAAAAGAGAGCCCCAGTAAGAGCACAATTATTACAGGAATCAATCTTTTTTTATTTGCTATCATAATATCACCCCTATTAACTTAAATTGTTGTTTGACTATGTTAATTTAATATTCTAAATTTTTAATCAGAAGAAAAGATTAATGTTATTTTAATATTTAGAGTGGAGCTGAGATGAGAAATTATGGAATAATATCAATTATCGTTGGCCTCCTGTTACTGGTTTTGAAGGGACTTCCGGAGTGGTTAATCACCCTGATTGGCTTACTTGTAATCGTCTTTGGCCTCTTTGCCACCTTCAATCCTGAAGCCGCTAAAGAGCTGATAAGCAAACTCAATATTAACAAAAAAGACGAAATCTAATAATTTTTCCTTAACTCTAAAACATTGGTGTATTTAATTCATGCCTATTTATGAATTCAAATGTAATGATTGTGGAAACGAATTTGAGGAGCTAGTTTCGATTTCTCAATTGAATGATAATAATATTCCCTGCCCGGAATGTGGCGAGAAAAATGTAAAGAAGCAGATCTCAACTCCTTCTATTGGCGGCAGTCAAAGTAGTTCCTGTAGTTCTGCTCCTCCAGGTTCCGGCTTTACATGAGGCTAGAAAATTAAATTCGGCAGTTGCCGAATGAGTTTATAATCTTATTACCCAGCCCATCCCACAAATATATTATTTTGACTTAAGTTTTACTGCTGTACCATAGGCCAGAAGTTCAGCAGCACTCTGCATAACTGGCGAAGTAACAAAGCGCATACAAACAATACCATCAGCGCCCAATTCTTCTGCTTCTTCAACCATACGATCAATGGCCTGCTCACGAGCTTCAGCCATCATTTTTGTGTATTCGCGAACTTCGCCGCCAACCAAATTTCGTAAACCAGCCATAATATCCTTACCAACATGGCGGGCACGAATTGTATTTCCTCTGACTAGATCCAGAGTTTCAGTAATTTCATAATCGGCAAATTCGTCCTGAGTAGTTATTTGCATAATCCCTCCAATAATTATTTATCAATATTTTTTGAATAATAGTCATCTTCCTTGCTTTCCAGCCGCTCTCTAAGCACTTTAATAAAAAGAATCCCAAAACCAATAAGGGCAATAATACCGATCAAACCAGCAGGAAAAGCCGAAATAAGCCCCAATAAAATCGCCCCTACCCAGACTAGCAATACAATTATTAGTAAAACATAGCCTGCTTTTTCCATATTTCCCTCCTTAGTAAATTATTATAAATATAGAATCTGCAAGAGAATAAAAATGTATAGACTAAGTCACAATCACTTCCGGATCAACTGGAATAATTATTTTTTATCAACAATCTTTAATCCTAGTTCCTTTAATTGTTTGGAATCGATCTCCTGCGGACAACCGGACATCAGTGATGATGCGCTAGTAGTCTTTGGAAAAGCAATTACATCGCGAATGTTATCTACACCCGCCAGTATCATAACCAGCCGATCAAAACCTAATGCAATACCACCATGAGGAGGCGCTCCAAATGATAGAGCCTTTAAGAGAAAACCAAATTTTTTCTCATATTCTTCCTTCCCAATATTTAGGGCTTGAAACATCCTTTTTTGATCTTCTACTGTATGGTTACGGATGCTACCACCGCCAACTTCATAGCCATTTATGACAATGTCGTAGGCCCGGGCCTGAGCTTTTTCTGGTTTGTCAGCAAGTTTATCTCTATGCTCAGAAACTACAGAAGTGAAAGGATGATGTGTTGCCATATAGCGTTCCTGATCTTCATCCCATTCCATGAGTGGAAATTCGGTTATCCAGACCGGCTTGAAGCCTCCATTGCGCAAATCCAGGCGATTGGCCAATTCATTGCGCAAGTGACCTAAAATTGGATAGGTTTTTCTGGTTTCATCAGCAATAAAAAAGAGGATATCACCTGACTGAGCGTCGAATTTTTCGATAAGTTCATTTTCCAGCGGCTTCATGAATTTGGCGATTCCGCTTTCCAGGCCATCATCTCCAACTTTTGTATATGCTAATCCTTTAGCTCCCCAATCTTGCGTTTTATCTGTTAGTTCATCTATTACTTTGCGGGAGAATTGGTCAGCCTTTGGTACACAAATTCCGGCTACTGTGCCACCATTTTTTACGACCGAAGTAAAGACTCGAAAATCACTTTTGACTACAATATCATTTAATGTTTTAATTTTATTACCAAATCTAAGATCTGGTTTATCGCTTCCATATTCGCGGATAGCCTGATCATAAGTCATGGTTGGAAATTTTTCAGGCAGAGAAACATCTATTACGCTGGAGAATATATCACGAATCATATTTTCCGCCGTTTCCATGACATCCTGCTCGTCAACAAAAGACATTTCCATGTCAATTTGGGTAAATTCCGGTTGGCGATCGGCTCTCAAATCTTCATCGCGAAAACACTTTACAATTTGATAATATCGATCAAAACCAGAAATCATGAGTAACTGTTTATATGTTTGAGGGGATTGAGGAAGAGCATAGAACTTGCCTTTATGAATGCGACTGGGTACAACATAATCACGGGCTCCTTCAGGAGTACTTTTAATCAAAAATGGCGTTTCAATTTCATAAAAATCTAGTTCGTTTAAATATTGGCGGACTTTTTGAGCAGCCTTAAATCGAATTTGCATAGTCTGCTGAAGCTGTTCAGTCCGCAGATCAAGATAGCGATGTTCCAACCGCAAATCTTCCAGAGCAGTACTGCGGTCAGTGACCATAAAAGGAAGAGTTTTAGCTTCATTGAGAATTTCCATCTCTTGAGCGACAACCTCTACATCACCGGTCTCTTTATCAGGGTTGCGAGCCTCATCAGGGCGAAGACGAACTTTCCCTTTGACTGCGATAACATCCTCATGACCGAGATCCTGAGAACGTTCAAGCAAATCTTTGTCAACATCGGGATCGAAAACAATTTGAGTAATCCCATAGCGGTCCCGCAAATCTATGAAGGTTAAACCTCCCAGATTACGTTTTTTATTAACCCAGCCATTCAGAACAACAGATTTATCCTCATCCTTCTTTCTTAATTCTCCACACGTTACAGTTCTTTTTAACATTAATCACCTTTATAATTTATTCTTCAGCATCAATTTCTCCGGCTTTTTTCAAGCCATACTTTGCCAGAATTGGTCCAATAAACTCAAAGAAAATGCAAGTCACAGTTATAGTTGTAAGCACAATAGCGCCAATATGATCTCCGCTTGTCATCCCTGAATCCAACAATTTTCCCATTCCAGCCAGATCTTTTTTGACAATAAGGGCCAGGCCAATTGCCACACCAGCCTGGGATAAAATTCCTAATCCAATATATTTGCGTATTTTCTCACTTGCGCCACCCAATCGAGCGCCTAGTCTTGAGCCACCTATTAATCCAATAGTGCGGGCAAGGGCATATACAATTCCTATCAATCCTAATTCTGGTAACTTACCTATGTGTAAATTTGTTCCAGCCAGCGTGAAAAATAGAATAAAAAGTATAGGTAAATATCTGTGAAGTTGATCGTGAATTTTCTTTACCAGACCGTGGGGCTGAGTATTGACAATTAAAAATCCCATTACCATATTGGAGAAAATTAAGGATAGATTGTAAGTCACACACATGCCACTTACAATTAAAATAAAGCCAAATAATAGAACAATAATATCTTCACTGGCTTTTAATTTTCTAACCAGCCAGCTGAAAATTCCTCCAAATACCAGACCAATTAAAGAACTCAATCCCAGCTCAATAAGAGGGTGAAGCATAGCCATTCCAAAGCTGCTTCCATGACCGGCTTGACCACTCAATAAGAATTCGGCCAGGGCGGCAGTAAATCCAAAAATAATAATACCAAGCCCATCATCAAATCCAACCACCGCATAAAGGGCCTGAGTCAGTCTGCCTTGGGCTTTGTATTCTTTGATCACAGCCACTGTGCCTGCTGGTGCGCTGGCTGGTGCCAGAGCTGCAAATATCAAGGCCATTGGCAAATTACCCGTTAATAAATAAATTCCACCAAACACAATCACAAAAGCACCAAAAGATTCAATTAAAATAATATAAATAATACTGCTTCCCAGTTTTTTCAAAGTCAGCATCCGCAGCTCTAGACCAATACTAAAGGCTACAAAACCAAGTGCAATTTCAGTAATAAAGCCAAGATTAGCCTGAGTAGTATTGTCTATAAAACCGATAAGTGAAGGGCCAATAAGAACCCCTAGAAGCATGTATCCAATTATTGATGGTAACTTGATATATTTAATTTTTTTGCCTAAATAGTAACCTAAAACTGTGATCAGACCAGTAATCAATAGGGCTGACACATTAGAGAATAAGGAAGCAAGCATAAGCAACCTTTATATGGTGATAATTATATATTAACGGAGCCGTTGAAATAGAAAACCTCCTGGACCCAAAAAGCCATATGATCACCTTCAAAATCATCGAGAATCATGTTGAGTTGTCTGATCAGGTCATTGGCATAGGCTTCATTAACTACGGCTAGTATAAGCTGACTGAATTGTTTTTCCTCCTTATCATAAAACCCTGAGAAGAGAGGCTGTTTGTATAAAAAAGCACTGGCATTTTCAGAATCCAGTACCGAAGGGATACAATCTTTTACCTGAGCAACGGTATGGAGAACTTTATCAAAAATATCTTCATTCTGGATAATAATTGTGAACTGGTTGTATTTTTCTGATTTTTTGCGCTTCACTCCAACGCCAACCTGGCGAAGTAATATTTCACGAAAAGCCTTAGGTTGCTCGCATTCTAAAAGTTCCTGAACATTGTTTTTATTCTTGAGCGCATTGGCAAATTTGGAAAGAAGACGGATATGCTGATTGCGTTTATCATGAGGTAAAATTATAAAAATAAAAAGGCGAGTGGGTTCTCCATCAATGGAATTAAAGTCAACACCATTGGGCACAACAAGGGCCCCGATTACAAAGTCGGTAAGTCCTTTCAGAGGACAATGGGGAATAGCTATGCTTTCACCAAAACCGGTTGTGCTGATATCTTCCCGGGACTTTAATTTTTGATAAAGTTCCTTTTCATCAAAATCTTTAAGTAATTTTGATTTTTTTGCTAGAGCAGCTATTTGCTGAAGCACATCATCACGATCCTGACAGCTTGATTCCAGCTTGATGAGCCGCTCATCTAATAATTTATCTAACTCCATAACTATTCCTATCAGGTTAAATAAAAATCATTGATTTATAAATATTTTGATAGATCTTTTCCGTTTCTTTAGAATAGGTCTAGAACTAATTTACTCCCTGTCTGCCCCTTAAACAGTGAATTATTAATTCATTTATCAGTATTTTTTACGTCAGATGAAGAGTTATTCAAGTTCATATCGCATTTGCCTTCAAAGGTTGCTCCGTCGTCGATAACGATTTTTTGAGCCTTTACATCGCCTAATAAACAGGCTTTCTTTTTGAGAGTCAATTTACTTTTGGCAGTCACATTTCCATTAACCTGTCCTGACAGAGTGATATTTTTCCCGATCAAGTCACCTTCCACAGCACCTTCTTTACCAACAGTAATGGAAGCATTGGTGCTGATATTGCCTTTGACTTTCCCATAAACAACAATACTACCTTTATGCTCAATATTACCGTTTAATTGTGTTTCTTCCCCGATAATAGTGTTTACCTTATCAGCTCCACTCGCATTCATGATATTTTTTCCCTTTTTACTTTTTTTCTTTTTACGGTTCCACATGCCCTTACCTGATTGTTTTATTCATTTTCATTTGAAATATCTACATCCTTGTAGGCATAGACCAATTTTAAAGGATCAATAGGTCGTCCATCTTTCCAGATTTCATAATGGAGATGAGGACCGTCACTAACCCCGGTGTTGCCTACAAAACCGATCACCTCACCTCTTTCTACATGCTGGTGAGTTTGAACTATATTCTTTTTGTTATGACTATAGACCGTGAAATACCCATCCGAATGAGAAATTATGATCATGTAACCATAGCGAGGAGTCCAGCCATTAAATATTACAATGCCGGATGCTGAGGCTTTGATTGGCTCTCCGACTTCAGCAGCGATATCAAGTCCATAATGATTATCTCTGGCAAAGAAATTCTTCTGCTTATATTTCTGGGTCACGTAGCCATCAACTGGTGCAAAAACCGGCAAATTATCCAGATAGGAAATACGAATGGAATCCTGAACAGGTTTTTGCTCTGGCGCAGGCATATTTTCATCTTCAATAACTATATCCGAGCCCAGTACTTCTCTGATGTAACTATCCATCTGCACAATTCGGTTATAATCATTAATGATCTTAGCTATTTTGAGTTTAGCCTGAATCAGCTGCTCATTTTCTTTTTTTAATTCTGAATATTTTAGTGCTCTCGGTATGAAAATTATTTCTGAAACAACTGTAAGTACAAATAGAAAAATAAGCAGAGCTGCAGCAATTTTAACGAATTTTGATCTTACCTGAAAACTATAATGTTTATCAGAAGCGTCTGAAACGATATGGACAGTATATTTGTCTTTTTTCATGGCTTACTACCCAAGTGAATCGATGAGTTCCATGAGCCTATTTAGATCATCACTGGAATAATATTCAATTTCCAGTTTACCCTTGTCTGTGGTTCCTCGAACTCTAACTTTTGCATCGACGGTATGCATGGCCCGCTCTTCAAATTCTTTGATATAAGGTGGTTTATTCTGCTTTTTGGTCTTTTTGGGAGGGCTCTTTGTTTTTTTATTATTTTTCATTTGGCGGGCTAATTTTTCAACTTCACGGACACTTAGATTTCTTTTTTTGATCTTATCCCAGAGCGATTTCTGTTTCTCCTTATCTTCAATTTTTAAGATAGGGCGGGCGTGTCCGGCTCGCAATTCACCATTGCGAAGGTCTTTTTTTATCTGGTCAGGAAGATCAAGTAAACGTAAAGCATTGGAAATTGTTGTTCGGCTTTTGCCCACACTTTTAGCGACCTTTTTATGAGAAAGATCAAATTTTTCGGCCAGCATCAAATAGGCTTCTGCTTCCTCGATTGGATTGAGATCTTCTCTTTGTACATTCTCAATCAGAGCCAATCCCAGCATCTCAACTTCTGTTTTGATAGGCAATACATAAGCAGGAATTTTCTCCATTCCCAGATCTTTGGTAGCCTTGAGACGCCGCTCTCCAGCAATTAATTCAAAGCCTTTTTCATCTTCACTTTTTCGGACTGTAATTGGCTGGATTACTCCGTGCTGTTTTATAGAACTGCGCAGCTCCTCCATAGCTACTTCATTAAATTCTTTACGGGGATTATGTTTGTTGGCAATAATCAAATCAAGAGGAATATCTGCGACTTTACGAGTCGCTTCCTCAACATCCTCCGGGACTTCCTCAATATTTTCCGGAATTATTGCCCCTAGACCTTTTCCTAATCTATTTTTTTTCTTGGCTGTCATTTTCTAAAAATTCTCCTACAAAATCCATATAATCTTGTGCACCAATTGATGATGCATCATATAAAATTATCGGTTTACCATGACTAGGTGATTCTCCTAGTCGAACGTTTCTTCTAATTTTCGATTTAAATAATTTATCCTGAAAATGTTCTGAAAGTTCATCAGCAACTTCATTGGACAATCTCAATCTAGTGTCAAACATGGTCAACAGTACGCCTTCGATCTGCAAATCTTTATTTAAATTTTTCTGCACAAGGCGGACCGTATTGAGAAGCTGTCCCAGTCCCTCCATTGCATAATATTCGCACTGAATGGGTATCAAAACAGAATCAGCAGCAGTTAGACTATTGACTGTCAGCAATCCAAGTGAGGGAGGGCAGTCAATGATGACATATTCATATTCATCAGTAAGTTCTTCAAGCTTACCTTTTAAAAAATACTCCCGGCTTAGTTCGGAAACCATTTCAATTTCTGCTCCCACAAGCCGGGGACTAGAAGGGATAACATTAAGATATGGAATTTCAGTATCTGCGATAGCAGAATTAATATCCGAATCATTTATAAGTACTTCATAAGTTGTTTTTTCATGGTCACTGTCAACGCCGCAACCCTGTGTGGCATTAGCCTGAGGGTCCATATCTATCAGAAGTGTGGCGATTTCGGAGACTCCTAGTCCAGCTGCAAGATTTACAGCAGTAGTTGTTTTTCCGACCCCTCCTTTTTGATTTGCCACTGCAATAATCTTCTTCATCACTATCCACTTTAAATTAAGATTATATCAAACTGCAATATAACTTTACAATCGCAAAGATCTATTGACCGGGACCGGCAACTATGTGGGCAGTTGAACTTGCACCTATCCTACTAGCGCCGGCTTTAATCATTTTTAGAGCTGTTTCATAATTGCGAATACCACCGGCAGCTTTAACCCTGGCCCTACCATCTACTGTTTTGGACATCAATTTCACATTTTCGACAGTTGCGCCTTGATCTGCAAAGCCTGTTGATGTCTTGACAAAATCAGCACCAGCATCACAGGCCAGCTGGCAGGATTTGATTATTTCATCCTTAGTTAGCAAAGCAGTTTCCAGAATCACTTTCAAAATTTTATCCCGAGCTACTTTTTTAACCGCTTTTATATCTTCCAGTACTAATGCTTCCTGACCGGATTTCAAAGCTCCTATGTTCATAACCATATCGAGTTCATCGGCACCATCAGTCAGAGCCTGTTCTGCTTCAAAAACTTTTACTGTTGTCAAATTAGCACCCAGGGGAAAACCGATCACAGTGCAGACCTCAACACTAGAATCATCTAGAAGTTGACCGCACAGCTCTACATAATTAGGGTTGACACAAACCGATGCTGTATCCCATTGCAGAGCTTCTTTACATAGTTTTTTAATATCCTTTTGACTGGCATCGGGATGTAAATTAGTGTGATCTACAAATCCGGCAATGTTGTCCATGTTCACATTGATTTTAGATCTGGAACTATCTGTCAAAATATTTCCCTGAATGTTTATTATTGCATGTCTTTAAAGAACTTAATATAAGGCTGAATAATCTCTTTGGTGGCCTTCGTATCTTTGCCTTCAGCATAGATACGAAAAATCGGTTCAGTATTGGATTCTCGAATATGAGCCCAGCCTTCTTCAAAATCAAGTTTTACACCATCACTGGTCGTGACTGCTTCTGGTTCACGAATTTCTTTCAATTTTTCAATGATCTCTTCATCGAGTTCCAGATCACCACGTTCAACCTTCTGTTTGATCATCACATACTGCTTAATGTCGGATAAAATACTGGAAACTTTTTTATCTTCTTCAGCCATAAGTTGCAAAATGAGGGCTACACCGGTTAAAGAATCCCGGCCACGGTGAGAATTTGTAATAATAACGCCACCATTACCTTCACCACCCATAAGAGCATTCTCTTCATGCATAGTTTTGACAACATTGATTTCTCCAACAGGAGTCCGAATGACCTGACCGTCAAACTTCTCAGCAATATCATCAAGGGCACGGGTAGTAGATAGATTGGTGACAATTTTTTTATCAGCTGAAATGGCTTTGGCCAAAATCAATTTGGCTGCCAGTACAAGAGTCATCTCTTCAGAAGTTGCCTGCCCTTTTTCTGTGACTACGGCCAGTCTGTCAGCATCGGCGTCAACTGCAAATCCAATATCTGCTTTTTCCTTTTCCACCAGTTCTTCCAGATCGGAAAGCTTTTCAGGTGATGGTTCTGGATCGCGAGGAAAATCCTCATCTGCATCACAATTAATTGTAACTACTTCGCATCCCAATTCTTCCAAAAGTTGAGGAATTGCACTGTATCCAGCACCATTTACTCCATCAAAAGCAACTTTGAATTTCTTTTCTTTAATGCGGTCAACATTGAGGTAGGGTAGAGTGAGCAGAGATTCGATATGGTTTTTAATTCCGTCATCCTGATTCAATTCACCTTCTTCATCCCCAGGATCAGGATAATTGTTCTCTACGTCCTTGCGTTTTTCTATAAGCGTTTCCACTTTTTCCGGATCCAGAAACATACCCTGGTTATCAATGAATTTCAATCCATTCCAGGGTAAGGGATTATGGCTGGCTGTTACAGAAATGCCACCCTGGGCAATATGGTAATGGGTGTTGAATTGCACAGTTGGAGTTGGACAGATACCGATATCGATAACATTTATACCTTGTTCCAAAAGAGCTTTTTTGATCTCTTTTACTATTTTTTTACCACTTTCACGGGGATCGCGTCCGATCACTATTCTTCTGGCCTTGACCAGCTGACTAAAAGCAACTGCATAGGCACGAACGAAATCACTGGTTAGTTCTTTATCATGTGCTCGCACACCTGAAAGGCTTTCTATTAACATACAATAGACCTTTTTATCTTATAATTAAAATTGTTGTATTGAAAGAGGTTCAACCGGTTTATTTTCTACGTAAACGCTTCTCTCTGATTTTATCCCTCTTACGTTCCAGTTTCTTCAAGCGCTTAATTGCTTTAGCGCGTTTCAACCGGCGTTTTTCTGTAGGTTTAATGTAATAGGAGTTCTTCTTAATTGCTTTGAGAACGCCTTCTTTTTCAAACTTTTTCTTAAATCTTCTTAATGCTCTACCTAAATTTTCATTTTCTCTTACTTTAACTTGAACCATTTGTTAAATTCACCACCTTTAATTTTAAATTAACGTACTGCTTTACAGACAGTAAAGATATTAACAATTTTTATCATTGTCAATATAATAAATGGCTTGAAACCATTACAAATCAACTAAAATCCATCATAATTAATTTCTACAATATTTTGTCTGCCCTTTTTATAATTCCATAGTTCATATTTTATTTCGATAAATCTCCAGATTGTTCCTTTTTGACTACACTTTCCTTTTCAAACTCATTAATGTTAATATGATATTTCATAAAATAAATGCCGCCAATGATTGTCAGAGGAATGAAACCTGCGGCATGCATAATTACTGCCAGGGCTTGAGCTTCCGATAGGCCAAAGCCTAAAATTTGCAAAATACCGATTGCCCCTGCATGATATGTTCCTACATAACCAGGCGATGAAGGCACAGCAATCACAGCGCTGGTCACAAAATAGATCAGTAGCACGGCAGACAGAGCCAGATAATGACCAAATATTAGCCCAATTACCCAGAAGAAAAATATATTAACGACCATAATCAGCAAAGATTGAATTAAAATCACCACTGTATGAGGATTTCTTTTTAAAGCAACCAGGCCGTGGATTAAATTTTCAAGAAATTGAAAAATCTTTGTATCTGAGTATTTGCCAAATTTATTTTCGATGAAAGCTTCAAGATTTTTTTGGTTTAAAATAAGGACGACTAAAATAATAAGAAGCACACCAAATCCGATCATTCCGGCTTGAGCCCCCTGGTGCACCCAGGCCGGCATATCTTCATAGGTCATTGCGCCAACCAACATAATTACAACAAAGGCTAGAGTATCAAGAGAACGCTCGACTACAATAGTGCCAAAAGCCGTTACTCCGGATATTTCTTCTGATTTGCCCAAAGAATAGGAACGCAAAAGTTCGCCCAGACGGAGAGGGAAGACATTATTCCCAAAATAACCGATCATTTCAGTAGCAAAAGTGCGCTTGAGAGTTATTTTTTTTACAGGTGCTAGAATATATTTCCAGCGCCAGGCTCGTAAAAATATTAAAAAAACCATGATTGCCATGGCTGCTACAAAAATTAGAAGATTGGCACTAGCCAGAGCATCAAAGAATTCCTCCATATCAAATTTTCTAAAACCAAGATAAAGTCCTAGAAAACTGATTAGTAGCCCGATGAGTGATTTATAATTTAAGAATAATTTTTTCTTCATGGTCGCAGATCGATCAATTCCTTATCTTTTAAATCCTTGAGATCGTAGAAACTTGAATCTGTAATAGTGGTATCCTGAATGCGCAGAAAATTTATCAAAATCTGGTTGTCCTGAAAATCAATATATTCCAAATGATCAATGAGAGTTGTATCTTGAGGTACGACCAACTTGATTTGCTTGAAAAAGTTATTTTCTCCTTCAGGTTTCAGAAAAACATTATGATAATTATGCTGTTGATTATATTTCATGATTTCATAATTATTTATATTTCCGTTGATCACATCGTAAATCAAGGTGAGACTGGAGGTGGGATCAAACTCCTCGACAATCAATTGATTGGTGGCTTTGTTATGGGTCCAGAGCCACTGACCATCATATAGAATCTCTTCTTGAGGATAATTAACTCGAAAACCTTTCTTGCTATTAATGAGAAAATCACCTTCTACCGCAGAAAGCAGATTGTCATTCTGATCACGGCTTTGCACAGAGAATCTCAGATTAAAGGGAATATTATTGACATAGGTTTTCGAAGCATCATTGAGAATTTGCTGGGGCTCATCAGCCCGGACAAAACCGGTTGCCAGCACAAGTATGAATACAATCTGTTTGATTAATTGATCAGTCTTCATCATCTTCAATACCTTTGGCCACATCATCAGAACTATACAGATAACTATCATCAACCAGCACATCCCGGGCTTTGCTACCCACATGAGGCCCAACAATGCCTTCATTCTCCAGCTGATCAATAATTCGTGAAGCACGGGCATAGCCTATCTTCAGTCTTCTCTGGAGTAAAGAAGCCGAGCCCTGCTGATGGGTTACTACCAATTTGAGGGCTTCATTAAAGAGTTCGTCCCTGTCTTCAGCTGCGTCAATATCCTTGGTTTCCTGTTCAACTGCTGAAGGTAATTCCTCACTGTCTGGAACAGATTGATCCTGAATATGATCCAAAATCTGCTCCAACTCCTCCAGAGAAATATAAGCACTATGGTATCTACGCAGTTCAGGATTACTAGGCGTTGTAATCAACATATCACCGCGTCCCAGCAGGTTTTCTGCTCCATTACTATCGAGAATTGTTCGGGAGTCAACTTTTGATGTGACTTTAAAAGCGATACGGGCGGGAAAATTGGCTTTTATAACACCGGTTATCACATCTACAGATGGACGCTGAGTAGCAATGATCATGTGGAGTCCAACAGCTCGCGCCATCTGAGCCAGGCGGGCAATCGGGCCTTCGATTTCTTTGGCCGAAGTCATCATCACGTCAGCCAGTTCATCAATAATGATCACTATTTTAGGTAAATATTCACTATCAAGTTTACCGCTATTTACCCGCTGATTGTATTGATCAATATTTCTGACTGAGGCTTCTGAAAGTAGATCATAACGCCGCTCCATTTCCATTTCCAGAGAGCGCAAAGCTACAATAGCATTGTCAGTTTGAGTGATCACATCTTCATCTAGATCAGCAATATTAACCAGATAATGTTCTGATAATTTTTCATAAAGGGAGAGTTCCAGTCGCTTGGGGTCGATCATCACAAATTTAACTTCATCGGGACGCGACTGATACAAAATACTGGCAATCATCATATTGATACAGACACTTTTTCCCGAACCAGTTGCTCCAGCAATCAGCAAATGAGGCATGCGGGCCAGATCAATGGTTTTAACCTTACCGGTTGTGTCAGTTCCTAGAGCAATGGCCAGGTGAGATTGATTATTCTGGAATTCGCTGGATTGTACTATTCTTTGGAAATAGATGATCTCCCGCTGATTATTAGGGATTTCGATTCCAACTACTGATTTTCCCGGAATAGGGGCAATAATTCGAATGCTTTCCGCTTTTAATATGCGGGCCAGATCATTGGCAAGATTGCTTATGCGTTTGACCCGCACCCCTGATTCTGGTTCTACTTCGTATCTGCTGATTATGGGGCCGGTCACAACATTGACAACTTTACCGTGAACATTGAAAGTTTCCAATGAACTTTCCAGCTTTTTGGAATTCTGTCTGATTTTCTTTTTGCTTGGACGACCAGATTCCTGACTGGAATAGTCTTCTAATAGGGTTGTCGGTGGAAATTTATAATTTTTGTAGGAAGCACGTGGTGTTGGAGATGGTTTGGTAGACTTTTTACTTTTTGATGAACTCGAGGAGATATTTTTTTTGTTCTTTGGGGAAGCTTGAGATCTTTTTGACTTTGATCGCCCTGTCTTCTTTGTTTTTCTGCCTATTGACTTTGAGCTTGATGCGCTAGTTTTGCGCTTTAACATTTTATTTTTGAAGCTGATCAAAGGAGAGTAAAAGCTCCAGCGAAAATATCCCGTGACCAAAATTATCAAAGCCACAGCAAGCAGGATAATTGTTCCTGGCAGATTAAGCCAATCATATAAAAATTGGGCCAACTCGCCTCCTATCAAACCACTGTAACTATAGCCAGCTTCAAAATTGACACTTTGCATCAAATCTGGAACAGCTAAAGATATGGAGACTACAATTGCTGTCAGCAATATATAGACTGTAAACCGCAGCAAAGCCGGATAATTTTTATTCCCAAAAATCCAGACTCCCCATAACATCAATAGGACCGGAATCACAAAAGCGCTGTAGCCAATTCCCAGTTTGATAAAAAGAAAAGCCACATAAACTCCAAACAATCCCATCCAATTATCAATGGAAAGCGCACTGGAAATTGTGGGCTCTTCATTGGGATTATAGGATACCAGACTCAGAAAAATAAAAATTCCGAGAGCAATTAGCAATAAACCTGTTATTTCGCGTCTTCTGTTCATACAGGTGATGAATCCACCAGAGGTGGCTTTTTAATTTCTGCGGTTAAAGATTTACGTCGAGATTGTATCTCTATTTCCGTTCCCGAACTGGCATGTTCTTTTTTAACATAACCAATGCCAATACCTTTACCAAGAGTTGGCGATTGAGTTCCACTAGTTACGACTCCAATTTCCTCCTCATCTTTGGTAATGGTCTGATCGTGGCGCGGTATGCCGCGTTCTTTGAGTTCAAATATAACGGCTTTGCGGGCAATCCCGTCATCTTTTATTTTTTTAAGGGCCTTCTGACCGATAAAATTATCTTTATCCAATTTCGTTATCCAGCTCAATCCGGCTTCAAGAGGATTGGTTGTTTTATCAATATCATTTCCATAAAGCGCATATTTCATTTCCATTCGCAGAGTATCACGGGCTCCCAATCCAGCCGGCTTGATATCAAATTCTCGACCGGCTTCAAAAATTTTATCCCAGAGTTCAGCACTTGCAGCAGGATCATGATAGAGCTCAAAACCTTTCTCTCCAGTATAACCTGTTCGGGAGATGATCATTTCATGACCGGCCAGCTCACCTTCAACAAAATTATAAAAAGAAATATCTTCCAGATCAACATCAGTCAATTTTTGTAATGTAGCTAGTGCCTGTGGGCCTTGAACCGCTAGAAGACCGGTTTGATCACTTTGATTTTCTAGTTCAATATCCTCATCTTCAACATTCTTCTCTAGCCAGGCAAAATCTTTGTCAATATTGGAAGCATTTACAACTAGCATATAATGATCTTCAAACTTATATACAATTAGGTCGTCAACTATTCCACCATCTGGATAGCACATAGCGTTGTACTGAGCTTTTCCAGGTTTCAAAGTGGTAATGTCATTGGTTACCATTTTGTAAATAAACTTTTCTGCATCAGGGCCTTTGACAATAAATTCGCCCATATGAGAAACATCAAAAACTCCTACATTATTGCGGACAGTTTTGTGTTCATCAATAATTCCCGAATATTGAATAGGCATAGAATAGCCAGCAAAGGGCACTATTTTAGCCCCATATTCAATGTGCTTTTCATAAAATGGTGTTTTCTTTTCACTCATTATTTCCCCTCTTTTACATATTACTTAAAGCATATTTAATATAATCCTGGACAGTGGCCTCATCACCTAATTTGCCAATAGCTTTGCGGACTGCTTTGGTTGCCTTGCTTTTATTGTAGCCTAATTGCATGAGAGCATCAATAGCTGTAGAATTGACAGTTGCTTTGGCAGATTTTGTAGCAGAAATAAACTCACCCTGGGTTTCATCTCCAGGAATATCGTCGATTTTTTCCTGAAGTTCCATGATGATTCTCTTGGCCGTCTTTTTGCCAATACCCGGAATTGTTGTGAGCGCCTTTACATTTTGAGTCACGATCCGTTTTTTGAATTCCGAAGGCGAAGCTCCTGAAAGCATAGTGATCGCTGTTTTGGGGCCTATTCCCGATATGCCGGTAAGCATGACGAAGAGTTTCCGTTCCTCTTCAGTATAAAAGCCATACAGCCGCTGAAGATCCTCACGAACATGAAAATAGAGCAAAAGTTTTGTTTCCTGCTCAATATCAGGCAAAGATTCAAAAGTAGTCACAGGAATATGAATCCGGTAACCAATTCCATTCACATCAATGATAGCAGCGGTTGGTTCTTTATCGGCCACTTTTCCCTGTATATATTCAAACATATTTAGATCCTTCGAGTAAATTGAAATTGATTAATATGGCAAATTGCTGCTCCCAGAGCATCGCTTTCATCCAGGCTCTTTGAGATCTCATCGGTTTTTAGAATATTTTTGACCATGTAGCGTAATTGCTCTTTTTTTGCCCGACCATTGCCAGTAACTGAAGATTTGATCTTTTTAGGAGCATATTCAAAAATTTCCAGTCCTGCATCAGCAGCTGCCAAAATCGCTGCTGCTCGAGCGTGGCCCAGTTTGATGGCTATCCGTACATTTTGGGCGTAAATCGCCTCCTCAATAGACATCATATCGGGATGCCATGTTGCAATTACCTGAGATAATTCTTTTTGAATTTTTACCAGCCGTTTAGGGAAATTTTTTTGCGGTGAAGTTCTAATAACTCCACTGCCTAGATAGGCCATACGATTGCCTTTCTTTTCCAGAATACCGTATCCAGTATTTTTTAAGCCCGGATCAACTCCAAGAACTCTGATAGCGCCCCTCCTCACTCCTCTTTATTATTAATTTCATCAAGAACATCATCATCAATATCAAAATTTGAAGATAGCTCCTGAATATCATCGTGGTCTTCCAATTCTTCCATAAGTTCAAGGACTTTTTCTGCAGTATCGACATCATCTATTTTAACTATATTCTGAGCAACCATCTCAATGTTAGCTTCTTTTACAGGTATTGCTTCTTCCTCAATATTGTCCTTGACTGTGTGTACTTCTTTTGGTTCTGTTGTTATTTCATAATAATCGCCCTGATTGTCAAAGTCTTGTGCGCCAGCATCAGAGGCGATCAGAAAGGCATCATCCTCGGGACAGCGGTCACTTTCAATTATGACCTTGCCCTGCTTTTCAAACATCCAGGTAACACTACCATCGCTGCCTAGATTACCACCATAGGATTCCAGAAGATGGCGAATTTCTGAAACTGTTCGATTTTTATTGTCAGTCAGAGTCTTCATCCAGATAGCGACACCCCCCGGACCATAGCCTTCATAAGTCTGTTCTACATAATCAACACCTTCCAGTTCACCGGTTCCCTTTTTTATAGCCCGCTCAATATTATCTTTGGGCATAT
>Ga0102934_1000457_pt1 | contig 27460 bp, 14 predicted proteins | sample SalPonR2_A_D1_MG_FD_78175 | JGI IMG/M metagenome (GOLD analysis project Ga0102934, IMG submission 78175) | Salt pond soil microbial communities from South San Francisco under conditions of wetland restoration - Salt Pond MetaG R2_A_D1_MG | ecosystem: Environmental > Aquatic > Marine > Intertidal... | reverse complement strand
GCAGCAGCTTCGGCAGCAGCAGCTTCGGCAGCAGCAGCTTCGGCAGCAGCAGCTTCGGCAGCAGCAGCTTCGGCAGCAGCAGCTTCGGCGGCAGCAGCTTCGGCAGCAGCAGCTTCTTCGGCGACAGCCTGCTCGGCGGCCATCCGTTCGGCTTCCGCGGCGGCCTCGGCGGCTGCGGCTTCCTCGGCTGCAATCCGCTCGGCTTCTGCCCGGGCTGCATCTTCGGCAGCGGCCGTTTCGGTCGCCATGCGTTCGGCTTCGGCGCGAGCCGCAGCCTCGGCAGCAGCAGCTTCTTCCGCCGCCTGTTCCGCAGCCATCCGTTCGGCCTCAGCCGCAGCTTCGGCGGCAGCCACTTCCTCGGCGGCTACGCGCTCGGCTTCGGCCCGAGCGGCCTGTTCGGCAGCAGCCGCTTCGGCGGCCATGCGCTCTGCTTCAGCAGCGGCCGCCGCCTCGGCATCGGCAGCGGCCTGCTCGGCCGCCATGCGTTCGGCTTCGGCACGAGCCGCTTCGTCAGCGGCTGCTTGTTCGGCAGCAGCCTGTTGCGTATCCATCCCGTCATCCGGCGTCGTACCGCACGCGGTGAGCGTGATGGCGAGACCCGCTGCTGCCAGCAGGGCAATCAGGTTCTTGGTCATGTTCGTCATCCGTTATTCCTCCGCGTCAGAACGAGTAGCTGATCGAGCCCGAGACGAAATCCCGGTCGCCGAGCAGGTTGTTGGTGCCACCACCGAAGAAGTTGGTGTAGCCGAAGTCGACCCGCCAGTTCGCGAGGTAAGAAAACCCGAGACCCAGCGACAGCGACTTGCGGCCTTCGATGAAGTTACCGCCCGGCCCCGGCGAGACGCCGTTGACGTCGTGGTTGAATGCCAGACGAGGCGTCATGTTCCAGGCCGAGTCGAACACGGCGTTATAAGTCGGCGCGATCACGAGGCGGTAGCCCCAGCTGAACGGCGTGGCGAAGCCGTCGGTCGTGGTCACCGGATTGCGCAGGTCGCCACCGTTGAGCTGGTTTCCGATGCCGCCGCCGGTATCCGTACCGGGGCCCTCGAACCGGAGTTCATTCCGGCCGGGAAGGTCCCAGACATGGGTCGCACCGAACTCGGTCACGAAGGCGACCTGGTCGGCGTTGATCGGGTTGTTCGGGCCGAACAGCTTGGTCAGCGTGAACTGGGCCTGCGAGACTTCGCGTCGCGAGAAGCCGGTGATCGACTCGCCGGGACCGAACTGACCGAGCTGGCTATTGAACCGCAGAGCCGGCTCCGGAAGTACATCGTTGAGCGGCGACAGGCCGGCAAACAGCAGTTCTACGTCATCGATCTGCAGCGGAAGGTTCGGCCGGTAGCTGATCTCGCCCTGCAGTGCCCAGGTCTCGAACACCGTGGTGTTGAAGCTCAGGCCGAACGAGTCGATGTCTTCCGGATAGACGACGTTGACACGACCGGTGGAGGTGTCTGTACTGGTGACCGATTGGCCGTTCAGCACCGGCAGGCGGCTGTGATAGCGGATGTAGTAAAGGCCGAACTCGGTGTCGTTCAGCCACGGCGCGAAGTACCGGAAAGCCAAGCCGTATTGACCGGTATCGCTCGGCCGATCATCCAGACCACGCGGCAGGTTGCCGGGCGGGAAGCAGCTCTGCGGCAGCGGATCGACGCCGCAGCCGGGAATCGGCAGCGGATCGTCCGGCAGCAGGCCGAAGCCCAGCATTGCGTACTGGCCGCCGTCGGTTGCGAAGTCGTTGGTCGAGAAGTACGAACCGGCCGGTTCGGGCTCGACCCGGTCCCACTCGTACATGTAGATGCCTTCGACCGACAGGTTCTGCGTCAGCTCCAGCGAGGTGTACACCATGCCGATCGGAATGAACGCATCGCGCAATTCGGCACCGGCGGTCCGGATGGCAGAGACGTCGACCGGATTGATGACGTTGATACCACCCGGCAGGAACGTCGACTCGCCCCAGCTGACCACCTGGCGACCGACGCGAACCGACAGCAGCTTGTCGGCGACCACGAAATCGCCGTAGACATAAGCGTCGAGCAGGCGCGCGCGCTGGCCGACGAAGTCCTTCGCGTCATCGCTGAGGCGGTTCTTGTTGTCCAGCGTGAAGTCGTAGAAGTAGTTGCCGCGGACGAACGCCCCGTAGTTCTTGTAGGCGATGTCCAGCTCGGATGTGATGCGGGCCTGATTGAAGATCAGGTCGTACTGATCGAAATTCAGGTTGCCATCGTCGGAGTTGGCCGAAAACCGGCCCGGCGACGCGATCTGCTGCTCGATGGGAAGCAGCGAGACGGCCGGATTGAAGACCGACTTGGCGATCAGGTCCTCGTCCCTGTCCTCGACGCGCATGCCCATGGAATACGAAACCGTCGTATCCAGGGTGATGCTGACCTCGTCGGTACTGAGGTCGATCGCGGCCGCCGGCCCGGCGACCAGACCGAGAGCAATGGCAGAGGCCAGCAGCGAACGGCGCGGCAGCCCTGTCGTAGTGTTGATGTTGTTCATGGATCGATCTCCCTCGCTCAGTCGGTCTCGATAACGGACGGGTTGCTCACGACCACCGTCGTGCCGCCGGTCTGGATCAGGCTTGCCGCCTGGCCCTGCATTTCGGCAGTCACAGCCGGATCGGCCGTCGGGTCGAGCAGGGATCCGTGACTACCCGAAATGAATCGGGTCGCGCCGCGAATACCGGCCGCGTCCTGGGTGGTGCCGGTGATCGGATCCAGCCCCATCACGCGGATCAGCGGTTCGGTCCCCGAAAGCGGGGCACCCGGCACTGCGTTCGGAACGACCGCATCGCCGGCCACCTGGTGCAGCAGGATCGAGTTGGCCTGGACGGCGTTCTGCGCCCAGTTGATCGGATCGGCCGAGTCGACCGCCGCCTGGGCAATCGCCAGGAACTGGAAGAAGTCTGCCGTGCCGGGCTCGACGCCCGCGGCCTGCAGGCCGGCGCGGATGACAGGCCCGAAGGTCTGCGAGCCGTTCAGCAGATTCGCGATGCCGCCACCCGGCACCGACATCACGGCATTGTTGACGGTCGGCTCGACGGCCAGAAACGCCGTTCCGACAATCGAGCCCAGCGACAGGCCGACGAAGTTGATGTTCGAACCGTCGAAGTCGGCGACGGTGTCGCCGTCGATATCGATGCCTGGAATGTTCAGCGCCAGCGTCGACAGGTCGACCTGCGCCTGGCGATTGTTGTCGCGCGCGGTCAGCAGGCTCTGCAGGTTGATGAAGTAGCTGCCCGAGCTGTCGATCCGGCCGTCCGGGCCCGGCGCGCCGGTGGCGTTGTCCTGGAGGTCGAGATCGAAGGTGCGCTCATTGGCGATCGGGCCGAACGGCGTGTTGTCGACATACAGCGCGGCCAGCGGCTGCGACGGATCCAGCGGATCGGTCTGGGTGATGCCGTGCAGCGGCAGGTCCATCGAAACGACGGCGTAGCCGATCGAGGCCATGGTGTCGGCCAGGGCCAGCGCCTGCGACCGGTTGCCGGTGATGCCGTGCTGGAAGATGACTACCGGCCAGCCGCCGGCCGGCTTGACCTGGCCGGAGAACTGGTTCGGCACGGTGACCAGGATCGGCACGGTCTGGCGATCTCGCTCCACCGGCAGCGGGTTGGCGACCGTAATGTTGGTGGAGGTCGGATCCAGCCCGAAGCCATCGAACGGCGGCACGTAGTTGCCGGGCGCGGCTTCCCAGAACCGGTTCAGCGGCGCAGTGGGATTGTCCGGCGAAGGCACGCCGAGGAAGTACGGCAACTCGACGACGCCGATCAGGACGTCGGCGATGCCCGGCGAAGCGCCCGGCGGCAGGACGTCGGCGGTGGTCAGCCCGGTCGGCGCGACCTGCGCCGAGGTCGGCGAAAGCGTCGAGCGGACCACGCTCAGCACCGGCGTGATCGACTGGGTCGTGGCCGTCCAGGACAGCACGATGTCGTCGCCCGCGATGCCGGTGGCCGCCGTCGCCGCGGCTTCCTGCGTGTTGATGATCTGGCGCAGCGGCTCCAGCGCCTGGGCCGAGGCGTTGTCCAGCAGCGGCTCGGTGCTGACTCCACCGGCAGTGACCAGGGGCTCGGTGCGCTTGGCCAGGAAGTAGGTCTGCGACGGCGTGGCGACGTTGCCGGCCGGGTCCTGAATTCCGTTGGTGACGACCGCCATGTAGGCCGTCATCTCCTTGAGCGGCACCAGCGGGACGATGGCGATGGTGCGGCCGGTCGGGTCGGTGGAGGCGACGGTCGCGACGTACTCGGCGCCCGGCGTCAACTCGCGATTCACCTGCTGGACCGCGATGTTGCCCTGGACCAGCTGGACCTCGAACAGGCGGACCGTCGAACCCGGCACCACGGTATCGGGGTTGACCGGATCGGAGAAGCTGAAGGTCCACGGCGTGACCGTGCTGAATCCATCCAGCGCGCTCAATGCCACGGCCGGATCACCGAAGTCCGTCGGATCCGCGACCGGAGGGTTCAGGGTCAGGTCGGTGGTTCCCAGCAGCAGCAGGTTGATCGGGAACGGCAGGACCGCGTTGGACGGATCGAAGTTGGCGGTGATGACGTCGGTGGTCAACCCGCCGTCCGGGTTCGTGGACGGCGTGGTCGGCTCGGCGCGATCACTGCTCGAACTGCCACCGCAGCCAGCAAGGACGGTCAACGCCAGCGCGAACGCCGGGATCAGACGGTACTTCATCAGATTTTCTCCCCGAAGCATGAGCTTGTCGGTCGTTATATTTTAGGGCTCCGGCCGGAAACGGGACGCGGCTCGGAATCGCCCTCGTATGATATGAACAGGCTTTGCCGGATTGCAAGCGCGCCAAGCGCTCTTTCGGCCACCCCTTGTTATCGTCGATCAGCCTACCTCATCGCGCCCGACGACGTGGGCCGGGATGCGTGCGCCAGCGCACAGGTCCACGCGGCCGTTGCGCCGGGATCGGCAATTGGGCAAGGTGCGCCTTATGTCGACACCGGCCGCGAACGATTCGATGACTGACTCCAGCACCACACCCCCGGCGTCGCGACTGCGCGCGGCGATCGGCCCCGGCCTGCTGATGGCCGGCGCGGCCGTCGGTGTATCGCACCTGGTGCAGTCGACCCGTGCCGGCGCCGAATACGGCCTGGCGCTGATCGCGCTGGTCCTGCTCGGCTGCCTGCTCAAGTTCCCGTTCCTCGAGTTCGGTCCGCGCTACGCCGCCGCGACCGGCGAGAGCCTGGTCGCCGGATATCGGCGCATGGGGCGGTGGGCGCTGGGCCTGTTCACGCTGATCACGCTGAGCACCATGTTCATCGTGACCGCCGCGGTCACGCTGGTAACGGCCGGCCTGACCGGCGAACTGCTCGGCCTCGACCTCTCGGCGACGGCGCTCTCGACGGGCGTGCTCGGCGCCTGCGGGCTGCTGCTGGCGCTCGGCCACTACCGGACGCTCGACCGGGTCATGAAACTGATCATGGCCGGACTCGCGCTGGTCACCGTCGTGGCCGTCGGCCTGGCGCTGACCTCGCTGGTCGGTCAACCGGCGGCCATCGATCGTCTCGGCGAGAGCGTGCTCCACGAACGGCTGTGGACAGCTACCACCTTCGCCTTCGTCCTGGCCCTGCTCGGCTGGATGCCGATTCCGCTGGATGCCGCAGCCTGGCATTCGCTGTGGACGCTGGAGCGGGCGCGTCAGACCGGGCATCGCCCGACGCTGCGCGAGGCAAGCTTCGATTTCCATGTCGGCTACCTCGGTGCAACGCTGCTTGCCGTCGCGTTCCTGCTGCTGGGTGCGCTGACCATGTACGGCACCGGCAGCGATTTCGCCGGCGGCGCGGTGGCCTTTGCCGGCCAGTTCGCAGACCTCTATGGCGCCGCGCTCGGCGAAGGCTGGCGACCGCTGATCGTAACGGCTGCGCTGGCAACGATGTTCTCGACCACGCTGACGGTCGTCGATGCGTTTCCCCGGGTCCTGCGGGCGGTCCTCGAAGATGCCGCCGACGCCGACGAACGGCGCGCCGCCGAAGATCCGGGCCATCGAGCCCGATACCTCGCCTCCCTGGCCATCATCGCGATCGGCGCGCTGGTCGTCATCGATCGCTTCGGCGGGTCGTTCACTCAGCTGATCGACTTCATCACCACGGTGTCGTTCCTGGCCGCGCCGATCATCGCCTGGCTGAATCTGCGCCTGCTGACCGGCCCATGGACGCCCGCCGCGGCGCGCCCCGGGCCCGCGCTGCGCGCGCTGGCCTGGACCGGTCTGGCCTTTCTCGTGGCGCTCTCGGCCATCTGGATCGGCGGACGGATGCTCGGAGCGGACTGAGCCCGCATCGCGTCAGCGGCGCGCCAGCCAGTTCTGGATCCGGGTCCAGGTCGGCTCGACCAGCGGCAGCACGCGTTCCAGCGCCTTCGCGTTGCGTTTCCACTTCTCCGGGTCCGGTCGGTCGAGCGTATGCCGGGACAGCGGCAGATCGCCGTCGAACCGCGGCGGCGACAGGTCCAGCCGTTCACAGAGCGCGCCGAGCGTGCGCTCCGGCGAGTCGATCAGCGACTCATAGACCACCGGCACCGCGCCGGCGACCACGCCGTTGTCGAGCGCGTCGAGGATCGCTTCGTGAGCGGCCTGCCACTGGCGGGCGGCAATCAATGCGACGTCGTCGGCCGGCAGGTCCCGCCAGCCCGGGATCAGCAGCAGCGACCAGGGCGGGCCCGGCCAGCCCGGCAAGCCGGGATAGGTCACGAAGCGGCCGGAGCCCCAGGCGTCGATGATGCTGCTGATGTTCTCGCGCGGGCGCCGCACCAGGTAGACCAGTTGCATCCCCGGAAAGACCTGCTTCAGGAACGGCAGTCGCAGGGCGTTCTTCGGGGTCTTCTCCAGCAAGCGGGGGGCCTCCATGCCCTGCAGCCGTTCGAGTCCCTCGTGGCGAGCCACCGCGTCGGAAAAGCGCTTGCGCAACACCGCCACGTTCTCCGGCCCGGCGTCTTCGGCGCCGAGCGCATTGGATGCGAAGCCGCGGGCCGACGGGCCCAGCGATTCGACCCCCTCGATCACAGCGTGGCTCTCACCTCCGATCGACACCGTCTCGGGACAGCGCGCCAGGCATTCGAACAGCAGCGTGCTGCCCGACCGCGGCGCCGCGGCGATGATGACGGCGCGGCCCGGCCGAACGCTCTTCGCGGCAGCGGGCTTCGGCCTCGGCGCAGGCGACGAGGCCAGCGGCGACTCGATCAGGCCGCTGCCGATGATGACCTCGCGGATCATCTCGGCCACATCGGCGCCGTTCGGCAGTTCGAGTTGCCCTGCGAACGCCTCGAGGTCACGACCGAGCGTATCGAGCGCGCGGGCGTAGGCAGATCGGCCCTGCGGCGATTCCCCGTAGCGCGCCCACAGCCCGCGCCACTGGAAGCGGAAGCGCTCCATGCGCGCCTCCAGCTGCCGCGTGGTCTCGGCGGGCGCACCGCTGGCCACCAGGTCATCGAACAAGTTGGCCAGCAGGCTCACCTGCTCCCTGGGGGTCATCGCGGCCGGCCGGTTCGTGGTCTCGAAGAGCAGCCGCGGCCGGGCCCCGGTCGCGTAGCCGACCGCGCGTGGGCGAAACGGACCGGCGCTGTCGGCAAACGGGTTCCTGGATGCCGCCAGCAGGTCCCAGAACGGCCCCGACCCGACCGTGTCGCAGACCAGATGGACGCGCGGCGTGGCCGACGGATTGGTCACCTTGTGGACTTTCCAGGTATCGAACACCCAGCACTCGCCCGGCTGCATGTGCACCGCGCGCTCGCCGCAGTGAAAGCGCACGTCCGACGACGTACGGATCGGCACGTGGATGCGCATCCGCTGATGCCAGTAGTAGTTCTTGTCGAAGTGCGGGCTGGCCTCGGCCGATCCGCCGATCCGCATCAGCCGCGAACGACCGATGACCGTCGAGAAGGCGGCCATGACCTGGCGCAGGTACGGGCATGCGTCGAGCGCGGGCGTCGGCGCCATGGCTCCCGAGAGGTCGTCGTTCTGGCCGCCACCCGTGGTCACCAGCAGCAGCGCGTCATTGTCCCGGAATCCTTGCGGATGCGGACGCCAGGTCTCGGCCGGCACGGCGTCGATCTCGGCCTGCAGACGTTCAGCGTCGAACTGGAGCGGTAGCTGCAGGAACTCGGCGGGAAGCTTCATGGCGTTGAAATTGATTTGTCGATGTAATCGGCCTATTATCCACCGCGGGGAATGTGACGAAGATCAAGTTTTCGCCACTGCTTTGGCCGTCGACGGCCGCGTATGTAGATAGGGAGCTTTTTCTGAATGTACTCTGATTCGATCCGTACCACGCGGCTTCACCGCGCCGTGCGCGACGCGCTGCGCAGCATGCGCCGGCCGGCCGCACTGGCCTCGATCACCCTCGCCACCGGCGCAGGCGCAACTGCCCTGCCGGCACTGGCCCTCGATGCCGGACCGACGGCCGCGACGGTCGGTAGCCACGCGGCCGTGCGCAGCAGCGCGCTTCTTGTTCTCGACCCGGGCGTGGACCACGCAGAGGCGCTTCTGACGGACCTGCCGAGCGGTGTCCGGGTGGCCAGGCTGCCAGCCGACGTCGAGCCGCTGCGCGGCCTCGAGATGCTGCTCGAAGCGCATCCGGGCACGCGCGAACTGCACGTGGTCTCACACGGGGCGCCCGGCCGGCTCCAGTTCGCTGGCGGCGCGGTCGATGCAGGAACGCTGGACGCTTCGGCCGATCGTCTGGCCCGCTGGTTCGATGGCGTCGACCATCCGGAGATCGTGCTGTACGGCTGCGACGTCGCCGCCGACCAGCGCGGACTGGCCTTCATCGATGCGCTGGCGCGTCATACCCGCGCCCGCATCTCGGCCTCTGACGACCCGACCGGCTCGGCTGCCGACGGCGGCGATTGGACGCTGGAACGCTCGACCGCGCTGGCCAGCCGCGCACCGCTGTTCGGCGAAGCCGCCCGGGCCGAATTCCGGGGCCTGCTGGACACGTTCGCCGTGACCGACACCAGCGACGCCGGCCCCGGCACGCTGCGCCAGGCCGTCATCGACGCCAACGCCACTCCGGGACCCGACATCATCCAGTTCGATTCCGGCCTGTACGGATCGACGATCAGCCTGACATCCGGCGAACTGACGATCACCGACGACGTGAGCATCGAAGGGATCGGAGCCGAGTACCTGACGATCGATGCAAATGACGGCTCCCAGATCTTCGTGATTACAAACCAGGCCGACACGGTCTCGATCTCCGGTCTGACGCTGACGGGCGGATACGCCTACGGGGCCAACGGCGGCGCGATCGAGAGCTTCGCGACCAGCCGGCTGACGATCACCGACTCGGTCATCCGGGGCAACCGCGCCGAATACGGGTACGGCGGCTTTCGCGGCGGATTCTCCGGTGGGTTCGGCGGCGGCGTGGCCCAGGACCAGGGCGAACTCGTCATCACCGGCACCACGATCGAGGACAACAGCGCCAAGTACGACGGCGGCGGCATCTGGTTCCGGAGCAACGACGGCTCTGACCTGCTGCAGATCGAGCAGTCGACGATCACCGGCAACGCTGCCGGTACCGGCGGCTTCTACCGGGGCGGCGGCGGGGCCGGTTCCGGCGGCGGCGTCCACATCGAAGTCGTCGATTACGGCGGCACGTTCACCGTCAGCGATTCGACGATCACCTCGAACTCGGCCAGCCAGGGCGGCGGCCTGTCGCTGTACGCCGACGCGCTGAGCACCTACAGTAACGGCGCCTACCTCGAGCGCGGGACGCTGACGGTCAGCAGCACCACGATCCAGGGAAACACGGCCACCCGCGCGGGCGGCGGGCTGTTCCTGTACGGCGAAGAAGACATCTCCGACATCGTTATCGCCGACAGCCAGGTCCTCGACAACACCGTCCAGTCGCCCTACAGCGGCCCGCAGCAGCGCGGAGGCGGCGGCTTCAATGCCGGCGGCGGCGTGCTGTTCGCGAACGACTACGGTATCGGCGGAATGACCATTACCGACACCACGATTTCCGGCAACAGCGCCAGCATCGGCGGCGGCGTCGCCGTGATCTTCGAATCCTACGGTTCGCCGATCCGGATCGAGACCAGCACCATCAGCGGCAACAGCGCCGAAAGCAGCGGACCGGGACCGGTCGGCTACGGCTACGGTCCATCGGGCTTCGGCGGCGGCGTGGCGCTTTTCAACGAAGAATACATTGCCGGTGCGCCCTACGGCTCGCTGGACATCATCGATTCCACCATCAGCGGCAATTCCGCGGCGAGCGGCGGTGGCGGCATGGCCGGGTTCACGCGCGACGCGCTGTTCACCGGACCGATCCGCAACGGCACGCCGGGCGAACGGCTGCGCAGGGTCGGCGGCCGGGAAGGCAGCCCGGAGCGCGATCGGGGTGATCGCGGCGGTTCCGCGGCCCCGCTCAGCGAAGTCCGCATTATCGGCACCACGCTCAGCGGCAACGATGCCGGGTTCGGCGGCGGAATCGGCGTAGCGGCCGCCGGTTCACGCGGGTTCGATCTGACCAACAGCACGATCAGCGGCAACACCGCCGCCGTCAATGGCGGCGCCATCGATGTCTACGCCATCGGCTACATCAATCGCGGTTATCCGGCGCTCCGAGTCGACGCCGAGCTGACCACGATCGCGGCCAACACGGCCGTGGGCCTGCGCGGCGGCCCGATCGGCATCGGCGGGGTCACGCTGAACGCAAATGCCCGCGCCGGATTCCGCAACAGCGTGATCGCCGACAACGGCTACGATCTGTCCGGAACGGCCTATGCCGACTTCACGCTGATCGGTAACGACGGAACGGCCACGATCATCGGGGCCGACAACATCGTCGATGCCGATCCGTTGCTCGGCCCGTTGCAGGACAATGGCGGACCCACCGAGACGCACCTGCTCGGCCCCGGCAGCCCGGCCAGCGACGCCGGCGACCCGGCGTTCACCACCCCACCGGAGTTCGACCAGCGCGGCACGGGCTTCCCGAGGGTGGCCAACGCACGGATCGACATGGGGTCGACCGAGGGCCTGGCGCCGAACGTCGCCTTCTCACCGGATCCGCTGGACTTCGGCCTGGTCAAGGTCGGCGTGGCCAGCGCGCCGGGCTCGGTGACGATCACCAATACCGGCGGCCTGCTGGCTGTCTCGGCGATCAGCGCCGCGGGCGGCGCTTTCGCCGCGACCGGCGGCAGCTGCGATCCGTTGCCGTTCAACCTGGCCGACGGCGAGAACTGCACGCTGGACTTCACCTTCACGCCCCTGGCGGTCGGTATCGACAGCCTGGCCATCAACGTGACGAGCAACGACGCCGACGGACCGGACAGCTTCACGCTGACCGGCGAAGGCGCCCTGGGTGCGCTGGGCATCACGCCCGACCCGGCCGATTTCGGCGGCGTGCCGATCAATACCGTCTCGGCACCGCTTTCGGTCACGCTGGAAAATACCGGACCGGTCGACGTTTCCGTCAGCGCGATCGATGCGGCCAATGCACCGTTCGCCGCGGCCGGCGGGACCTGCGGCGCAGTGCCGTTCTCACTGGCCCCGACCGCGACCTGCACGCTGGACTACAACTTCGCGCCGGTAGCGCTGGGGCCGTTCACGCAGACGCTCAACGTGACCAGCGACGGCAGCACTTCGCCGGATGCCTTCGACCTGACCGGTACCGGCGCCGGCGGTGCGACGATCGGGTTGAGCACCAACGATCTCGACTTCGGCCTGGTGTCGCTCGGCGTCGGGGGATCGGAGTTCGTCACGCTGACCAACACCGGCTCGGTCGACCTGGACATCAGCGGCATCACCAGTCCGGGCGCACCGTTCTCGCTGAGCTTCAGCGCGCGCGGATCGGTGCTCTGCGCGACGCCGCCGTTCTCGCTGGCGGCCGGCACGAGCTGCGATATCCAGATCGACTTCGACCCGCTGGCCTCCGGCGTCTACAACGCGAGCTTCGACGTGCTGAGCAACGCACCGAGCAGCCCGGACACCGTCGATCTCCGGGGTACGGCGGGCGAGCCGCTGATCATCCCGACGCTGAATCGCTGGGGCCTGGTGCTGCTCGGCGGGCTGATGGGGCTGGTCGGCTGGCTGGGCTTCCGGCGGCGCGACGCGCGCTCGACCGGCTGATCCGGCAATACCGCTGCAGGAATGAACCACGGCCGGGCCCTGCCCGGCCGCTTTTCGTTCCGGAGTTCGGCGAGCAACGCCGAGCGAACGGTCAATCGAACCGGAAGCGCGGATCGTCGGGCGGAAACGGTCGCGTTGCGCGCTGCTCGTTCTCGTAGCGTCGCATGTTGGGCTGAAGATCGGATCGCCGCTCGAGTTCGCCCGACTTCAGGGCCTCGAAGATCGCTGCGGCCTGAACATCCACGGCATCCTGGAATCGGCCGACCGCGGCGTAGACCATGGCCAGCGTCACCGCCGACTCGAGTCCCGGGCGGGCGTCGTAGATCTGCTCGCTCCACGACAGCGCCTGATCCAGCGCGGCGCGTTCGACGTCAAGGCAAGTCGCCCGCATCCGGGCCATCGCGCCCAGCAGGGCGGCATCGCGCGGCGACGCGGCGTCGAAGGCCTGCTGCATGACCGGCTCGGCGGCCGAGCAATCGCCGCCGGCCAGGTGCGCCATGGCCTGCCAGTAGCGCAGCCTCGCCCGCTCATCGGCCTCGGCCGCGGACTCCGCGAGCTCAGCGAGGGTCGCCGCGGCACCGGTCGTGTCGCCCTGGTGCAACCAGACCCGGGCCCGGCCCTCGCGCGCGGCCGGCAGGCCGGGCTCCAGCGACAGGGCGCCGGCGTAGGCGCCGAGCGCCTGCTCCGGGGAGCCGGTCCGCGCCTCGACCTGGCCGAGCAGCACCCAGTCCTCGGCCGAAAGGCCGTCGAGCTCACGCAGCCTGCGCAGCGCCGAACGAGCCAGCTCGTACTGCCCGTCGCGGGCCAGCACCCTGCCGTAGGCCGCGACCACCGTGACGTTGTCCGGGGCCAGCAGGCTGGCGCGGCTGAGCATCTGCACGGCGGCATCGAAATCGCCCCGATCGGCCTGCGCCAGTCCGGCCTCGAGATAGAACTGCGGGCTGCGCGACAGCTGCTGGATCTGCATCATGATCGGGTCGTCGATCTGCGGCTCGCCTTCGCCGGCCCGCGCCAGCGCGTCCCGGGCCTCGTCGACCCGGCCCAGCTCGCGCAGGGCCCGGCCGAGCGAGAAGTACAACCGGGTGCCGGCCGGATCGAAGGCCAGCGCCTGGCCCAGCAGATTGACTGCCTGCTCGGCGTTGCCTTCCTCCAGCGCCACGCGCCCCAGGCCGCCCAACGCGGCCGGCGACTCCGGCCGTAGCCGGAGCGCGGTCTCGAAATCGGCCCGGGCAGCGGCGAGATCGCCCTGCTCGAGATGAGCCCGACCGCGCCGAATCCTGCCGGGCACCAGCACATCGGGATGCGCCATGCCCAGCGCCGCATCGAAGCGCCGGACCGCGGTGGCCGAATCACCGTCGAGCAGCGCCAGCACGCCGAGCCGATACTGCAGATCGGATCGGCCGGGCTGCAGCGCCAACGTCTGCTGCCAGGCCGCGTCGGCCTGACTGCGGAAATCGTGGGCGAAATAGGCATCGCCCAGGGCCAGCCAGGCGTTGGCCAGCGTGACCGGTTCGTCGGTCCCGGCGCGCAGTTCGATCATCGCCGAGCGCGCCTCGGTCAGCGCATCGCGAACCGGCGCGGCGGCTTCGCTCAGGTCGGGTGCCGGGACTTCGGGCAGTGAATCATCGGACTGCGCGAATACGGACATCCCGCCCAGCACAACGGCGGCAACAAACAGCATTCGAATCATGGAATCACTCTTCGGCGGGTGGTTCCGGGACACCCTGGCCCCGGGTCAGCACATGATAGAGATCGACCTCCAGGTCGGCAAACCGTTCCCACCGGCCATCCGGCCAGCGGACCCGGAGGGTGACGGGAGCCCGGGCCTCGCCCAGCCCGATCACCGCACGTGGATCGTTGGCCGACGCGTAGGACCCGTCGGTGCGCGCGCGCAGGACACCGTCGGCGCCGACGACCTGCACGCGCGCCGGCAGATGATCGCCCTGCCCGTCAGGCCCGCGCAGATCGACGCCGATCCAGCGGTGGACGGCAGGCGTGACGTTACGTAGCAGCTGCGGCGGGCCGAGATTGTTCGCAACCACGACATCGATCCGGCCATCGTTGTCCAGGTCGCCGAAGGCCGCACCCCGACCGGTGTACGAGCCTTCGAACACCGCGCCGGCACTGGCCGTGAGATCGACGTAGCCGCCGTCGCGGAGCACGAACAGCTGGTCGGTCTGGTGGTACGGCCACGGATCGCCGGCCTCGGCCAGGTCGCTTTCCAGCACCACCGCGCCGTTGACCACGTACAGGTCCAGCCCGCCGTCGCGGTCGAGATCGGCGAATGCGGTGCCGAAGCCGGTCCGCGGCAGACTCGGGGCGCCGAGTCCGCGCTGGGACGTGACGTCGGTGAACCAGCCCGTGCCGTCATTTCGATACAGGGTATTGGTTTCGCGGATCAAGTGGGTCATGAACAGGTCGACGGCGCCGTCGTTGTCGAAGTCGCCGGCATCCACACCCATGCTGGCCTCGGCCGAGCCGCCGCCGTTGACCGCGTTGCCCGCCAGGAATGCGTCCTCGATGAACGTCGGCACGCCGTCCTCGCTGCCCTGGTTCAGCCAGTAGTGGTTGGGCTCGCCGTCGTTGGCAACGTACAGGTCCGTGCGGCCGTCGTCGTTGAAATCCGCCGCGACCACGCCGAGCCCGGGCTGCGGGTCGCGAAGCAGCCCGACCGGACCGGAGACGTCCCGGAACGTCCCGTCGCCGTTGTTGACGAACAGCGAGTCCGCGGCCGGCGGGTAGGCCGACGGCGAGCAATAGTCCAGCCGGCTGCTGCCGGCTGCCCGGCAGTCGCGATGCGACTCGAAGCTCCAGTCGACGTAGTTGACGACGATCAGATCGAGCCAGCCGTCGCCGGTGACGTCGGCGAAGCTCGCGCTGACGCTCCAGCGGGGGTCGTTGACGCCGGCCTCGGCAGTGACGTCCGTGAAGCGACCGCCGCCGTCGTTGCGCCACAGCTGGTTGTCGCCGACGTTGAGCAGATACAGGTCCGGGTCGCCGTCGCCGTCATAGTCGGCGGCCGCCACGCCCTGGGCGTAACCGCGCGCGTCGATGCCGCTGGCCTCGGTCACGTCGACCAGCCGGATCGGTCCACCCGGTTCGGTCACGTTGCGGTACAGCACATCGCCTCGTTCGCGGTCCTGCGGGCCGGTCTCCGGATCGAAGACCCCGCCCTGGACCAGGTAGAGGTCCATCCGGCCGTCGCCGTCGAAGTCCAGCAGCGCAGCGCCGCCGCCCATGATTTCTGGAAACCAGAACCTGCCCTCCGCGCCATTGACGTACTCGAACTCCACGCCGGCCGATTCGGTGACGTCGACGAACCAGTCGTCGTCCTCCGAGTGAACGGAGACCGGGGACAGCAGCAGCGGAGCCAGCACGGCGGCCGGGAGTCGAAGAAGTTTCACGGGGCGGGTTCGATGTTCACCAGACGATCGACAGGATACCGGACAATCGTCGACTCGATCACACGCCCCACGGGCCCGGAACCCGCATTGCCGTTGTCGTCTTCCATTGCCCAGACCGCCACTCGCAGGATCGCCGTCGTCAGCACCTCGCGGGCCGACTACGGCCACCTCTTCTGGGTGCTGCGCGCGCTGAACGAGCGCCCGGAGGTCGATCTGCGCATCGTCGCGACCGGCGCGCACCTGTCGCCCGGCTTCGGTCACACCGTGGACGCCTTCGCCGCCGACGGCTTCGACCTGGAGGCCGCGCCGGAGTCCCTGCTCGATTCCGACAGCGACGTCGGAATGGCCAAGACCATCGGCGTCGGCGCGCTGTCGCTGGCCGACCTGTTCGGCACGCTGCGTCCCGACCTGCTGCTGCTGATCGCCGACCGCTACGAAATGCTGGCGCCGGCCGCGGTCGCGCTGGCGCTGCGAATTCCCATCGCGCACATCGAGGGCGGCGATGTCAGCGAGGGCGCGATCGACGACGCGGTACGCAACGCGCTGACCAAGATGGCCCACCTGCACTTCGTGCCGACGGCAACCGCGCGCAGACGCGTGCTGGCGATGGGCGAGGCCGACTGGCGGGTGCAGGTCAGCGGCGCGCCGTCGCTGGATCACCTGGTCCGCAGCACGCTGCCCGAGCGCGCCGATCTCGAACGCCGGCTGGTACTGCCGCTCGACCCGGCGCCGCTGGTAGTCGCCATGCATCCGGTCACGCTGGCCGCCGACGAAACGGCCGATGCCCGCGCGCTGTTGACCGCGCTGGAAAACGTCGACCGACCGATCGTGTTCTGCTACCCGAATGCCGACACCGGCTACGCGCGAATCGTCGCGGCCACCCGCGCATTCTGCGGCGACGGCCCGGACCGCCGCCTGGTCACGAACCTGGCCCATCTCGACTACTGGGCGCTGCTCCGGAACGCCGCGGCGCTGGTCGGCAATTCCTCCAGCGGCATCATGGAAAGCCCGTCGCTGGAACTGCCCTGCGTCAACATCGGCATGCGCCAGGAGCAGCGTGAGCGGGCCGCCAATATCATTGACTGCGCCGGCGAGCCCGGCGCCATCCGGGCGGCGATCGAGCGCGCGCTGGACCCGGCCTTCCGGGCCGGCCTGGCCGGCATGACCAACCCGTACGGCGACGGCACTGCCGGCGAGACCATCGCCCGCGTGCTGGCCGAGACGCCGATCGACGAGACGCTGCGGATCAAGCGCGCGCTGCCGCTGGCCGACACCGACCCACCGGCGTTCGTCCAGTGAGCACCTCGCGCATTCCGCTGGCTCGACCTCGGCTGGGCGACGAAGAACTCCAGGCGCTGCACCGAACCGTCCGGTCCGGCGTACTCAGCCGAGGCGAAGCGCTGCTCGGTTTCGAAGCCGACCTCGCGGGACTGGCCGGCACGCGCAGCGCGGTCGGCGTGAACTCCGGCACCAGCGCGCTGCAGATCGCGCTGGAAGCTCTGGACGTCGGCCCCGGCGACGAAGTCATCACCGTCAGCTACACCTTCATCGGCACGCTCAATGCAATCGCACGGACCGGCGCCGAGCCGGTCCTGGTCGACGTCGCGCCCGACACGCTGAACATCGACCCCGACCGAATGGCCGAGGCCGTCACCGAGCGCACCCGCGCCGTCCTGGTCGTGCACCTGTTCGGCCGCCCGGCGCCGATGGACGCGATCCGGGCCATCGCCGAACCGGCCGGTCTCGCCATCGTCGAAGACGCCTGTGAAGCGATCGGCGCGACCTGGCGCGGCAGACCGGTCGGTGGGCTGGGTGATGCAGGCACCTTCGGCTTCTACCCGAACAAACCGATCGCGACCGGCGAAGGCGGCGTGATCACGCTGAACGACGCCGGACTGGACACGCGCTGCCGGCAATTGCGCAATCAGGGCCTGGACCCGGCCAGCGGCACGCGGCACCCGACCCGACCGGGGCTGAGCGCCCGGCTCTCCGAGCTTCAGGCCGCGGTCGGCCAGGCGCAGGTCCGACGGCTGCCGGAGTCGTTGAACGATCGGGCGCGGGCAGCCGAACGCTACCTCGAGCGGCTGGCGGGGCAGCCCGGACTGGAACTCCCGTCGCCGGCGGCTCCCCGAACCACGATCAGCTGGTTCACGTTTCCGGTCCGGGTCCCGGACCGGGCCGCTCGCGACCGGGTCCGGGCGGGCCTGGCCGAGCGCGGCATCGAGACCGGCATCTACTTCGAGCCGGCCCACCGACTGGCGCCGTACGACCGCACCGCGCCGCGCTATGCCCTGCCGGTCACCGAGTCCATCGGCGACCGCGGCCTGGCCCTGCCGCTGTATCCGGACCTGGCCGAGGACGACCAGGACCGGGTCTGCGAGGCGCTGCGCGCGGCGCTCTGACAGCGCGGGACGCGTGGGTCAGTCGCGTGTCGCGCCCGGATCACGAGTCAGCGCCAGCTCCAGCCGCTTGAACTCGCGTGCCGTCCAGTTGCGGTCACGCTCGAGGTTCATCTCGAGGAAGAACCACAGCTTCAGTGCGCTGACCCCGCTGGAGGCAGCCAGCACGATCACGCCCCAGAACACCCGGTCATCGAGGCCTTCGGCGGTGAAGAATTCGTAGCCGCTCCAGACCGTCACCCCGAACAGCGCCACGGTGATCAGCATCGCGAACGCGGCCCAGCGGCGCCAGCTGCCGGTGAACACCCGGTACAGGGCGCCGAACACTCCGTGTTCAGCGGTGCCGAGATCGCCCAGCGCTTCGTCGCGCCGCTCCAGCTCTTCGCGGATCTTGTCGTCGACATTCATCGTCATTCTCCTTCCAGGGTCTGCTGCAGTTGCCGTCGGGCGCGGTACAGCCGCGACTTGACGGTGCCGGCCGGGACGTCCTGCACGTGAGCGATTTCGCGCACGCCCAGGCCCCGGCGATAGAACAGGTCGAGGGTCTCGCGCTCGAGCCCGGGCAGCGCATCCATCGCCGTCTCGATGCTCAGGCGCTGTTCGCGCCCCTCGCTGTCGTCCGGACCGGCCAGGACATCGGCCGCCACGCCGTCCAGCGGCGTTTCGGCACGGCGCTGGCGGCCGCGCAGCGCATCGAGCGTGCGCCAGCGCACCGCGTGGTACAGCCAGCTGCGGAACGCCCGCGGATCGTCGAGCCGCCGCAACCGGCCGCTGACGGTCAGCCAGGCGTCCTGCACCGCGTCGCGCGCCATCGCCGGCTCGTGGCAGAGACTGTGTGCATAGCGCACCAGGTCGGCGTGGTGGTGGCGCACCAGCGCGTCCAGCGCCGCGCGGCGGCCGCGCTGGGCATCGAGAACGAGCAGGTCGTGTTCGGCGTCGCGCATGGCGGCCTCGGGTCCGGTTACGATCAGACGACGCGCGGAACGCCGAATCGGTTCACGGCCCGGCGCGAAATCGATCCCGCAGCCGGGCCCGAGCTGGCGTTCAGGGGGTCGCCGACGCGGTCCCGGGATGACGCAGCATCAGCGCCTGATCGGCGGCAACGTCGAGCCGCTCGCTGGTCCGGCCGTCCGGCCAGCGAACCCGGATGCGATCGACGCGCTCTGCGTCGCCCAGCCCGAAGCTGGCGACCGGCTCGACCTGCGACAGGTAGCTGCGGGTGGGCATGACGATCCGCTGCTGGTCGCGGCCATCGATCGTGACCGTGATCTCGGCGCCGATGCCGCGTGGATTGCCGGACGGACCGTCGAGCGACACGCGCAGCCAGCCGGCCGCGGGCGCGGGATCACCGTCGAGCAGCAGCGGCGGGCCGCCGACCTGGGTCAGCACCAGCTCCAGCCGGCCGTCGCCGTCGAAGTCGGCATAGGCCGCGCCGCGGCCGACGATGGGGCGGCCGAGGTCGCCGATTGCCGCGCCGGGCACCGGCACGAACGACTGCGCGCAGCCCGGCCCGCAGTTCCAGAACAGCTGGGCCGACTGGGCGTAGCGCTGCGAAGCCTGGACGCGGTGAATCTCGTTTTCGACATGACCATTCGCCTGCATGAAGTCCAGCCGGCCGTCGCGGTCGTAATCGAAGAAGAACAGCCCGAAGGTCAGCGCCGCGCGCGACGGTGCGCCGATGCCGCGCCCGATCGCCTCGTCGGCGAAGGTCACACCGTCGCGGGTTACATACATCGAGCTCATTTCATTGGCGAAGTTGCCGATCCCGATCGCCAGCGCGTCGTCCAGCCGGACCGCATCGATGCCCATCGCGCCGGTTGCCATCCCGTTGCGGTCGAAGCCCAGACCGAGCAGCGTACCAGCCTCCTCGAAGGTCCCGTCGCCGCGATTGATGTAGGCGAAGTTGCGCACCGTGTCGTTGGCCACGACCACGTCCAGGTCACCGTCGCCGTCGAGGTCGATCGGCATCAGAGCCAGCCCCTTGCCGACGGCGGTGCCGGTCGCGGTGTTGGTCACGTGCAGCCCGGCGACTTCGGCCTGCTCGTCGAAGGTGCCATCGCCGCGATTGCGGTAGAAATACGGTTGGGTGCCGGCGAAGTTGGTCGGCGGGCCGTAGGCGCGACCGATGCCGGTCAGACGGTAGTCGACCTCGAAGTCGATCGCCCGCGACCATTCGATGTAGTTCAGCACCAGCAGGTCCAGGTCGCCGTCGGCGTCGGCGTCGAAGAAGCCGGCGCTGGTGCTCCAGGCGGTCTCGCTCCCGGCCACGCCGGCAGCGTCGGTGGCCTCGACGAAACCGTCGGGACGATTCAGGAACAGCCGGTTGGGCCCGACCGCAGTCAGGAACAGGTCGTCGCGGCCGTCGCCGTCGACATCGCCGACCGCCGCGCCCATGCCGTAGCCCAGCGCGCCGGCCAGACCGGTCTCGGCGGTGACCTCGACGAAGCGGCCGCCGTCGTTGCGGAACAGGCGGAGCGTGTCGACCGGATCGCCGTCGGCGTCGGGCCATTGGCCGGAATTGACGAACAGCAGGTCGGGATCTCCATCCAGGTCATGGTCGATGACCGCCACGCCGCCGCCCATGGTCTCGGGCAGCAGTCGGTCGCCGGTCGCGCCGTTGACGTGGACGAAATCGATACCGGCCTCGGCTGCGATGTCGCGATACGGCGCCGGCGGCGCTTCCGGGGTCGCGCCGCGTTCGAGAAGCCGGGCCAGGTCCGGCGCCGATTCCTCGATCGGAGCGTCCTCGCGGCCGGCGCGCAGCGTCAGCACGGCCCACGCGGTCAGCGCAACGGCGACGATCGCCGCCAGCGCGATCAGCGAACGCCGGAAGGCGACGCCGATGATCCGGTCATCCTGAACCGCGGCATCGTCGATGCCGGAGCCCTGGCGATCGCCGGTCACGGTCCCGAGCCCCTGCCGTCGGCCAGCGGGGCGTCCTGAACCAGCGTCGGTTCGGCCCGCGGCGCGCGCTGCCGTTCGACATCCCGCGCCGTCAGCGGATACATCGAGCGGCCTGCGCGCTGGAGGTCGAGGATCACGACCGGATCGGCCAGGTGATCGGCCGCCGGGTCGGCGCGCCGCGCCGCGGCGACGGCGCGGTCGCGCGCGTTGTCGTCGATGCGATATTTCTCGTAGGCCGCGGCGTGCCGATCCGCCGCGTCGTCATCGCCCAGGCCGCGCTGGACGCGGGCCTGGTTGTAGTGCGCCTCGGCGTTCTCCGGGTCCTGGATCAGGGCCGCCACGAACCATCGTGCCGCCTCGGCCAGCGCCAGCTGCCGATCGGCCTCGTCGCCCTGCTGCCCGGCCACTTCGAGCCAGGTCAGCCCCAGCTGGTTCAGCAGCCGGTAGTCGCGCGAGAAGTCGAAGCCGCGGCGGCGCGCGTCGTTGAACCGGGTCTCGGCCAGCGCGGTGAACTGCTCGATGGCTTCATCGAACTGTCCTCGCTCGAACAGCAGCCGGCCGGAGAACCAGGCCAGCGACCACGGCGGCGGCGGGTTTTCGTGCGCGCCGGCGCGAGCCAGCGCGTCGGCGGCCTCGTCGAGCCGTCCCTCGGACAGGTAGACCCGGGCGAGATTCATCGGCCCGTTGGCGTTGCCGAGCGCTTCGAGGCGGGCAAAGATCTCCTCGGCCTGGCGCAGCTGACGACGCTCGGGCTTGCGCAGCAGCGCGATTCCGTAGTCGTTCCAGCGCTGCCACTCGGGAATGTCGGGCGGCGCGACGTTCCGGCCGGCCTCGGGACCGGTCCCGATCGGGAAGACCACCCGATCCTCGTCGATGAGGCTGATCGGCAGATCGTTGACATAGCCGTCGCCGTAGACGTGGGCCATGATCGTCGCGTCGAACTTGCGGTAGTTCAGCCGGATGCGCACCTCCAGCTCGCCGGTCAGCCCCTCGGGCACCTCCAGCCGGTAGTGGACGACGTCGGCCGCGCCGGGCGGAATCTGGTGGTTGTACAGCGGCGTGAAGATGTCCTCGGCGTTGCGCCGCTCGATCCGGTTGCCGAAGCGATCGAGCATGTAGACGTTGACGAAGTGGGTCCACGGGTCGACCGCGTGCCGCTCCGGGTCCAGCCCGCCGCTGTGGCCGATCCGGCGGCCCTCGTGCAGCACCTCGACTTCGACCCAGACCTCGTTGGAATCGGTCGTGCCCTGGGTGAACAGGTGGCCCAGCGTCATCGTCCGCAGGACGGCCTGCAGCAGGTAGGCCCGGCCCGGTGCCAGTGCCGGCACTTCGGGTCGGATCGGCCCGATCAGTTCGCCGTCGATCTCGCCGTCGGCACGCAGAGCGACCAGGTCGATCCGCACCGATCCGTCGAGGAACTCGCGGTGCGCTTCGATCGTTGCCTCGTCCAGGCCCAGCAGGTACGGAATCGCGGTGTTGGCGCTGGGGAACTGGTGATCATGGACGGTCAGCCGGCCGCTGTCGTCGTTCCGATCGGCGGCGAAGTCGTCGGATTCGACCAGCGGCATGTGGCAGCCGTTGCAGCCCGGCTCGGCCTGTTCGGGATAGTAGAAGCTGGTCACGCCGTGCCCGGAGACTCCGCTCAACAGGAACGAATCGTAGTGGTTCTGGCCTCTCAGCCACTTGTACTGGTTGAGCTGCTCGGGAATGCTGACCTTGTGGCAGCTGCCGCAGAACTCCGGCGACTCGTGGAAGGGCTTGAGGAAGGTGCGCTGGTGGAAGCCCGGGTTGGCCTTGATCAGCTGGCCGTTGACCCACTGCAGGAACGGGTTGCCGGACTGCGCGAACGGGTAGTGGATCGGCTCCTCGATCGTGAAATCGCCGTTGCCCTTCGGACTGTTGACGTGAGTGATCGCGTGGCAACCGGTGCAGGTGATGCCGGCCTGGGCGGTCGGGTCGTTGACGTCGTCGTAGTCCGGGTCGTCGAAGGCGCCGGACAGCAGCGGGACGAGATCGTGGCAGCCGGCGCAGAAGCGCGAGGCGTCCATCGTGCCGTCGATCTCCATCGACCGCTGGCGGGTGTTGCGCACCGCGAACAGATAGACCGGGTTGTTGAACGACGAGAAGCGATGCACGCTCTGGCTCCACTGGGCGTGGGCGTCGGTGTGGCACTGCTGGCAGTAGCCGTCCATCATCAGCGTGTCGGCAGGAATGTGCCGGCCGGTTGCCGAGCGGGTAAGAGCCGGGGAGAAGTCGACGTCCCCCTCGGCCCCGGGCAGGTTCCACTGCCGGGGGTCCTGGGTTTCGAGCACGACGATCGCGGCGACGAACAGCGCACCGACCCCGGCCACCTTCAGGCCCATGCCCCAGCGAATGCGCGGCCCGGCCAGCCGGTGCAGCACGAAGGCCCAGACGGCCAGCAGCGGGGTGATCACGTGGGCCCAGTACGCCACGTTGCGGACCCGCGGATCGTTGATCGCGAAGAAGTCGAAGCGAACCAGCATCAGGCCGGAGATCAGCAGCACCAGCACGATGGCCATCAGTCCCAGCCCGGCGTAGACGGCACGGCGGTTCGGCCGCTTCCAGGCGCGCGCGGCGTGCAGCCCCATGAAGACCAGCAGCGGCACGATGATCAGCAGGCCGACGGCGAGGTGGAACAGGAACATCACCTGGTAGGCGTAGCCCTGGAAGGTCTCGCCGGTCGACCACTCGGAAATCGTGACCGAGGCGAGGTAGCCGGAATTGATCGCCAGCAGCGCGAAGGCGACCAGCAGCGCGACCAGCAGGATGCGCAACCGGGGGCCGACCGCCTTTTTCGGCCGCTTCCGCACCGGGCCTGCGGACCCGCTCATTCAGTATCCGCCCTTGAACCGCGTCAGCGTCTCGGCGTGCAGCGCCTCGCGCAGTGCCGGATCTCCGACGCCGGGCGTGGACGGCAGCGGACCGACCTGGCCGCCGGTATCGGTGTAGAGGTCCATGTCCTTGGCGAAGCCGCGCACGTCGAGCACGACCACGCGGCGGGCGCCGTCGACGGCCGGCGGCGCCGGATAGACCAGGTCCAGCTCTTCGCCGGGACCGATCAGCGCCAGCGCGTCGTTGGCCTCGCCGACCAGCGCCTCGACCGGTCCGAGCCGGGTGTAGTAGCCGGTGGGGTACTCGGTGTCCCAGAACGCCGCGCGGTCCTGGTAGTCGTAGAACGGCCGGCGCTGGGCCAGCGTGTCGCGCCGGGCGAAGCCGGTCTTGGCCAGCCGAGCGCGCTGCGGGGCCACCCGGTGCACGCCGAGTAGCGCCTCGCCCGGATCCTCGGCGTAGACCAGCGTCAGGCGATCCCAGTAGATCTCGAGGTTCGAGCGCAGCCGGAGCGCGGTCGTGTCGGGCGGCAGCGCATCGAGCGGCAGCGCCATCTCGCGCGGCATGCCGGCCGGGTAGCCGAACTGCGGATGCACGACCTGCCAGCCGACGGCGGTGCGGGCCTCCAGCGTCGGCGACCGGTAGCGCTCACCGGCCTGCCAGGCCGCGAACACCGTCTGCGAGTATGGGTATTCGACCCAGCCGAAGGCCTTCAACACCGGCCGGGTGCCGGGCCGGTTGATGACCCGATCGAAGTCCAGCGTCAACACGTGCTCGCGGTCGAGCAAGCCGAGGAAGCGCGGGTCGCGCGGCCCCGGGTCGGCGGCCTCGAAGTCGGCCTCGGCCAGCGCATCGCCGACCTCGTCGCCGCGGTCGTTGGTCACCCGGACCGGATCGAGCGAAGCGGCCTCGCGGTAGAAGATCGGCCGACCGTCGGCAGCCGGTTCACCGGTCGGCATGCGCTCGTTCATGACCAGGTTCCAGCCCGGCAGCAGATCATACAGATCGAGTTGCGCGGTATCGATGTAGGCGATTTCCTGCATCGGCTCGGCGATCTTGAGCCGGTAGGCGCCAGCGTCGGGCGCCATCGTGCCGTCGGGGAAGCGGAAGAACTCCCATGGCCGCGGCTCGGCGTAGACGCCGGGCTCGACCATGAAACCGATGCCGCCGACGCCGAGCACGTCGCTGACGAACTCGAACGCTTCACCGTTGTAGGCGAACAGCACCGGGCAGCTGGACAGCTGGCGCTGGTACTCGGCGATCTCGTGCAGCTCGCGGCCGGCCAGCGCCATCTCGGTCTGTAGTACGCCGTCGGTCCAGCGCAGCCGGACGAAGTCGGCCCGCTCGGCGCCGCCCAGCCCGAGCGCGACCGGCTGCAGGCTCTGACCCGGCGCCGAGTGCCGACCGTAGGCATCGACCCGGGTCCAGCGGTCGCCGACCCGCAGCAGCAGTTCGGTGCCGATGCCGGACGGGTTCGAGCGCATCCCGTCGGCGGCATCGGAGCGACCGCTCGGCGCGATGGCCAGGAACTCGTGGCGCCCCGGACCGGCCGGCCAGACGGTCAGGCGACTTTCGGTACCGTCGGCGACCAGTCCGACCAGCGCCGGGCCGCGCGCCGGGTCGAGCAGGACCGGCACCAGCGCGCGCAACGGCGCATCGACGGCTGCCACCACGGTAGCGGCATCGCCGGCCAGATCGAACACCCGGAACCCGTCGCCGTCGTGCAGCAGCAGGTCCGGCCGGCCGTCACCGTCGAAGTCCTGCAGCGCCAGCGCGGCGTGCGCCGGATCGCGGGTCGCGTCGGCGAACAATGCGCGCGAAGCCCAGCTGCCTTCGTCAGCCACCCAGGCGAGCAGATCGCCGGCGGCGTCGACGGTGAACAACGTGGTCCGGCCCTCGGCCTGCGGATCGCCGGCGACGACCGCGGTGATCGGGTGATTGCGAAAGGCCTCGAAGCCTTCGGCCTCGCGGTAGCGCCAGAGGCGGTCGTTGACCAGTACCTGGTGCGGCGGCTGGGCCTGGACGGTAACCAGGTCGGCATCGCCGTCGCCGTCCAGGTCGGCGGCCAGCAGTTGCGAAGACGGTCGGGCCGGGCCGGCCAGCAGCGGCTCGGCCTCGGCGGCCAGACTGCGCCAGCTGCCATCGAGGTTGTTCGACAGCAAATCGTTGGGGCCGTCGACATTGGCCAGCCACCAGTCCAGGTCGCCGTCGTGGTCGGCGTCGAGCACGGCCACGTCGGCGCAGGCGCCGGCGTCGTCCAGCGGCGTACCCCGGACCGGTTGCCACGTTCCGCCGATGCGTTGAAACATCCGGTTCTCGCCCTGCCGACACAGGTACACCGCCAGATCGTCGGAAACGTCCGGAATGCCCCAGGCGGCCGCGTCGACGCCGCCGATCTTCGCCAGCGGGTGGCCATCGGCCGACGCGAAGCGACCGTCGCGCTGCAGCCAGACCCGCGTACCCTGCCCGCCGCCGGCGGCCAGCAGAAGATCCTGCGCGCCGTCGCCGTCGATGTCGGCGGTGGTCAGGCTGGCCGGCCGACCGACCGGACCGCCGGCGCCGGCATCGATCGAGTCGCCGAACAACGGTCCGTCCGGCACGAACGCCACCGCTTCGTCGTCGCGTCGACTGACCGCCTGTGCTTCGGCCAGCGGCCCCATCCGGGTGTAGCGGAACTCGGCCAGGTGCGCACGCGGGTTGTTGGCGAAGCGCTGGTAGTCGTCCAGCATCGCGCGGGCGCCGTCGGCGTCGCCGAGCTGGCGGAGCGCCAGCGCCGCGCCGTAGTAGGCGCTGCGCAGGTAGGGATCGATCTGCATCGCTTCGCGGTACAGCGCCAGCGCCTCCTCGTGGCGCCCGAGCTGACCGAGCGCCTGGGCCGTGAAGTAGGCCGCGTGGGCGTCGTCGGGCGCGGCGGCCCGAACGGTCTCGAAGCGCGGCAGCGCGGCCTCGGCGTCGCCGAGGTAGAAGTGCATCAGCCCGGCCACGTAGGCCGCTCGCGGGTTCCCCGGGTCGGCCGCCAGCACCTCCCGGGCCATCGAGAGCGCGCGCAGCTCGTCGCCCTCGGTCTGTCGGTTCAGCGTCGCGATGGCCTCGTTGACGCGCACCTCGTGCCAGTCGGGCCGGGCCTCGGTCAGTGCGGCGAATCGCTGCCTCGCCTCCTCGTTGAGGTACTGCCCCATCAGCGCGACGCCCTCGTTGTTGCGGGCGATCTCGTCGTCGGACAGCCGGGGCGAAGACTCGCCGCAGCCAACCAGAAGAGCCAGCGTGGCGGCCAGCAGCGCAGATCGGGTGGCGAGCGTCATCGGTCGGTTCCATCGTCGTCGACACGGGCCCGACCGGCGGCGATCCGCTCGTTCAGCCCGTCGATTGAAATCGGGTCCGCGCCCTGGGACGGCAGGTAGTCGCGGTTCATGTAGGTGTGAGCGGACGTGCGCAGGTGGCCCCGCATGTCGTGGCCGCGCCGCCGTTCGCGCTCGGCCCGCAGGCGGTCGATGTCGATCGGCGCGACGACCACCTTCTCGCCCGGCCCGGGATCGACCTGGGCCAGGATCCGGCCGTCGTAGTCGACGACCATGCTGCCGCCCGGCCACGAGAACGGCGGATAGTGCTCCATCCGCGCGCCCTGATTGGCCGCAACGACATAGGCGGTGTTCTCCAGCGCCCGGGTCCGGTTGACCAGCGTCCACCAGTCCATCGGCTGCTGCGTGCCCCAGGGGTCCATGTAGGCCGAAACGCGGACCAGCACCTCGGCGCCGCGAAACGCCAGCTCGCGGATCGTTTCCGGGAACATCCAGTCGTAGCAGATCGCCACGGCCAGCTTTCCGATCT
>Ga0102934_1000456_pt1 | contig 27471 bp, 21 predicted proteins | sample SalPonR2_A_D1_MG_FD_78175 | JGI IMG/M metagenome (GOLD analysis project Ga0102934, IMG submission 78175) | Salt pond soil microbial communities from South San Francisco under conditions of wetland restoration - Salt Pond MetaG R2_A_D1_MG | ecosystem: Environmental > Aquatic > Marine > Intertidal... | reverse complement strand
TAGTGGAGGATATGGGATTCGAACCCACGACCTGTTGATTGCGAACCAACCGCTCTAGCCAACTGAGCTAATCCCCCATGAGTGTGGCGATATTATAATTTAAAATCCCAATCAATACAAGTTTCGGCAACTATTGACTGTAAAGATTTTTTTAATAACAATTAAGCGTAAGCGAGGGGGTGACTTATCTATTCGGGCGGTACAGTATCCGTGGACAGTGCAGAAGAACTCTATGCGATCATCCAAGCAGCTCCTATCGGAATGATCGTTTTTGATGAGAATGAAAAAGTACTGTTTTCCAATTCCTATGCTGAAGAACTATTCGAAAATGAGACGGTCGAAGTCAAGGGCATGCGCTGCGGTGATTTTATCAGGTGTGAATACCGGTATCTAAACCGAAAGGGCTGTGGTGCGTCGGAGAGGTGTCCGGAATGTGCTCTAGATCAGGCTATTAAAGCGGTTCTGAGTGAAAAATCAGATGAGACGTATGTTGAAGGTGAAGCACGGGTAGTAACAGATATTTCCTCACAGTCCGAGTATTACAGCTTCAAGGTAAACTCACTGCACATCAGAAGTCGTAAATGTGTCATCTTATCTTTATACAATATTACCGTCCAAAAACAGGCTGAAAGCACGCTTAAGGTTGCCTCAGAAGAAAAAACGCGTCTCATGATAGAGATGAACCATCGTATCAAAAATAATCTGAGCCTTGTCTCCTCGCTTATTGCTCTTAAACAGGAAGAAGTCGGTTCTAATGTTGATCTTTCAGACATTCGTAATCAAGTTCGTACTATAATGCTGATACATGAAAAGCTGTATCATACTACGGAATTGCAGAGCATTCATCTTGTTTCGTACATTGAAGGTTTGTTAGAAGATATTTTCTCATTTTACCAGGATACAAATGTAAAAATGGAGACTTCAGTTGAAGATATATCTCTGCCTACAAAGGCTGTAGTAAGTGTAGCTCTTATTTTGAATGAATTAGCAACTAACGCAATAAAGCATGCGTTTCCAGGCGAGAGTGATCCGCGTTTTTCAGTCGCACTGTATAGGACCGGCGATCAAAATGAGATAATTATAAAAATATCCAATAATGGAAAAAAGATTCCTGATGGTATAGATTTTACTACTGCTCATTCGCTTGGATTGCGTTTAATCTTTTCTCTTGTTCGGCAGCTTGACGGTACTCTATATGTAGAGCGTGAGCCTCATACTAAAGTTACGATTCACCTTCCGTTGAAGCCTTCATAGCCGGAATAAGAAAAATGCCTGCTGCAGTGAGTACGCCAATTCCAATAAAACCGACGCCGAAGGCCCCCCGTTCGGCGAGCCATCCGATGATCGTGGGGAAAGCTCCTCCTCCGAATAAGTAGGCCAGCGGAATGACCAACGATACTGACAGGTTCCGTTGGGCGGGACTGCTTACCCCTGCCAGGGCGGTAAAACCGGCGGGGAAAAAGGCCGATACCAGCATCGGCTGCAGATACACCCCAACTACCAGGGCCCAGTGCTGTCGCATACCGAGCATTGCGGTGATAAGACCGGCGCTTACCGCGATAAAGGCAATGACCTGACGGTATCCCAGCCGATCGGAAAGCCAACCGGCGGCGAAAATCACAAGCAGCGAAGTAAGTCGCGATGTACTTACCATGGTGTTTACCAATGACTGGTTGATACCCCGGGCATCAACCAGATAAGCGGGGAGCATCGAATAAACTCCCATCTCTAAGCCGATGGCCATCACAAAGAAAAAAGCTATAATCCAAAATTGCTTATTTTTCATGATCTTATACAGTTCATGCCATTGCGGCGGGGTCCCGTGGAATCGGCCGCCCCGGGCAAAGCGGGCAAACAAGCCTCCCAAGAGAAAAGAAACTACTCCTAATACGAGGAGCAAACTCCGCCAGTCGGAATATCTAAGGGCGATTTCTGCAAAAACAGGTCCGGTGGCAAGCCCGAAAATCGGCCCTAACTCATGGAAGGCAATAGCCTTTCCCCATTGGTTTTTCGGAACAACATCTGTGAGTGCGGTTACTCCTGAAGGCAGATACAAACCAGCCCCGGAACCTATCAAAAAAAGACCAACTCTAAAGATGAATAGAGTACCACTAAGAGCAATGAATAAGAGTCCGGCACCGGTAATGCATACAGCAATAGTGATAGTGGTGTGATGATTGATATGTTGGGAGAGCAGCCCGGAAAACAGCATCGTCAGCATGAGGCCAATTGAGATAACCAGAAAAAAGGAGCCTCCCTCTGCGTGGCTTAGTCCGAGTTCATGTTCAATAGGTAACAAAAGGGGTGAAAGGACGGTTCTTCCAATGAAGGTCATAAAGAACACGCCTACCAACAGAATTGTAGAGCTTAAAGGAAAAGACTGTGTTGAAGAGTTCATGATTAGTTAAGATCATAGATGAAAACTTAAAAAAGTAAAATACCGCACTACAGCAATTCGCACTATGCGCCCTTGTAAAGGTGTTATTTAAGGGTGAGCGAAAATACGCCGTCCCAGTTTTTTGGAGGTGCCTTCTTTATGTATTTGTTGCACCGTTCAAGATAGAAATGGGAAGGCCCGTCGTCAGGGACAATTTCCAGGACCTCGAGAAAATAGGTTTTCGCCGATTCCCAGTCCCACTCTTCAAAGGCCTGCAAACCTTTATCAAAAATGCCCAATGCTTCGAGGACCTTCTCGGAGAGTTCAAACCTCTCTTCAAGTATTTCATAGAGCCGTACCGGCTCATTGATCCCCACCACCCTAACTCTATCGAGACGTCGGGCGGCAAAGTCGGCTCCGCCCTCTTTGTAGGTGGTTTCACTGGCCAGAATCCATGTACCGTACTGCTTATTTACTCCCTCGAGGCGGGAGGCAAGGTTTACCGAGTTCCCCATGATGGTGTAGTCCATCTTTTGAGCGGTCCCCATGTTACCGACTACCATTTCACCGGTATTAATTCCTATCCGGGTATATACTTTTTCGGGGGACAATTTTTCCTGAATAAAACGATGGTTTAAAAGCATTTCCGCCCTTTTCATTCGGACCGCCGATCGAATTGCCTTTTCAGCATGATTATCATATTCGATGGGGGCCCCGAAAAAGGAGATAATCGCATCTCCCTCATATTTATCGATGGTACCCTGCTCTTCCATAATAATATCACTCATTTCGGTAAGATAGGCGTTCAACAGCTTGACCAGTTCGGTAGGATCAAGTTGCTCAGAGATGGTAGAAAAACCCCTTACATCGGTAAAAAGGGCGGTCATATTTTTTTTATCTCCCCCAAGGGTCAATTTGTCCGGGTCAGAGAGAAGCTCGTTGATAACGTCGGTGGAAAGATAATGGCTAAAGGCATTTCTGATATAGGTGCGGTCCTTCGCGGTCTGTAGAAATTTCATTACGGTAAGGGTCACAAAGGTGAAGAATACGGCGAACATTGGAATGACAGGAGGCAGATAGGTTCCCGTCCCGATAAACACTCCCAGATCGGCCCCTAGTATTAAAAGGAGAAAAAGCGTTCCTACAATGATTGACTGCAGGGGCTGCATTTTCCAGATAAGAAGAGTGATCAAGAGTGCGGCTGCTAATCCAAGCAGCATAGCATACCACTCCGGCAATTCATCGAGAAAATCTCTTTGAAGTATGGTATTCACGAGTGATGCGTGGGTACCGACATTCATATATTCTTTTGCAAAAGGGTTAACTCCGATATCAGTAGTTGAGGTACCTACGTGCCCGATTATGATAAAGGAGTTGCGGACCGCCTCGTCCAAACGGTCTCTTGATTGCGAAAGCTTTTCAAAGACCTCCCGGGCAGTGGAGAATACCTCCGGTACTTCAGCTTTAATGGCCTTATAGTTAGCCGCGCTTTCAGGGTCCAACTGCCCTGATTCCAACACCCGGTCGATGTCGTCGATTATAGCTTCTTCCGCAGGGCCTTCCAAGAATGAGTCGATAGCATCAAAGAACTGTGTACGGACCTGGGCATATTCCTCCATCATTTCCGGATTTCCGCCGTGTATTACCTCCTCACGGATACTCTCGGCGTAGCTGTATGCATCCATAGGTGCAAAATCACCTTGATAGTATGAAAGGTACCCGGCCGATTCCATAATACGCAGGTTTTCTATAAGACGTTGTTCGAGCTCGCGGTTGTATACAAGTTCATAGTAGCTCAGATGCCGAAAACTCTCTTGGTATGTTTTATGGGGCCAGTTAATCAGGATATGCTGCTCTTCGGTGAGGGGGATCCGAATATCAACTTCTCCTTCGTCAGGGTGCATCGCGCCTTTAAGAGTAACAGTCTGTGGACCGGCAATTATTTCCGGGTTGCCCAGCCAATGCAACAGGGGTGAAAAGGCGAGCTGCGGATAGTACTCATCCTTGTGCTGTGCAAACAATTCAATCCGGCGTCGAACTCCGTCTCCATCTACCACTACATTGGGAAAACCGGCTCCCTGTGCTCCACTGAGGATCGGGAGAATACACGGTCTAATACCTTCAGCTACTTCAAAAACCCCTTCTTCGGTAGTGATTTTCTCATATGCTATGTGGTCTTGAGCATATTCAATAAGAGAATCAGAAACCGCCTGGTCTTTATCGGAGAGCATGCCTACAGTAAAGAAGGAAGAGCCGTTGAGCCGAGCCATTTTACCGAAATAGGTATCATTATCACGGGCAATATCATTAACCTTGTTCAGAAGGACCTGTTTTGAATTCTCAGTAAGTTGTGTGAGGTCTTGAATATAACTCTGTGCGTCTTCAAGAGGGATTTGTCCCGCCGCCAATGCTTCAAACAGGCCTGAAATATTACCCTTGATGTGGCCGAACTCTTCCTGAAAAAGTTCGGGTATCTCGTCCCGCAGAACACTGGAATTTACCCCTAGGGGGCTTTCCTCTGTATACTCAATATCAAATACTACATATTTAGAGCCGAATTCGCGCAATAGAAGTAAGCCGCGGGCCATGATGTCCCGGCTCCAGGGCCACACTCCTACCTCCGAAATGGCAAGGTCGTCAACATCAAGGAGAAGTATGCCCTCGTCTTCTGCAACGGGGGGGCGGATTGAAAGATAGAGGTCATATACCCGGTTTTCAAAGGTCTGATAGAAGGGTAAAAAACTGAGTGCTGAAAATACAATCGCCACCACTAATGGTATTAATACGAGATACACGATTTTTCTGTGCATAAAATCCCCCGGGTATTATTTATCGAGCAAGACTATTTTTGTACTAAATGTACCTCAATAGACGCAGATTTTCCGGTTTCAACTGTAAATGGCTGCTGGGCCGGTGCAATTATGTCGGCTTGGGCTCCGACTGAAGATCCTCCTGAAAAATCCCAGTCGCTCAAGAAATACCAGCCGGGGCCCGAATAGACATCGTCCGAGTCGTTGATTTCAAAACCGGGAACGTCGTCAAATCCAGCTACATCGAAGGGGACAGTGATAGTATTGTCGGAGGATTCCTCTCCTTCGACGTAAAATACGTTTGAATAGGGGATAGCATCTTCATCAAAATCTTCCGCCTCTTCCATAAGCCCGAAAAACTGTTTGACTTCATCGATAGTCCCGAAACTGCCCATATACAGAAAGTAACTGCGGTTTGAGGGGATTCCGGGGACATTGAACTCGGCTTCATTACCGGACACCGGAACTTCGACTGCAAAATAGGGGTTGCCGCTGAATTTGAGGGTGCCTCCAAGGGCGATGTCTATCAGCTCCTCTTCGAGCTCGTCCTCAATGTCTGAAGTGTCTATGTTGTTATTTCCGACAGCCGCCATCATCTGGGTAATATCTTTCAGCCTCTCTTCAAACTCTGAAAGAACAATGATGCCCGCCAGTACGGAATTCGTGTCTCCGGGAGCCCGGCTTTGGATGTGAAGATCAATAGCTGCGGGTCGGGGGTGCTCGGTAAGCGGTGCATAACACGAGCTGTATAAAAGCAGGCTTGCAAGTATCACTACAGTTACTGCAGAATATATACACCTGCGTGTTGTTTTGTTATTTTCAGTCATATAATTACTCCTTTACGGGAACTAATGAAAGGACACCGTACCGCTGATACTCCCGTATTCGACTTCCTTAAGCGGTGTTGTAGATCCGAAGGGAGTAAGCTGCCGCTCGCCCTGTGAGTACTGGGTGGGAAGTGTTCCACCTGTTACTACATTATTATTTTCCCAGGACGCTAAACCGGTAAGAGGTGGTCCGTCACCGGTTGAAGTACCGGTACCGCCCTTCGAGACAACCCCGCCGATATTATTGGGATTGGTAAACCTCACTGAGCCCTCAAATACCTTGAGATTTACTCCGTCGTTTTCAAAGATTGTACCTCGAACTGCTGCTGTCGATACCGGACTGCTTACCTTAAACTCAGTCCGCAGGCCCTCTACCCCTTTTACTTCCGCCCGAACCCTTCCTACCCTAAGGTTCATTTCGGTTGAAATTACGCCTTCACGTTTTATGAGTTCATCGATGCTCATGCGGGTAAGGGACCGGATCCGAAGTACGGCTGATTCTATTTCAAGACGGGCTCCTGAGTTAAAACCGGTGGAAATATGTGCCCCGGTTGGGACCCGAAGGCCGACTTGAGCTGTTTTCCAGCTTTCCCCTGGTACCCTATATTCTACTTTTCCTGAAACGGACCTAAACACTCCATCCGCCGCTGGAAGCGAGTATATCAGGATAAAAAGGAAAAAGACGGCTATACTGATTATTCGAAATTTTTGTGCGTTCATACGCAACTCCATAATTAGAAACTTGCGGACAGCTTAAATTGGAGCATATACTCCGGATCCGCATCCTTTGACCATACTGTTCCCGGAATAAATACAGCACCATTCACTGCTGCCGAAAGATCCGAAAACAGCCGCCAGATAAACCCGGCATTGTATTCTGTTCCGAGGAACCATGCATCCGAGTCTTCGTTCAACTCCATCCAGTCAGCATTCCATTTGTAGATCCGGTAAAACGCCCGGCCTCCCAAGGAAGGCTGAAAACGGTTCATAACTTCAGTAGTGCTGTGCATAAACGGCCGGAAAGAGTAATCTCCTCCAAAACTTATTAGTGAATCAAGTGTCGGATCTACTACCATTCCAAGAGAAGGACTGTTGAGCGGACGGACCTGACTAATGCCGAAGGGCAGATCGATACCGATATCTATGTCCTCTACCGGAGCATCAGGAGTCGCGGCCAGTCCGTAGAACATGAAACGGGAGGAAAGCCAGTCTTCTCTCAGATAATGCGAGCTAAAACCCGTTAATAGGGACATCTTTTTTGTATCTTCGGCAGAACTTACCTGAGCGGTCCCTGCAGTAAGAAACGCATCGTGGTAGAAATACCGTCCGAACTTAAATGAGAACAGGGTTCCCCAATACTGGCTGTCGATTGTCTCTACTCCAGGCTCTTCTTCCCGCATATCAAATTGAGCAAGGCCGTAGAGTACCCACTTTTGCAGTGCTCTTGTGCCGATGACAGCTAATTGTCCCTGTGTAAGCATTCTCCGGGGGCCAAAACGGCTTTCATCTTCGTCAAATTGTTCAGAAAAATCTTCATCGGATATTCGCACATCGCTGGCGGGGTTGAGAAGTAACCCGGTATAGGCGGCGTCGGCCTGCAGGTGGACCCTCGGAAAGAGGAGGCGGACCGAAGCTCCGTCGGCGGTATGCGAGAGGATATAGCCCGTCGGCTCGCTGAACTGAAACCGACCAAGTGAAAGATTCAGCATTGAAGATCGGCCCAGTGCCCCGGGAACAAGTACTTTGAGCTGAAGTTGCTCAAGATCTAAAAAATAGGGGCGCTCGTCGGTATACAAGTAGCTTCCCCTTGTGAAAAAGGAATAGGTAGTACCGTTGACCTGTTCTTCTCCAGTTGCCCAGAGTGCAATTTTATCTTCCTGCGAAAAATCTTCTGCCTCCGGGAACACATATCCGGTAGAATTGGCGAACTCACCGCCCCAATCCCATTCAAATGCCGAGAGCGGAAACAGCCCAACTGCACACAGGCTTGCTGCAGTTAACAGAGTGACTATTGTCCGTTTCATATAGTGCCCCCTTGCCCGGTATCTTCGGATAAATAGAGGAGGCGCTCAAGTATGCGGACAGCCCTTTCACCGGAAACGGCCGCATTAGGGTAGGCTTTTCCTTGGATGATCTGTTTAAATGCAAGCTCCCGGGCAGCATAGCGGGGACCGGGAAAGATGCGATACATAAGCCCTCCGCTGTACTCATAGAGACTCATGAGTAAAAAAGAATACTCACCCAACGTTAATCCTGTCTGTGGATTTTTGTTTTTAAAGTACGAATTTTCCTGGGCTGCTTTCTGAGCAGCTTGAGCAAAATCGATATCGTCGGACACTTCACCTATTCCTACGAGCAGTAAATACGAGGCTGCACCAAAAGAGATAGGGTCTTCGTCCAACAGCTTATCCATAGACGCAGCAGTTTGTGCGGACAGGGAGACCGGAATAGCAACACAAAATAGTACTACTATTACTGCCATCACCGAAACAATCTTTGCTTTCATACTATAAATTATACCCGATATTCTGAAAAAAACAAAAAAGAAAAGCCGGCTCATTCAAATTTAATCATTTGAAGTAATTAGAGGCGAAGGGGGATAGAAATTGGGGATGGACCAAGCCGGCCCCGCGTTCTAAAATGGAGCTAATGAACAGTAATGAAAAAATTGAGGCGCTGCAGCAGGACAATGTGTTCGCAGCCCTTACAGATACTCATAAGGAATTCTTAGCGGAAAAAGCAGACGAGCTGGTGCTTACGTTTCAGGAGTTGAAAAAGCTCACCGATATCTGCGCCGATTTTGAACACTGGGCGGAGCCTTTCTTGCCGGACCTCTGGGATGAGAGTAAAACCGACCATCTTAAAGGAAAAAACCGGAAAAAAGCAATTTTAGAAAGGATCTACGCATATTGGCAGAGGCGCAAAGCCGAGCCAAGTGATTATACTGCTTTTCAGGGCGGACCACCGCCGAGTCAGCCGATCAATTATCAGAAAATCGAAGCTGAAGGAGCTATTTTGGGGCGATGTCCGGTGGCTGGAGAGAGGACCCGCTGCTGCAATCTGCAGACCCTTGATGCAGTACAGCAGTGCGGATTTGCCTGCAGTTATTGCAGCATCCAGTCTTTCTATGATGAAGGGCGAGTTTACTTCTTAAAGAACCTGCGGGAGAAACTGCAGAGTTTGGACCTTGATCCAGAGCAGGTGTATCATATAGGCACCGGCCAGTCATCGGATTCACTTATGTGGGGCAACCGCGAGGGCCTGCTTGATACTCTGTGTGAGTGTGCCGAGGAAAATCCCAACGTCGTACTCGAGCTGAAAACCAAATCATCCAACGTGAAGTACCTTTTGGAGCACACTATACCTGCCAATGTGGTGACGACCTGGTCGCTGAATACCCCCGAAATAATTCGCAATGAGGAGCACCTGACTGCCTCGCTGGAAGACCGGCTGCAGGCGGCGGAGGCGGTTGCCTCGAAGGGGGCCTTGGTCGGCTTCCATTTTCATCCGATAGTACACCACCGCGGGTGGCGGGAAGAATACGGCAAAATCTATGCCGAGCTGCAAAAAAAGTTTTCATCCGAAAATGTGGTAATGGTATCGATCGGAACACTTACCTTTATTAAACCGGTCATTCGTCATCTCCGCTCACAACCCATAAAGTCAAAGATCCTCCAGATGCCCCTTGAAGACGCAGCCGGAAAGTTTTCATACCCCTTTGAAACCAAACTCGAGCTTTTTCAGCACGCCTATCGCAGTTTCTCTGAGGAGTGGCGGCGAAATGTCTTCTTTTATATGTGTATGGAGGATGAACGGCTTTGGGATCCGGTATTCGGGCGATCCTATGCATCAAATGAAGAGTTTGAGGCGGACATGAAGTCTTTTTATATGCAAAAAGTAAACGGGAAGCGGAGGGCGTAAGTGTTTGTGAGGTTATACCGGCTCAGGACGGGAATAGTAAAAGCCTTGGACGACCTCGCAGCGGGTTTGTTTGATTTTGTCTACTTGTTCTTTGGTTTTCACGCCTTCGGCAATCGTTTCATATCCGATTACGGCGGCAAAATCGCAGATTGATGAGAATATTTCAAAGCTCTTCTGGTCATGGGCAATTTTATCAATGAAGGCTTTGTCGACTTTCAATTCGTTGACTTGAATCTGACTGATATAATAAAGTGTGAAAAGAGTGTTCCTATAGTTCCCAGTACCTGGTCACCCATTTCGCTGCAAGTACCTATGAAAAAAGGGGGAGCTTGTTCCGAAGGAAGAACAGTACAAGTAAGACTATTCCTATGAGAGGAACGGATATAAGGTTTGCAATACTGCCTATAAATAACATGGAGTCTAGGAATGGAGATAGTTCTTTTTGGAAATCTTTCCAATACGGGTAAGGAGTCATTGTTTCACTCTATTTGAATTATTGGAAAATGTTTTCCTGACGGCAATGTGCGAGGATAAAATTATCAATAGCCTCAGCCACGGCGTTGTGTTGATGGTCCTTTGTAGTGATGGAATCGGCAATTTTTTGCACCGCCTCTACTGCGTTGGCAACCGCAACGCCGGTCCCTGCCCATTTTATCATTCCGTAGTCGTTCATCGAATCGCCGATTGCCATTACCTGATGACGAGGAATTGAGAGCTCTTCAGCTACGAACTTCAGTGCCGTGCCTTTATCAGCATCCCGGCGCAGAATTTCAAGAAAGTAGGGTTTAGAGGTAAAGATATTTGCCTTTTCACCAATATGTTTTTTTAGTTCTGTCTCTACTTTTGGCAAAAGCGCCGGATCCCCTGGAACCACAAACTTAACCCTGGGAGTACTAAGAGCGGTGGCAAAGGGAGTAACTTGATGCCATACCTGGCCGGTGAGCCTGCAATCTTCTTCGGTATAAGGACTCGGAGCTGAGCAGAAAATTTCACCATCCCCATAATACTGCATGGTGAGTCCGTATTTTCGGATGATCTCCCAGACATCAAGCCCGACAGCCGGCTCAATGGGTTTTTGCAGCAGGGTTTCACCCTTACGAGTACCGACAACCGTGGCCCCGTTATTTGCAATAAGATACCCTTCACGCTCCCATAGCCCGAGATCCCGACTATAAGAGCGCATCGAGAAAAGGGTCCGCCCGGAGGCAAGCAAGACTTTTACCCCTGCATCTTCAGCGGCGCGAAGGGCCCTTTGGTTTTCTTTACTTATAGTAAGCTCCTCCGTAAGGAGCGTATCGTCAAGGTCGATTGCAAGCAACTGTATCATGGCCCTACTTTACCCTAATTTTCAACCAATCCCGCTTCCATTAAGCGGTCAACCTGGTCTTTTATTGTTTCTTCCGGTGTCCGGTACTTTATATACAGCCTCTCGCGGCTTTTAAGAGTATTAAGCTTGAAGCTGTGGCCGATGTTGCTTTTGATATAGCGCCAGGTGAAGCCCTGGAAGGGCCCGAATAAGTAGAGCATAGGCTTGGGAAGCGCTCTAGTGGGAAGGGCGAATTTTCCGGGGAATTGCTTTTGGATGATCTCTTTAATCTCGGGCATGCTCAAAACCGGTCCCGATACAAGGATACGACCCTCGGCCTCCTCGAAGGTTGCGGCGCGCACATGCGCTTCTGCAACGTCCCGCACATCAACAATTCCAAAGGAGAGCTCCGGCACACCGAGCTTAAAGGAGCCGTTGAGGAACTGCATTACCATGCCCGTTGATGTTGAGTCTGAGCGCTTTGAAAGGGTGGGGCCGAGGACAAAACCCGGGTTGATCACTATAAGTTTCCACTGTTTTTGGGCAGCGGCGATCTTCCAGGCTTCCCGCTCCGCCAAGACTTTGGAATAACTGTAGGGCTGGTGGTGCAAAGAGGAACTTTCGTTCCAGTCTTCTTCGCTAAAGCTTGGTGTTTCTTTATCGGCCTTGTCGACAGGGTCACCCATTATCGCTGCTACACTAGAAGTCAGCACCACATTTTTAATGCCGGTGGTTCTATCGGCGGTGTGCAGAACATTTTTTGTGCCCGCCACCGCAGGTTCTATAAGCTCTTGCTGGGGGGCCTTTACTTTGAAAGGGACAAAGGGACTGGCCAAATGGAATATTGTATCGCAGCCGGCGGCAGCTTCATCAAAAGACCCCTCCTTCAGTAAGTCCGCTTCGAACAGTGTAAGTTCTCCGGGAAGCTCAGCATCCAATGCCCATAGATGTGCAGTTTTTGTTTCATTATTGGCATCCCGAACGGTCCCGTGTACTGTAATACCCCGTTCGAGCAGTTTTTTTACGACCCAGCTTGCTATAAAACCGCCGGCCCCTGTTACCATTGCTTTTTCCATAGTCTAAAGATACAAAGACAGTGGGATTAAGAAAAGTAGACTGTCCCGAAGCTTAGCGCTTTTTTTAAAGAATCTGGAAAAAAATCTCGATTTCTTGAAGCAGAACAAAGAATTACCTCCTACTACGAAGGCGGGCACCCGGCAAAGTGGTACCGGCAAAGTGGTACTGCAAGGACAGTCACCACAAGACCGCTAAGCTTCGGGACAGTCTAAAAGGGACCATCCGTTGGCCGCATATCTTTTGAATAGCCCTTCCTTTGTGATATCGGATGAGGATAATCCCTTGGCCGGCAAAAGTTGAGGATCCAGACCGAATCTGTCGATCACCGCAGTTCCGGAAATCTCATTCAGCCGCTTCTTTGATATTCCCTTCTTTTTCAGATAATCAAGGAGCAGCGGCCAGGCCACCATCGAAGGAATACCTGATGCATGGCCCTCATACTTATCCTGCAGGCTGTGCGGGGCGTGATCACTTTCAATCCAGTCGACCGTACCGTCCAGTACCGCTTCAACAAGTGCCAGACGATCCTCCCTGCTGCGCAAGGGCGGGTTTACTTTTAATAAAAGTCCCCGGGCGCCCTCCGGAATGCTGTCTGTGTCAATAAGAAGGTGGTGTGGAGTGGCGCCGCAGGAGATGGTACATCCCGTTGTTTTGGCCCCTCGGACCTGTTCGAGGGCTGCGGAAGTTGAAATATGGCAAATATGCAGGTTCCCAGAAAAGCCTGCCTCCCGGGCAAAGGCTATTTGGTCGGCCGCTGAAGCCTCTTCCGCCTGGGGCGGGCGCGCTTCGCTATGGGAAGCCGCCCGGTCCGGGTCCCACAGTTCAGGGTGCATGAGTTCTTCTTTTTCACAGTGGATCGCCACCGTGCCGCTGTAGCCTAATTCGGTCAGGGTGCGCCACACCCACTTCTGCTCCTCGGAACTGATTACCGCTAAAGGCCCGGTAGACCGGCCGGCAAAGAGTTTGAGGCCCACCACACGGGGAAACCTTCGGCGATGGAGCTCTACTATTTCCTCAAGCTGCGTTCGATCGGCGGTGATTCCAGCATACACCGCATAAAAGGGTGCTTCTGTTCCGTGAATGCGGCTAAAGCTGCGGCGTGCGGCCTCTCCCTCCTCCAACCGGCGTTGAATTGCCTCTGCATTGGTAAGGGTCGGAAGGCAGTTGGGCATATCAAATACCCCATTGATCCCGCACAGCGAAGCGGTTTCAAGGCCGTGGGTGATAGTTTCCTTGTCCTTCTGCTCCCAATCGCGCAGATGCACATGGGGATCAATTATCATCACCACACTCCATCAAGGTAATATTGCGTTCGTTCAATTCGCTTAGAGAGAAAAATGTACCTTCCCTGCAGGTAAGCCGGCCGGCGCAGGCACATTCTCCGCACAGCCCGACACCACAGCGGGTAGGAGTTTCAATACTGATGTAGATGTGTTCCGGCGGTATTCCTTCGTTTTGAGCCTGTTTTACCGCCGCATCCATAAAGGGAAATGGCCCGATGGTGTAGAGTGCACTATCGGACGCCGCTCCGGTAGTGTTGATTTCTTCAGCGCAAATCCGTACGGCCCGTCCGATTTCACCCTCGTCGGCAACGACTCTGTATTTACCTGCAGCGGCAAGCTCTTCAGTAAAAAGTGCAGGGGACAGGGGCTGCTCCTGGGAATTGCTGTCTATCAGCTCGGCTCTACTACTACCTGTTGTACCTTCTCCCTTTGCCCCGTCGGCCAGGGCGATGTAGGTCGTTACCTGTACGCCCTCAGCGGACAGTGATTCGGCAAGCTTGGGAGCTACTGCTAATCCGGTACCGCCGGCAACAATCCAGGCTTTCGAGACAGGGGCAATTTCAGCCCCCCGGCCATAGACCCCTCTGATGTAGATGGTGTCACCGGCGGATTTGTTGCAGAGGGCGTGGGTCATGGGGCCTCGTTCGCGTACCAAAAAGGTAAGCGGCTCAGCCAGAGCTACGGAGAAAGGCTTTTCACCAACTCCGGGAACCCAAATAAAGGCAAACTGTCCCGCCTCATAAGAAAAATTCCCTTCTACACTAATACGTCGTAATCCCCCCGGACCGTCCTCAGTGGATTTAATCCGAAAGGGTAGGTATTCCATTTGGCGTTTTGTTTCAAGAAAAGCGGAGGCGGGGTCCCTTGGCTTTGTTTTTTTAACTACGGACTCTTGTACAGAATCCTCTTTTTTGCCGCGGGGCTGTTTCAGCCCTTGAGAAAGTTCATCAAACCAGTCTCGCCACTGGGGAGGACGGACCAAGGCAAAGGCGCTGCCGATACCGATTATGTCGGCGCCGGCCTCGCGCATCGCGGTCACGGTTGAAGTGTTTTCAACACCCCCCATACCGATGATAATTACCTCATCCCCCACCTGGCTGCGCATACGGCGAACCTTATTCAAAGCAGTCTCGTGTACCCAACGTCCGGACTTGCCCCCCCTTCCTCCGTGTACATTCATTAACATCGGCTTTCCGGAATGCGGTTCGATATAGAGTTCCGGGCCTACAGTGTTGATGGCGACTAATCCGTCCGCACCCCCCTCTAGAGAAGCCTGGGCTATTGCTCCAATATCTTCCACATTTGGAGTTAATTTTGGAAGCAGGGGCAAATCAGTAGCAGAGCGAAGGGTGTGCATGTAGCGAAACACCAATTCAGGATCGACTCCAATACTCATTCCATACCCCGGTTCGGCATGGGGGCATGAAAAATTCAGCTCCAGGGTGTCGGCAACCTTTGAAAAGCCCTCCGCCAGTCGGGCAAACTCATCGGGGCTGCTGCCGGAAAGGCTGACGTTCAGCATAGCCCTCATTCTATGGCGAGCAAGCATATCGGTAAGTTCCTTAAGCCCGATCTCCATACCCGGATTTTTCAGGCCGACAGCGTTTCCAAAGCAACCCGGTGCGGTCTCTACAATAACCGGTTCACGGTTCCCCGGGTTCGGCATCAGCTGGTAGCTTTTTGTGGTAATGATAGATAACTGCGGAATCTTCCGGTCGAGCTCCCGGATCATTTCCGGACGGGTGGAGAGAATGCCGCTTACGGTTGCAAACCCCTTGATGTCTTCGGGGTCTCCGGCCCCTTGAAGGCGAGCAAGCCGTTGCTTCAGGAGCTTTTTCCTTTCAGCGGAATCGGCGGGCCACCGCAATCCCATCTGCTCTCTACTATCCGGCATATCCGGTCTCCTCGGTAAGCCGGGCAAAGGCGTCGATACACACCTGTTCCCAATCCGTCGGGGGGGCCTGTTTCTGTTTTGCCCAGGGATGGGTGATCCCGCTGGAAGAGTTAATTCGTACCTGTTCAAGGGGATATCCGGCGTTTCGAAGTGAACTAACTGTGAGTTTCGCCGAACCTCCCTGACCACCGACCCCGGGAATCAGCAGGGGAATGCTCATATCTGAATAGTTTGAATAGAATACAGCCAAATCCTCCAGTTCTTTGGGATTCGTGGCCCCCACTACCGCACCTGTGCCGGGGGCCGATTTTGCCGCTCGGGCAATAGCTTCAGCTACTTCCAAATAAAGAGGCCGGTTGCGCAGTCCTGAGGAGGGCTTCTCAGTCTGTTCTTTTGCTTGAGTGTCAGGGTGAGCATCAGGGTGAGTGTCAGGGGAAATTGCCGGTCCATGTACAGAAAGATTTTGCAGCTCCTTTCCTCCAGGGTTACTGGTGCGGTTTAGAATATATACACCCCGCCCCTGGTTGCTCCATTTTAGGAAAGGACCGGTGGAATCACTACCCATATACGGGGCTACCGTCACCGCATCCGCCATCCAGCAGGCAAACGCCTCCTCAGCATAATTGGCACTACTTGTGGCAATGTCGCCGCGTTTTGCGTCGAGAATAACCGGGGTTTCAGGAAAGGCTTCTCCCAGGAGCTTCAGAATTGCAGCCAACGCCCGGCTGCCGGAAAAATCGCCCTCCAGGGGGCGGTCGAGCCGGTGATAATAACCGATGTTCGGTTTAAAAGCGCCGGGAATAAGATTACGGCGGGACATCTGATCAAAAAGTCGCTCAAAAGTTTTAACTATTCTCTCAGAAGGCGGAAGTTCGGAGAAGGGATATACCTCTGGAAGAGGATCCAAACCTACACATAGGATACTCTTGTGTTTCCGGCTGCTGAGCCGGAGTTTTTCAATGTAGGATACTGTATCTTGACTCATATTAGCTTTCTCCTTCCGGTGGAAACCCATGGGAAGCCCCCCATCCGAAGGGATCGGAGCGCCATTCCAAAAGGCTTTTTTGTTCGTTTTGATTGATGTGGTTCTTCTGAAGTGCAATTTCGATCATCTGATCGTATTCAAGAATAGGAACACAGGGACATGCCGGATCAAGCTCGCCAAACCGCTCTGCAGCCCTGTCGAGGCCGTAGGTAAAAATAGCGACACAGGCAACAACCTTCGCACCGGCCTCTCTCAGCGCATGGACCGCCTCAATAGAACTGCCCCCGGTTGAAATGAGGTCTTCAACCAGTAGTACTTGTTTTCCTGCAAGCTCCGCCGGGGCGGTGACACCTTCTATTCGGTTCTGCAGCCCGTGACCCTTGGAGCTGCTTCGTACATATACCATGGGCTGTCGGAGCCGGTCGGCCAGCGTCGTCGCATGGGGAATCCCCGCGGTAGCGGTACCGGCAACCACATCAAACTGAAGCTTCCGGCTTCGGATAATCTCTTCAAATCCGGAGGCGACCATTGAGCGGTATTTCCAGTCTGAAAGGAGTATCCGGTTGTCGTTGTAAATCGGCATATAATAGCCGGAGGCCCAGCGAAAAGGTTTTTCAGGGCTTAAGCGAATAGAACCGATTGACAGGCCGGCCTCGGCCAAGTCTGCAGCATAGGAGTTACTCATTTCCAAATCTCCTTAAAAGTGTGGGGTTTCTCACAGTATTTACACACAAAAATGTCCCCTGCAATTCTGTAGAACTCAGCGGGAATTGATTCTCCGTTGGAGGGGTGACTAATGCAGTCTTCATTTCTGCAACTGATAGTATCAAAATTATAGATACGGGGTGGAGTATGCAGCCGGATTTTTTTCACTACCCTGCGGTTTTTTATAATATTGAGGGTGCTGCCGGGGGCAATAGCTGCGAGCTGTTTCATCTGTTTTGCATCAAAACCGGTAAACTCAGGTCTGAAAATAATGCCTTTAATAGTATCCTCAGCCATATGACTGGTTGTGACCCACTCACCCCCCTTACCGTAGAGCTTTAACACTGAAATAATCCGGGCCATATGTTCACGTATTTCCCGTTCCGTGTCACCTCTGCAGATGTGATCGATCACTATACCGTCGGAAATTGGGTTTACTCCTTCAGCATACTGCTTTGGGGTTGCATTTTGGTCCATTTCCACTTCTTCTAAAAAGGTCTCATTATCATCTACCCCTTGCCGGGGGGGCTTTTTTGGAGAGAAATCATCTCCGATTTTTCCTGCAATTAAAGAAAGCAACACAATCCTGATAAGTTTTCCGTTGACAGATTGGTTCTCCCATCCGTTTAATTCCGTATCATCGAGAAATGTGGGAATGGTGGGGTGCAGCTTATGGCGGGGCAGGGGATGGTAAAACTTTGTGCCCTCTTCAATTTTTTGGAGGTATTTTCTTTGAAACACAATTTTCCCTCGCAGCTCATCCTGTCGCTTGAGAATATCATCACCCATGCGTTCAAGCTGAGGTCTGGTGAAGTACCACACCGGTGCGGTAGAACCGTTCTCCAGGTATTCTTCGATCGAGTTAAAAATACGAACACTGAAGCCGTTTTCCTTCATGCGTTTTATATAATATTCCGGGAGAGCTAATTCCGGTGGTGCCACAAGGTCGACAGAGACCGAATCGAATATCTGGAGCCCGTCTACCTTTGAATGGACCGTGCGGCCATGAAAGAGGTCACCCACCAGGGCGATATGCAGTTTCGAAGTGTCCCAGTTTAGCTGCTCAAGAAAACTGAACTCATCTAAAAGCTCTTGAGTGGGGTGTTCATGTTTTCCGTCACCGGCATTGACGAAAGCAGGAGGGACAGGTAAATCGTTCCGCCGGGCGAACTCTTTGCCGTTATCTTCAAGCCAGCGGCACACCCCTTCAATTTTGCTTCGCACAATAAAAACCTGGTTTTCATATCCTGTAAGAGTATTGAAGGTATCGGCATAACTCTCCTTCTTATTGATAGAGCTGTGCCCCACGTCGAGTCCGTTGAGCTTTGCCCGGTGAAACTGGGCGGCATTTTTAAAAGACTCCTTTGTTCGTGTACTGTCCTCTAAAAAGACTTCGTAAATTCCAAAATCGCTATCATCGATCCGATATCGATCAATTACCTCGCGGTCGTTATTCTGGAGCGCTTTCTTCAATTTCCTTGTGTGAGCAAACAAGTACTGTCGTTCTTCCTGACTAAAATCTCGAATAACCGCCAAAGTCCTTCCAAGAAAAGTGTTTTCCTTCATTTTTCCTCCTGCTTAATGTACTTCGGGAGATCCTTTCATGATCTTTCGGGAATCTCTCGGGTAAAAAAAAAGCCGGCATTACTGCCGACTAATTAATACAATTAAAACCGATGATACCGGAGAAAGCACCTCCCCCATAGGGGGTGCGCTTCGTTTTGTTTCTGTGCAACGATGCCTTCCAGCTCTTCATATTAAAACTTAGTATACCGCAAAAAATGTGGAAGTGCAAGTGTGCTGTGTGGAGCTATGTGGGGCGTACGCAGCTTATTCCAGTACTATCTCGGTTCCTTCTCGGGCGATTTCAATGCTCATATCTGTTTTTCCTTGGACCCGTTTCAAATACCCGTTGAGAAGCTCCTTCAGCTGATCATCAGTGCGGTTCGGATCGTGATGAAAAAGAAGGAGACGCTTTACATTGGCCTTGTGAGCGGAGTTAATGGCTGTCTCAAAGGTAGAATGGCCCCATCCGAGCTTCGAAGCAAGATATTCTTCATTTGTGTACTGAGAATCATGGATAAGCAGATCCGCATCCTGGAAAAAACGCAGAATTTTTTCGTTTTCTTCTTTGGCGGCCGCTTCTCCCTCTTCCGCAGCCTCTTTATCATAGCCCGGTGCTTCCGGGTCGGTGGGAAAGACATTCCGAAAAGGTTCGGTATCATAGGCTGTACAAAAGGCCCTTCCCTTATATTCAAAACGGTAGCCGAGACAGAGAATAGGATGGTTTAGGTATTTTGTAGTCACAAAAAGCCCGTCTCCAAGGTCCATTGTCCCCTCTTTAAGGGGATGGTAACGGAACTGTGCTGAAAGTTCGCTATGTTTTACCGGAAAATAACGGTACCGCAGTTGATCGCCGATGATTTTATCAAGTCCTTCATCCTCATAAGTAACGGGACCATACACATCAATCTCAGTACCGGGAATAAAATTAGGAATAAAAAAGGGAAAGCCCATAATGTGGTCCCAATGGGTGTGGGTTAAAAAGAGTTGAGTTTTTAACGGACCCTTTGGTAGATCGTGCTTCAGGATATGTTCACTAAGCTTTCGAATACCGGAACCGGCGTCAAGAATAATGAGGCGGTCCTCTTCTCCAACCCTAAGTTCAATACAGGCGGTATTTCCGCCGTACTCAACCGTTTCCGGCCCGGGACAAGGAATTGATCCGCGAACTCCCCACAGTGTAATTTTCATCATATACGTACTCCAATAGCAGGGGACCTATTCGGTGATTTTTAAAAAGACCTTGGCCTTTTCGATCTCCTGGCTTACCTGATCTTCAATTGACTCTAACCAGTCCAAAGAAACTCCGAGTTCATCAAACAACTCCTGGGGTACCGCCTCGGGATAGCGATTACCGGAGAACCCTATATCGTAACTATTGGCAAAATAGTTGGCGATAATAATACTCAGCAGCATGGTCCGGTGCGGTCCTTCATAATCCTGGCGCCGATGATGATATACAATAGCATCGTGGATCTCATCACCCAATTTCCATGCTTTGGAAATAATATTACCCACGTCGGCATGGGTAAACCCTATAATTTCTTTTTCACTCTTATAGAGAGGCTTGCGGGTGCGGTCCGAAAGGGCAAGGGCATCTAAATACTCCTGGGACAGTGTATTGTTTAAGGGAATTTTACCGATATCATGAAGCAGACCGGCGACAAAATAACTTTCCTGCTGATTTGCCGGGATTTTCTTTTCCTTTGCGATTAATTTTGCGGTTACCCCAACGCACAGGGAGTGTCGCCAGTACCCATTCATGTTTATTACTTGAAAATGTGAATCCGAACCTAGATTGCTCAAGATTGCCGTGGACAAGGCAAGATTCTTTACCGTATTGATTCCCAGCATGATAATTGCCCGTACCAGGGATGTTATTTTCTGATTAAGTCCGTAATAGGCTGAGTTGATAAGCTTCATGACCTTTCCCATTAGCACAGGATCAAGGCTAATAACCTGGTTTAAATCGGCGGGGGACACATTTGGGTCGTTTGCAAGTTCGAGCACCTTAGTGACGGAAGTAGGCAAACTCGGCATCTTGCGGATATAGAGTGCGACCTTCTTTAGATTTTTTTCATGTTCCATATGTTATGAACCCCGCAGCTTTTCTATAATATCATGCATTTTCTTTTTCAGGGCAACACCAATTTTTTTATTTGGATGCTCCTCGGTCAAACTCTCCAAATATCCGAAGGTTGATTCGATTTGCCCGGGATAGATACGATTCTTCTTATTAAACAGTCCCTGCTGTTCTTCAGCAGTTACATGGGAATCTGTGTTATGACTAGGTGAAGTATGTGTCGGCGCAGGCCGGGATGTCTCCTTGGGAGTGGACCGAGAGGGCTGTTGAGCAGGCTTCGGAGATGACCCCTGCGAGTCACCCTGCGAGTCACCCTGCGAAGGCTCCTGAAAATGCCGGTGGGAAGTAGGCTGTTGAGCAGGTGTTTGAGAAGTTTCCTGAGAAGCAGCCCCCTGTGAAGCAGTTTGAGCTGCCTGAGAAGGGAAAGATGTCTGAGAAGGTTGGCGGGGGGCCTTTTTTTCATCGGGGGGCTGGGTACTGTGATTATCAGCCTGTGTAGTAGCTTGCTCTATAGAGTTCTGATTAAGACGCTCCCTCTTCATCCTTTCAGCGATAGCATGCAGTCCGCCTTCACCTTTAAGTTTGGATCGCAATGCCTCCATTCGTAAACTCATTTCGCTGTCTTCATAGGTGGTGCGCACATCATCCGGGAGAAATTCGGTTAACCCCGATAAATAGTCCAACAGCCCTTCAGCCGCATCTACCTTTACCTCTTCTTCTTCCTGTTCTTGCTCAGGTTCCAGCTCCGCCGGTTCTTCTGAAGAATCTATTTCCCCAGGCGAAGCGGTTTCTTCCGGCTCCTCATCTTCCTCCTGAGGAGGTTCCGGCTCAGGCTCCACCTCCTGCTCAGGCTGCTGTTGAGGCTGAGGCTGCTGTTGAGGTTGAGGCTGTGGCTGTGGCCACTGCGGGGGCGTTTGATACATCTGGGGCGGCGGTGCAGGCTGCATAACGGGATATGGAATATACTGGGGCGGTGGTGCTGGTTGTGTATATTCTTGTGGTTCCGGCGTATTTGGTGCCGCCTCCTGTTCGTGGTCCGGTTTTTTATCCTCCCGTTTGGGCCCCCCATCCTCTCCCGTGCCTTCTGTTTCTCCTGAATTGCCGGCTAATTCGGCCTTCAGAGGCTCTTCTTCTTCCTCTTCTTCCGGAAATTCCTCAGGAGGTTCTAAATCTTCCTCTTCTTCAGAGAGGCTGATGCTGTCGCCGTCTTCTTCGTTGACAGCTATAACCGGTTCTATTCCTCCGATATCGATAATCGGGACCATTTCGCCTTCCAGATCCTCCTCTATTTCAAATTCGAGTTCCTGTTCCGCCGGTTTGGCATCAGGCTCCAATTCAGCTTCATCCCGGTGGAGAAACTCGCGGAGGTTTTTCTCCCAGTCATTTTGGCTGTCCAAGGCGAAATCACTTACAATTTGATCATAAAGCGACAAGCCCTCCTCGAGTTTATCGAGGTCTTCGGACCCCTCGGGGTTTCCAAAAAGATGAACAATTTCTTCAGCTATTTCCAGGGCCTCCTCTTTTTTGCCCATTTTGCGATAAGTACGTAACAATCCCTCTAGAACATATTCATTATCGGGATATTTGTTCTTCAGAGCTAAAAATTGGTCCAGCGCCGCTTCGAGTTTGTCCGCCTGAAGATCTGTTTCCGCGAGCATCAATTCTATATGTACAGAATCGGGATGCTGTTTAAGAAAAGCTGATAAACGCTGTTTTGCTTCAGGATATCGGGCCATTTCCGTGAGAGTCCGTCCAAGTTCCAGAATTGCATCTTCAGAATGAGGATTCAGTCGGACCGCCTTCTCAAGGGGAGGAACAGCCTTTGCATGTGACCCAAGCCTCCTGCGGGCTTTTCCCAGAAGTAATAAGTAGTCCGGATTGTTTTGATCGATATGTAAAAGCTGATTGATATGGTTAAGGGCAGCGGAGGCCTTTCCTTCTTTTAGGAGAAGGGATGAAACTTCCTGTCGAATTTCACTGTTTTCAGGGTCTTCCTTCAAAAGCTTTTGGAGTTCCTCAAGGGCCTGTTGATCTGCCCCATTTTCAACATGCATCCTTCCCAGGTTAAGTGCTGCATTCTTGTAGTCAGGATTATAGGTGAGGGCTTGTTGGAAAAAATGTTCTGCTTCGGAATATTTCTTTTGAGCAGTTAGAAGAACGCCGATATTGTTATGGGCTTGGTGGTTTTGGGGATTTATTTTCAGGAGGTTCTGGAAAGCCCGTTCAGCCTCTTCATATCGTTCCAGTTTTTGAAGTGCTACGCCTAAATTGTTTAACCCCCTTGTCCAACCCGGTTTACTCTTAAGGCTTCGCTGATATTCGTTGACCGCACTTTCATAGTCACCACGACTTTCGAGGGCAATCCCAAGGTTATAACGTAGTATCGGGTGATTTTCATCATGCTCTAAACCACGCTGAAACAGATCGATAGCATCTTGAGTTCTTCCTTGATGATGGTACAGGTTACCCAGATTATTATAGGCCATGAGAAACTCCGGGTCCCGACGAATCGTCTGTTGGTACAGCTTTTCAGCTTTTTCCGAATTTCCCATCTGCTTGATACAATTCGCATAGTTATAAGTAATGTCTGCACGGTCGGGAGATAGTTTATGGGCCTTCTTAAACGCCTCAAGTGCTTCTTTAATATTGTCTTGTTTACGGTATACAATTCCCAGATTGTTATAGGCCTCTACATTCTTAGGATCCAGCTCAATTGCTTGCAGATAAGAATTAATTGCTTCCTGATAGCGCTCGGTATTGTTATAAATATTGCCGAGCAGCAGGTAGACGGCGGGTAATTCAGGTTGGGTTTCTCTTATTTCCCACGCTAACTTTTCTGCTTGTTCATAATCATAAAAGGAGAGTGCTTTTTGAGCCCATTGAAATTTCTCATGTATGTCCATCGGCTAATCTCCATAGAAGGCTGAAGGTCGTGCGGACACTTCTTGTGAAAGGGTACTGCGGTGAGTTCTCCCTGCAGTATCATAAGCGGCTACAGCTATATAATACAGAGTTCCGTTTTCTACACCATCCAGTGTAATATTCGTACTGTTTCTCGCATCAATAGGTGATGCTCCTGCATTTGAAACAGTAGCCCGATACTCACCCGAGGAAGTTCCGTAATATACAATATATCCTTCTAAATCTGTTTGTTGAATTGGGTCCCATGATACTTCTATTTTTCCATTCCCCGGTGTGGCGGTAAGGCCGGTGGGTGACGGAGGCGGCAGATTAGGGCGATATCGGACCGTGGCACTTGATATCTGGGGAGAATGGCTTCCCGAGCCGTCGGGATAAAGATGAAATTTTAATTCAAGGTAACGTCCTGTCGGGGACGGCTGCAACTTCTCCCCTGGTTCAAAAGGGGTCCACCCATTCTGCTGATCTATCCGATAATAAAAAAAACTTTTACTAGTGTCCGGCTCTTTATACTCCACATTGATAGCATTCAGGTTGGATTTCTTCTGACCAAGGTCGATGGGGCCTGCAATCGCATATCCCCCTGTTGAGGCAAGACCATGCAACATGGGTTCGTCGATGTAGCTGCGGCTGATGCGCAGTTCATCAATTTTCCCTGTAAATTGAGGAGCAATATCTAATTCCGATGTAGAGCGCTCTCCTATATATGGGCGCATCACTGAACCCGAAGGGGTTCCGTCTTCTGTACAATAGGTGATTTCAGCCGGAATTCCATCTACAAGATATTCCAGAACTCCTGTATCAGAGTGGTAACGAAGCATATGGTGATGCCACTTCTCCGGAACCATCGCCTTTCGTCCCCTCAGGATAAACTCTGTTTCCCCTTGGTCCGGTGGTAAAAACAGGTTTTTTATACGCCATTCAAGTCGTCGATTCTGTACCGAGCAGGTGAGCGACTGTAATTGCACTACCTCTTGATGTTCCTTTTGTCCGTTCCATTGAAGGATGATTTCACCTTCCTCCAGATAGTAGGGAGAAAGCTGGAATTCTATAGAGAAGCTGTTGCCTAATGTACCGGGGGTAAAAAGCGGTTTTTCATCTGCCTGTTTTGCGCTGGAGACAGGAACAAGGCTTATTCCTCCCCTGAACCCCGAAAATTTGCCGGCAAAAAATCCTACACGCCCATCGGGAACGATTGAAAAATCTCCCTCGTGCTCCATTGAATAGTTGCCGGTAGCGTCAATAGTCTGAGAATTTTCAAAATGCATCAGCAAGTCGGTGTGAGGTGTGGAGTGATCGTATTGTCCCGGCTCAAGGGTAATATCAAGGAAACCGTGTCGTCCCTTTTGGAGTCTGGTACCTGAAAATTGTGAGATCTGTTGCCAACCATCTTCAAATCCCATTGAAATGTGCTGTTGTTGGCTATACACACTACTTATTCCGAACAGAATCAGCAGTGTAATTTCTGTGAGTGTGAGTATACGCCTTCTCATCATTCGTAGTATCGACAGAAAAGGGGTGTTTCAAAAGCAGGGAGCGCGGTAATTTTGTATCGAAATGCCTGGAGATCGGTAGATTTTGCCTTCAGCCTTGTCAACTATAGATTCTCACTGTATTTTAAAATGGTTATGTATGAAGACTTAAAGAACATGGTCCGCGATTTTCCCCAACAGCCCGGAGTCTACCTGATGAAAAACTCTCACGGGAAGATTATTTATATCGGCAAAGCAAAAAACCTAAAAAAACGGGTTGGTTCCTATTTCACCGGTACTCAGCCGGTGAAAACGCGGGTCCTGGTAAGTAAAATTAAGAATATTGAATACATAGTAACTCAAAATGAGTACGAGGCGCTTTTACTTGAAAATAATCTAATAAAAAAGAATGATCCCCGTTACAATATCGATCTTAAAGACGGAAAATCTTATCCCTCTATCAAAGTAACGAATGAAAAATTCCCCCGAATTTACCGAACACGAAGAATCCTTCGGGACGGTTCGACCTATTTTGGTCCGTTTACAAATGTGGAAAAGATCGATCTCTACCTTGAGCTGATTGAAAAGCTGTTTCCTCTTAGAAAATGCAGAGGACCTTTGAAGACGCGGGACCATCCTTGTCTTTATTACCACATTGGAAGATGCGCTTCGCCGTGCACAGGAAAAATAACCCAGGCTGAATACATGGAACATGTTGAAAATGCAAAAAAGTTGCTGTCCGGCCAGACGGCGGAACTCCTTCAAGACCTGGAAAATCAAATGAACGAAGCGGCAAAAAAAATGAATTACGAAAAAGCGGCGGAGCTTCGCGACACCATCGAAGCAGTGAAAACTGTGGGGGTATCCCAAGAAGTGGTCGATTTTAACTATGAAAAAAGAGATTATGTTGCCGCTGTTCAAAGGGACACCCTTTGCAGTTTTGTAGTTTTTCAGATGCGGGGAGGAAAAATGAGCGGCCGCGATCTCTTTCGTGCCGAGTCTTTCGGTGCAGAAGAAGATACCTTTTCGGAGTTTTTCTTTCGCTACTATGGCCGGTATGGGGATCCCTGGTATGGGGATCCTTCAGCAGAAATAATGCAGAAGGGGCCCGGAATAGACTCCACCAAAGAGAGCACCAATGGAAGTACCCGGGAAAGTGACCAGGAAAATTCCCGGCAAAGAGTACAGGGGAGTGTACAGAAAGGTGCCCAAGAAAATACCCCTGTGAATTCCCTGGGAAGTGTTTTTCCAGATGTTATTTACACCAGCACAAAGGCAGATGTTACGCTTCTCCAGCGTTTTTTCCGGGAGGAGTTGCAGGCCGAAGTGAAGGTTGAAGTTCCTAAGGAGGGACGACACTCTAAAATACTGAAGATGGCTTTACAGAATGCGCTGCAGGATGTAGAACGGCGTCTTAAGGCTGTTGCAAACATTCCCGGATTGGAGGAGTTGAAAAGCGTTCTCAGTTTGTCCAAGCTGCCCCGGCGAATAGAAGGTTTTGATATCGCACAGCTGGCGGGAACACATCCGGTAGCCTCCTTAGTCTCTTTTTACAATGGGAACCCCGATAAGAAGAACTATCGCCGTTTTCATATCAAAACATTAGACGGTAAAATAGATGACTACGAGGCAATCCGGGAAGCAGTTGCTCGTCGTTACACCCGTGTATTGAATGAGGACCTCGAACAGCCCGACCTGGTGGTGATTGATGGTGGAAAGGGGCAACTAAATGCCGCAAAGGGCATTCTTGATTCCCTCGGCCTTAACAGTATCCCGGTTATAGGACTGGCAAAACAGTTTGAGGAGATATTCACTGTAGGCCGTGAGGACCCTATCCGTCTGCCTGAAGGCGCAGAAGGCTTGCGAGTACTCCAGGCAGTACGAGATGAGACCCATCGGTTTGCAACTACCTTTAACCGTTCCCTAAGACAAAAAGATCTGAGCCTCAATACTCTTGGTGCGATCCCCGGTGTAGGACCAAAGCGGGGAAAGCGCCTACTGGAGACTTTTGGTTCGGTATCTGCTATTAAAAGCGCCTCCGCTGAAGAGATTTCAAAAAAGGCTGCTCTGCCCCTAAGCATAGCTGAGGATATTGCAAAACATCTATCTCTTGAGGCTTGAGGCTTGAGGCTTGAGGCTTGAGGCTTGAGGCTTGAGGCTTGAGGCTTGAGGCTTGAGGCTTGAGGCTTGAGGCTTGAGGCTTGAGGCCGCTGATATATTAACAATATTTTTTCAAAAAAATTTGACAG
>Ga0102934_1000455_pt1 | contig 27538 bp, 25 predicted proteins | sample SalPonR2_A_D1_MG_FD_78175 | JGI IMG/M metagenome (GOLD analysis project Ga0102934, IMG submission 78175) | Salt pond soil microbial communities from South San Francisco under conditions of wetland restoration - Salt Pond MetaG R2_A_D1_MG | ecosystem: Environmental > Aquatic > Marine > Intertidal... | reverse complement strand
ATTGCAAAAATCGAAATTAAAATGACCTGTTTTTTCATAACGCTGAATTTTTAGTGAAACAATGTTGTTTTCTAAAAGGGTGCAGCGCCTACAAAAATTCCATAAAGATTTTTGAAATAAAATTATCTGTTTTGTGGTTAATTGAATGGGTAGGGTTTTCAGACCAAACTATTTGCATATAATCTTTAAAATAAATATAAAAGTTTTATTTATTTAATTTTGATTCAAATGGTATAAGATAAAACCATAGATATGGGCTTTTTCTCTAATAGAAGAAATAAAATTATTCGTACTGTAATGCCCGGATTTAGCTTTAACCCTCAATAATATTGAATTTTTCTGGCTTTCCCTGTTTTGCAATTTGGCAGCAAATTTATAAGAATGAAATGGAGGAACTCTTTCATCATTTTTTGCAGTTATTATCAGCATGTTGGGATAATTTACCTCATCGTGGATATTATGATAGGGAGAATAATTATAAAGATTAAAAAAACCAACACTATCTTTAACTGAACCGTATTCATCAGTATGATAAGGACCAACAGTATATTTTTCAAGACGCAGCATATCCAATGGAGCAGCAACAGGGACAATCACTTTAAACAAATCTGGTCTTTTAATACCTGCGGCAGCTACAACAAGTCCTCCGTTAGAACCTCCTTTAGCAGCAATTTTTTCAGGACATGTATATCCGCTGTCAATGAGAAACTCAGCTGCTGAAATAAAATCGTTAAAAGAATTTTCTTTATTCCGGCCTCTGCCTTCCCATGCCCATTTAGCACCTTTGTCTCCTCCTCCGCGTATAGAAGCAAAAGCATAGATTCCCCCTTCTTCAATAAAATGAACAATACCCGGATCAAACATCGGTTTTGCGACAATTCCAAATCCACCATAAGCATTTAATAACACAGGATTAGACCCATCACGTTCTATTCCTTTTTTGTGAACCAAAACCACAGAAGCCTTCTCTTTTTCATCTATGGGATATTCAAGTTTATCATACACGATATTTTCATAATCAAATGTAACAGAAGTTCGTTTCATTAATTTTCGTTGATAAGTATCCACATTAAACTTAAAAACAACAGGAGGGATCGTATAGGAGGCCATGTTAAACAACAATTCTTTATCATCAGGTTCTCCCGAAAAACCACTGACTGTTGAAGGTATATCCATCTGCATATTGTATAGAACTTTACCCTGGTAGTCATAGACCGTTATAATCGGATATTGGCTCTGATCATAAATAGTAATTATCTTATCTTGTAATGGTTTAACCTCCAAAAGCAACGCTTCCTTATAATTAGGAGCTATTTCATTCCATACAAAAGGGTTTTTGGGATCTATTTCTATAATCCTTCCATTATTTGCCTTATAAGAAGTTGTTGCTATGAATTTCCCTTTATGACTGTCTATAATATTTATATCATAGCTTATATTCATAAATAATGGCTTAATAGAAGGATTGCTGCTTTGATAGTCTATATAAAAAACGTTAATCTTCCCTGCTTTATCGTTAATTTCTTTAAGAATGAAAAATCTTTCATTTGAAGTAGTCGTATATTCAAATTCCATGTAAGGATTGTTTCTTTTAAAAACTAATTTATCCTCTGATTGAGGTGTACCAACCTTATGATAATATACCTTTTGTCTTTTTACCTTCCCAAATTTACTCTCTCGTGGAAAGGTTGAATAAAAAAAGCCATTACCTTTCCAGGCTATATTGGAAAACTTTAAATTTTTTAAATGGTCATCTTTGTGTAACTTACTTTTTAATGAAATCACTTTTAATTCTGCCCAATCGCTGCCGTTTCGGCTGAATTGGTATGCAAGCAATTCGGAATTCCCGGATACCCAGTAACCTTTGATTCTTATTTTATCACGGTTGGAAATAAAATTAGGATCAACCAGTATTTCAGAGGAAAATTTTAAATGTTTTTTATAAAAAAGGGCCGGTGCACCAATTTCATCATAGTAGGCATGTGTAAAATAATAGTCTCCTTCTTTCCTGGGATTATCATATTTCGTGTATGCATATTCATCTATAGAGGTAAAAGAGCTTGTTTTACGCTTTGTTTTTGATAAGTATTTTTTTGATAATTTATTTTGCTTTTTTATCCATTTGTTTAATTCCTCATTGTTAGTATCCTCAACCCATCTGTAATTATCCTTTACTATAAATTCATTAAAAAATGTATCCTTAACCTCTTTTTCTTTTAAAGGTATTGACACATAGTCTTGTGCATTAGTATGAAATGATAAAAGAAAAATAATAGGAAATAGTCTATAAAATCTTATTTTTGTTAGAATCATAATAAAAATCTTTGTAACCCTAAATTATGACTTAGGACTTGTTTTCTTAAATGGTAACTTAAAATTTTAAATAGTTTATGAACTTATATCAAAGTTAACAAAGTTCATTTTAATTCCTGTGAAAAGTAAAAAAAAACATATAGAAAAAAAGCAGGATTCTGTGCTACTACAGGAATATCTTGAATCAGGAAATCTTGAGATACTTGGTATCCTCTACAACCGATATATCCATCTTGTATACGGAGTTTGTCTTAAGTATATCAAAAACAGAGAAGAAAGCAAGGATATTGTAAACCAAATATTTGAAAAACTCATTATTGAGATTCCAAAATTTGAAATAGAAAATTTCAGAAGCTGGTTATACGTTGTAACCAAAAACCATTGTTTGATGGAGATTCGGAAGCATCAGAGTGAGAAAAAACAATTTGAAAAATTTTCTGCTGATTTTTATATGGAATCTTCCGATGTTTCGCATCCTATTGATGAAGAAAGAGATTCGAATCTTGAAAAAAGGCTGCAGGAATGCATCGAAAAACTAAAAAAGGAACAGCAAACATGCGTACAACTTTTTTATTACAGACAGAAGTGCTACAGGGAGATAGCAAATCATATGGGTATTGAAGAAAAAAAGGTTAAAAGTTATATTCAAAACGGAAAACGGAACTTAAAAATTTGTTTAGAGGAACAAACAAAAGAAGATGAAATTTAAAAGATTACGATATAATGATTTTAAAAAGTACTTCCACAACAACATGGAAGACAAGGATAAGCATGACTTTGAAAAAAGAATGATGCAGGATGCTTTCGAGGAAGAGGCTTATGACGGTTTGTCCTCACTTGAGAAAGAAGAGATGGAACAGGATGTAAATGACCTGAAAAGGCGCATAAACAAAAGAACAAAAAGCAAAAGAATTATTCCTTACTGGTTCCGTTATGCAGCGGGTGTACTGATCCTGCTTGCGGTTGGCTTCAGTGTGTATATCCTGAACGACCAGTTTCAGAGCCAGCAGCTGGTAAAAGAGCCCCTTCCGGTACCTAAAGAAGAACAGGAAAAAGAACAGAAAAAAATAAAATCCAGGGAGGAGCCTGAAAAATCTGAAAAACAGAAACAAAAGAAAGAAACAACAGTACAAACAGATAAAGAGGAACAAACAGGAGCTGTGGCTGAAATAAAAGTAATGCAGGAGCAGGAAGAAGAACAAGTAAAAACTGCGGATCAGGCTCAGGGCATTTCAAAGAAAACAGAAAAGAAGGAGCAAGGGAATAAAACCGCTGCCCAAAAAACTAAAAGCAAAGAAGAAAAAGAAGAGTCTGAGCTGACTATTGTAAAATTCGATTCCGACATCAATGTTTCAGAAATCAGGGCCGCCAGGAAAGAGCAAGCTGAAATAAAACCTCAGAAGAAAAGCAATAAATTAAAAACAATTTCAGGCAGAGTGCTTTCAATGAGAGACAGTTCAAAAATTCCCGGAGTGTCAATTACCCTGAAAAACGACAGGACCATTGGAACCACCACAAACATGAATGGATATTTTACGTTAAAGGTTCCAACTAGTGAGAATTACGACAGTCTGGAAGCAAGCTTTGTTGGACTTGAAAAAGAAATACTTTCAATTGAAAAGGACACAAATCTCCTTGTTATGATGGAACCCAGTCAGCAAAAAATGGAAGAAGTTGTAGTAACGAGTTATGGAAAACAATCATTAAAAAACAAAATTAAAAGCATATTCACGAATAACAAAACAGATGCTCAACCGCCAAATAATTGGACAATAAGAGAATTCAGAGAGAAAGTAAAAAATCAAATTGAGTACGATGCTCTTTCTGAATTTGAGGGCACGCACCAAATAAAAATCAAATTTACAGTAGAAAAAGATGGTTCCCTTTCCGATATCCGTATCAGGAGAGAACCCGGTGATGCCTTTGCAGAAGAACTAAAAAGAGCCTTTAAGAAAACCGGGAAATGGCTCCCGGCCAAAAAAGATGGAGAGAAGACAGAATCTACGGTAAAAATTGAAATGCAAATCACTGTAGAGGACAATCAACAATGAGAAATTAAGAATAGATTAGACTGTAGCCAATAAATATTCGATTGTCACTCAATAGCCACTCGGTTGTCATCCATAGTCATTCGATAGTCATTCTGTAATTTTTTCAACCAACATGAAACATGGAACCTGTAACATTAAACTTCAAACTATTAAATTTCCCCTGAACTTTTACTTCCTTCCTCCTGCCACTACTGCTACTGGTACTGTTTATTTCTCATTTCTCATTGTTCACTGCCACTTTTTTTTCATCACTCATTTTCACCAAATATTGCTTGCGGCAGATGTGAACATTTTGTTTCTCGCAAAGGCGCAAGGGTCGTCCCTTCGGGACTCCGGCTGTAGCAAAAGACTGTGTTTTTATTATAGCTTTTTGGCTGTTTCTACGGATCAACCTTAAACCTTAAACATTGAACTTTAAACTATCAAAACTCCCCCTAACTTTTGCTTTCTGCCCTCTCCCTGCTGCAATTGCAATTGCAACTGCAACAGCCACGTATCAACACTCATTCCCTTTCCTGCATACCACTAAAAACTCTTTTGAGTTACTGTCGAGCTCGTGTCCTTCATAATCACCATAAATCTTATAGGATTCAAATCTTGATCGTTCAATCAAATGTTCCAGTTCGTAACGGAAATAAAAACGCAAAGGAACATCCCAGTTCTCCTGCTTAATTCGGTCATCTTCCTCCCATTCCAGCCTAAAACTCACATGAATTAACTGGTTAACCAGGTCTGCTCGATTCGAAACAACTCGCTTTAATTTTTTGCCCGGTTCATATTCCCCTTCAAAATCAGTCATTTCGTCTATTCCTTCCTGTAATATTTTCAGGTCAGGTATAAATGCATCAAAAACGAACTCACTACCTGGTTTTAAATGTTCATAGACATTATCCAGCGCCTTCAGTTGCTCCTCTTTTTCAGGCAGATGCATAATTACCCTGAAAGGAGCCACAATCAGGTCAAACTGAAAATCAAACTTAAAATCGACAATATTCTGAAGGCTCACCCGATGGCGCTCATCTTTCTTAATTTTCTCCTTTAACACCCGAAGCATAGATTCACTGATGTCAATCCCGTAAATATCCGCACCCCGGTTCAGGGCTTCTCTAAAAAAACGGCCTGTTCCAACACCCACTTCAAGTACCTTCCCTTTACATTTTTGAATATGATTCATGAAAAAGTTCTTATCTACGCTGTCTCTCAATTCCTCGTATAACAAGTCATAAAAACGGGCAAAATTTTCCGGATATTCATGTTTCATACGCTATCATTTTATTTTAATAACAAACTATAAACCAAATTATTGAGCAAATCTCTTCAAATCTGTTGACTTAAAATCCCATTCAGGTGTTTTCAGTTCGCCCTTATCTGGAAGGGTGTACCACGGACTGAGCTTCTGATTATCCGGGTTTACCAAAACCTGAATTTGTTGTGCAGGCATATAACTTTGTGCAAGGAGAAATATCTTTTCGCCGGTCTGTAAGTGCCTCGCCTTATTTATTACAATAACAGCATGACCAGGAGATCCTCCCTGGATAAATACATCCCCAATATTTAAATCGTTAATACTTACAGGCTCCATTTCTTTTGAGAGCGAGAGCGTTCCGGCGTAACTGAAAATAATCTGTAAATAATTCCAGAGGTCTGAATAGGTATTGGAGGGTTCGACCTGCTGACTCCAGCGGGTCTTATTCCCATTTACAACAATCCGCTTCCCTTTCATCCATTCTGCATAATCAACCCGGAAGCCATTGGTAAAATTAAAATGAATCTGATCGTATTTTTTATTTTTCCATAAATACTCTGCCCTCAGTCTCATAACTGCATCGGCACATTGATGAAGATTCCGGTTTCCAATTTGCAAATCCACCACTGCCATATACACGCCCTTTGAATTTTTACTTCTGTCATCATAATATTTCACCTTTGCGCCGTGTGGTTTCAGAGGCAATTCTCTGAGGTATGCCTGAAAAGAACCTGCAGGAACTTCAACACTTTGATATCCTTCCGGAATAAGAATGCGAGTGGTGACATTTGTTCCTGCAGGGTTAATATTAATTAATTTATTTTTGTCAACCGGATGCGTTCCGTTTACATTTTTTGTTTCTTCGTTTTGTGTCTTTTGCCCACATGCGAATAAACAAATAAAAAAGAACCAGCCAACGTAAAGGATTTTATTTAAATTCATGACTATTCTGGTATTTTTCCATTTACATTGATTATTTTTTCTTTTGTTCAGTATCAGAACTTTCATCTTCCGGATCTTTTTTCCAGCGCGTGCATTTTACCTCAAGATCACACAAATCAAAGCCGTTTCTGCTGAGATCGTATGCTTTTACTTTGGCTTTGTCACGCAGTCCGGCAGTTTCTCCTCCACATCCCTGCTCACTCCACAACACCTCACCGCTATATTCATTTACCACCTGGCACTTCATGCATTGATTGGGAAATACAGCCTCGTTAAACATGAATGCACATGAATTCAAAGAAAAGATTATCAATATTAAAAAAATACGAGCCTTTTTCATTTTTTTTGCTGAAAGATAGGGAAGATTTCAGTAAAATTCTATTAAACGAAAAAAGAAAAATAGAAAATCACTCTTCAGTTACCCTGAACTTTTTCTTAGTTGTAAGCCACAGCAAAAAACAAAACATTAAAACTGGAACAATCCCGTATTTTAGAAAAGGCGGATTCAGCATGTCCATCAGAAAAGCTGTGAAAAAACCAATCAACCCGGAGATCACAGCAAAACTAAACGTTGTTTCCCGGTCAAATCCAAGTTCTTTATTACAGTTCGGGCAATACCATTTATAACTATTGGTACGAAAGAAAAATTTTCTGAGAAAATAGGTTGCATTGTATTGATAGCCGCAAGAAGGGCCAGTTCTTGCTCTTTTCTTCATTTCCATAAATGACGTTGTTAACTAAATCCAAATTTAAAAATTTATTTATACTTCCCAAAGATCTCTTCCAAAGCTCTTCTCCGGTAATCAAAAATCTCACGGATTTTTTTTCTTATAAAAAGCTTATTGGCTATGGAACCCAAAAAGCCCATTGGTGGCTGATAAGTAACCAGGTCCGTCATCAGAACACCTCCTTCAATAGGTTCTATACGGTGTTCATGATGCCAGATTTTATAGGGTCCTGCCCGCTGTTCGTCCACAAAATAGACCTTCTCTTTTACATGTGTTATCTCTGTTACCCAGTTCGTTTTAATATTAAGCAAGGGTGAAACCCTGTAGGTAATAATCATCCCCGGATGCATTTTTTCATAGGTATGCGGAGTAGTAATATCAAATCCCATGTAATCCGGTGTGATACGCTTCAGATTTTTCGGAGAAGATATAAAATCCCATATTTCGTCAATGCTGCAGGGAATTTTTTGCTCTCTGTAAAATTGATATACCGGCATAAATTTATTTTTAAAATCAAACTTTAACCGATGACATTCCTCCATCCACGGGAATGATTTGCCCGGTAATCCAGTCTGATTTGTCAGTTAATAAAAATTCAGCGGCATTGGCAATGTCTGTTGCCTCTCCTACTCTTTTAAGCGGATGCTTTTGCGCATTAGCCTCTTTTTTCTGATCACTGTTTAAGAGTCTTGATGCCATAGGTGTGTTTGTCAGTGAAGGTGCAATCCCATTCACCCTGATTTTTGGAACAAATTCTGCTGCCAGCGACCGGACCAGTCCCTCAACAGCTCCTTTAGATGAAGCAACCTGAGCATGGAAATTAAAACCTGACTGGACGGCAACCGTGGAGAAGAGTACTATACTCCCTCCGTTTTCTGCTTTGAGTGCAGGAAGAGCAGATTGAATGGTTTTAACCGCTCCAACGACCTGCAGTTTATAATCATCTGTAAACTCTTTTGGCTTAAAGCGATGGAAAGGTTTCAGATTGATGGAACCCGGGCAATAGACGAGGCCGTCAAGGTTCTCGGGAAGAAAATCCAGTTTCAGATCCTCGTCCATTACATCCAGATAATGGTATTCAATACCAGATTGATCATTCTCAACAGGGTCTTTGTAATAAGTCCCTGTTACCCTGTACCCTTGTTTAACCAGCCTCAGTGCCAGCTCGCGGCCAATTCCTGATGATGCTCCTATAATTAAGTATGTTTTCATATACATGTTAACAGGAAAACAAAAATTTTGTTTAATTTTTATTAAGACATATTAAACAATACTCTAAAAAATATACTCTGCTTTTTTAAAATTTCTCAATTTTATACCTTAGTCAAATACCAACACAAAAATAAATGGAATTAGAACCTTTTAGAAAAAATGACCTTTACAATATCGAAGCACTTCAACCCGAAGGATGGCCAAATATTGTGAATGCATTCAAATTTTACCTCGATTCTACATTCTGCTTACCAATAAAAGCATCCTCAAACGAAAAAATAACAGGAACAGGAGTTATTATTTTCTTCAAAGATACTTGTTGGCTTGCGCACATTATTGTGGATCCTGTCTTTAGAAAAAAGGGAATAGGCTCACAAATTGTTAATCATTTATTGACTATAGCTGATAAAAAATCATATAGAAAAAAGTTGCTGATTGCTACTGAGTCAGGACGGTCTGTTTATCAAAAGGCTGGATTCAGAGAGGTAACAGAATATTCCTTCTTTCATCGTCAAAATCCCGGCAGCTTTAATTATGATAAAAAAGGAGTTACCCCTTTTAATGAAAAGTTTCGTCAATCATTACTGGAAAAAGATCAGCAGGTAACCGGGGAAGACCGGTCAGCCCTTCTAAAACCATTTCTTCCTTATTCATTGTTATTAATAAAAAAAGGGAAATTGCAGGGTTATTATATTCCAGGCCTTGAAGAAGGTCCCATCATTGCAACAAATACAGATGCCGGGAAAAACCTGATGAGCATTAAATATGAAAGCGAAGAGAAAGCGGTTATGCCCTCCTCCAACGAAGAAGGAATAGAATTTTTAGAATCAAACGGATTTCTGAGATCGTCAACGAAAGGTACAAGAATGATCAAGGGCCCTTCTGTAAAATGGACACCGGAAAATATTTACAGTCGAATTGGTGGAAATTTTGGATAGAAAAAAGGCCGGAGAGTTTCCCCGGCCCGATAAATCTTACTCTTTACCTGCTAATTTCTTTACTGGTTCAAGTCCAAGGGTTGTCCCTTCCTGAATGGCTTTAAGCACAGCACCTCCTCCGGTAAATATGTAATATTTCGGATGGTCAAGAGCCACAATATACAATCCTGGTAATAATCTTTTCAGCTCCTGCATCGTATCACCGCCTCCATAAAGCTTAACAGCATCAACATTTTCATCAATAAGCTGGTCAAGCGCTATGGTTCCGTCGTTAAAATGAGGCGTAAATCCCATCACTGCATTTACAAAAATGGTACTGGCATCATGGAAGACTTCCATTACCCGGTCTTCTTCGAATGACTTCCTCGAAACGTCTGTAATATAATTCAGCTTGGTTCCGGGCTTTAATTCATTGATATTGTGTTCTCTGTATTTCCCTTCAAACTTTCCGTCGAGCGTATCGGATTCAATAATATAGGGTAACTCAACTATTTTCTCCTTATTATGGGTTTCCGCATAATCCACAAATTCTTTGGCCATTTTGTAGTCATCTTTCGATATGCCTTTGATATCCAGGTCATACTTAGCAGAAAGATAAGCATTGTAAATAATTCCTCCAAGTACCAGGTAATCCGCTTTTTCAAGCAACGCATATAAAGAATCAGCCTTGGTATCAAATTTGGCTCCTGCCACAACGGCCACAAAAGGTTTTTCGGGATTGTAAATTCTTTCCAGGTTTTCAATCTCTTTTTGCATCAGGTAGCCTGCATAGGAAGGTAAGTAATTATTAACGCCCACAGTAGAGGCATGAGGCTGCCACGAACCAAAGGCATCGTTCACAAAAATATCTGCCAGTCCGGCAAGTTGATTGGCAAAACGCTCAGTCACTTCACCCCCTTCTTCTTCTCCGTAAAACCACCGGGTGTTCGGAAGGTATATCCCGTCAATCTCCCCCTCCTTTAATTCACGGATCATATGGTTGATATTAGTCTCTATACCCAAGTATCCCTTATCACCATGCTGATAAAATTCCGGTACCTTCATGTTAATGTGCAGTTTATTCTTCAGGTAATCTACAATAGGCTGTACTGAGGTATCCGGATTAATCTCGATTTCCCCGGTTTTTTTATCCCGTGGTCGCCCGACGTGTGTCATCAGGATAATCTTTCCACCTCTTGCGTTGATATGATACATTGTACCAATGGTTGCATCAATCCTGTAAGGGTCATGTATTTCACCTTTTTTAACTACATTGTGGTCCACACGAACTAACACAACCTTATCTTTCAGATCAGCTTCCTGGATCAGTGGTATGTCATATTTTTCAATCATAAATATTCTCTTTTTAGTTTGAAAATTAAATTACAAAAGTATTTAACATCAGTCAAACACATTTGATTAAAAAATGTTAAAGCTACAATCTGCTCACTCTACCCCTTCTCTTATAGCTTTCAAACTGGGCAATTCTTTTCCCTCTATAAATTCCAGCAGTGCCCCCCCGGCGGTTGAGATAAAACTGATTTTATGTGCAAGGCCGTATTTATTTACGGCTGCAATCGAGTCTCCCCCTCCGATTAAGGAAAAAGCACCTTTATCAGTTGCCCTGGCTACAGCCATAGCAATTCTTAACGTACCATTGGAAAAGTTAGATAACTCAAAGACACCAATAGGACCGTTCCATAAGATAGTAGAAGAATTTTCAATGGCTTCTGCAAACCGGTTTGCACTTTTAATGCCAATATCCATTCCTCTCCAGCCCTTATCTATTTTATCAATTGGACTATGGCGGATTTCTGTCTCATTTTTAAATTCCTTTGCAACTACACAATCAACTGGCAACATAAGGTTTACATCCAATTCACGGGCTCTTTCAAGGATTTCCCGGGCCACACCTACATAATCTTCTTCTATCAGGGAATCGCCAACATCACCTCCCATTGCCCTGGCAAAGGTATAGGCAATTCCCCCTGCAATAATCAGATTATCTGCTTTTTCCAGTAATGCATGAATAATCTGGATTTTAGTTGAAACTTTGGCGCCTCCAAGAATAGCTGTAAACGGATGTTTTGTCTTTTTAATCACCCGGTTTATGTTGTGAATCTCATTTTCAATAAGATACCCAAACATTCTATTATCCGGGAAAAATTTGGCAATGGTGTAGGTAGAAGCATGTGAACGATGAGCTGTTCCAAATGCATTGTTTACATAGACATCACCAAGCTCGGCCAGTTGTCTTGCAAACTTTTCATCTCCCTCTATTTCTTCTTTATGAAACCTTAAATTTTCCAGAAGTAAAATTTCACCTGGTCTCAGATTCTCTGCTGCTAATTGCACTTTCTTTCCAATACAATCATCGACAAACTTAATTTCTTTATCAAGGATCTTAGAAAGATAGGAAACAATATGCTTTAAAGAAAGGTTGTCATCATATTTTCCTTTAGGTCTGCCCAGGTGAGTAAGGAAAATAATAGATCCGCCATCTGTAAGAATCTTTCTTACAGTCTGTAATGCTGTAATAATGCGTGTGTTGTCTGTAATATTTTTATTCTCATCAAGAGGAACATTAAAATCCACCCGCATGAGTACTTTTTTATTCGCAAAGTTATAATTGTCTATCGTTAGTTGTTCCCGTACAGCTTTTAAACTGGGCAATTCTTTCCCTTCAAGATACTCAAGCAAAGCACCTCCGGCCGTGGAAATATAACTAATCCGGTTGGCGAGTCCATACTTGTTCACAGCTGCAATACTGTCACCGCCGCCAATCAATGAAAAAGCGCCCTGGTCAGTGGCATCTGCAACTGACATAGCTACTTTTAATGTTCCCATTGAAAAGTTAGACATTTCAAATACACCTATTGGTCCGTTCCATAATAATTTGGAAGAATCCCGGATCACATCTGCAAACTGATTGGCCGACTTAATTCCAATGTCCAGACCCATCCAACCTTCAGGAATTTTATCAATCTCACAATGCTTAATATTGGCACTGTTTTTAAACTCATCTGCGATAATACAATCTGTGGGTAAATAAAGATTAACCTTATATTTTTTTGCTTTTTCAATAATATCTTTGGCTACCTCTAAATATTCGTCTTCCACAATGGAATCTCCAATCTCTCCTCCCTGTGCTTTTACAAATGTATAAGCAATCCCGCCGGCTATGAGTAAATTATCTACTTTTTCAAGAAGGGCTTCAATAATATGTATTTTTGTAGAAACCTTTGAACCACCCAGAATGGCGGTAAATGGGTGACGAGGCTCGTTCAAAACCCTGTCGATATTTTTTATTTCACTCTCTACCAAATAACCAAACATTTTCTCTTTAGGAAAATATTTGGCAATGGTGTAGGTAGAAGCATGAGCTCTATGTGCAGTTCCAAAAGCATTGTTTATGTAAACATCTCCATAAGATGCCAGTTTTTTGGCAAATTCTTCATCTGCCGCTTTTTCCTCTGTATAAAAACGAAGATTTTCAAGAATCAAAACTTCCCCTGGCTTCAGATTTTTCGATTTTTCTTTGGCCTCCTCACTAAGGCAATCGTCAACAAAATGAATCTCCCTGTCAAGTAATTTTGAAATATATGGGACTATATTTTTTACAGAAAGCTTCTCATCATGCTTCCCCTTGGGTCGGCCAAGGTGTGTCAAGAGAATTACCGACCCTCCTTCACTTAAAATTTTCTGTATGGTAGGCAAAGCCGTTACAATCCTTGTATCGTCAGTAATCTCAAGACTTTCATTCAGGGGCACGTTAAAGTCAACCCGCATTAATGCTCTTTTACCGTTGAAATTATAATTATCAATTGAATACATATTCTGAGTGAATTTAGAAATTGAAAGCTAAATATAAAAAATTTATTTTATTTACCTTTGAAACTATCTTGGAAACCTTAAATCTAATCTCTGGAAGGAATGCAATTTAAAGAAATCATCGGACAACATAAAATAAAAGAGCAATTAATAAATTCTGTAAAGGAAAACCGTATACCGCACGCCCAGTTATTTATCGGACCATCCGGAGCCGGAAAATTATCGCTGGCAATTGCTTATGCCCAATACATCAACTGCGAGGACAAACAAGATAACGATTCATGCGGCAGATGCCCAAGCTGCCTGAAATATCAAAAATTAGTGCATCCCGACCTGCATTTTGTATTCCCCGTAAAAAAGGCTTCGGAATCGAACCCGGAAACAAGTGATGATTATATGAATGTCTGGATTGAAACGCTTCTTGAAAACCCCTACCTGTCTCCCAGAAAATGGTACGATAAGCTGGCCCTGGAAAACAAACAGGGAATTATTCCTACCAGCGAAAGTGCAAGGATTATAAAAAAAATAAGCTTTAAAACTTATGAAGCTGAATATAAAACCATGATTATATGGTTGCCCGAAAGAATGCACCGAAGCGCTGCAAACAAGCTTTTAAAATTAATTGAAGAGCCTTCTGAAAAAACCGTATTCCTGATGATTTCAGAAAATTCAGATCTTATTCTTCCTACCATACTTTCCAGAACGCAAAAAATTAAAGTACCAAAAATCGACGATGAAAGCCTGTTTAACTCAGTAAGTGATACTTTCAACCTGGACTCAAAAAAAGCTCAGGAAATAGTCAGGCTGGCAAACGGAAGTTATATTCAGGCGCTGCAACATATTAATGAGAATGAAGAAAATAGTGAAAATCTCGAGCGGTTCAAGTCACTTATGAGGTTGTGCTATAGCCAGGACATCGTAGAACTTTTGGGATGGACAGATGAACTCGCATCTCTCGGGAGAGAAAAACAGATTATATTCCTCAGGTATGCTACGCATCTTTTGAGAGAAAATTTTATGAAAAACCTGAAAATGGAAAAAGTGGTTTACTTAACTGAAGATGAAAACGAGTTTTCAAATAAATTTTCAGTTTTTATCAAACCGCAAAATGCCGGTAAAATCTTTAATGAATTTAACAAAGCATCCCGCGATATTCAAATGAATGCACACTCCAAAACTGTATTCCTTGATATGTCTTTGAAAATAATAAAATTGTTAAAAATATAATTTTCATTAATTTTGCAAAAAGATAATTTAATTTTTCACGTTAAATTATGAAACATATAATTTATCATAAGCATATTATGAGGTCACTATGGACACAACAAACTCAAACAATATATCCGACAATAAATCTGTACGAGACAAAAAAAACTGGCCCTGCGATTTCTGCAAACCCGAACATTACACAAAACTACCAGTAAGAAACTGGCTTAAGGACATTCCAGGCTCACAGAATTCTACAGACATCGTTGAAATACGTTTTAAAAATACACGGAAAGAGTATTTTCAAAACATCAATCACTTGCGCCTGAATGAAGGAGACATTGTAGCTGTTGAAGCTTCTCCGGGCCATGATATTGGAATAGTGTCGCTTACCGGGGAACTGGTTCTGAGGAAACTGGAAAAGGATAACATTTCTCCCCAGGAAACAGAATTTAAAAAGATATACAGAAAAGCAAAGGATACTGATATTGAAAAATGGCGACAGGCTGTCGCCCTGGAACAAAAGACCATGATAAAAGCCAGGCAAATTGCCCGCGAACTTAAGCTTGATATGAAGATTGGCGATGTGGAATACCAGGGAGACAAAACAAAAGCCATATTCTATTATATTGCTGAAGAGAGGGTTGATTTTCGGGAACTTATAAAAGTTCTTGCAGAAGAATTTAAAATAAGAATTGAAATGCGGCAAATTGGAACACGACAGGAATCAGGAAGGATTGGAGGAATTGGTTCCTGTGGACGAGAACTCTGCTGTTCCAGTTGGATTACTGATTTTGTCTCTGTTACCACAAATGCAGCCCGGCATCAGGAGTTATCTCTGAATCCACAAAAACTGGCCGGACAATGCGGCAAATTAAAATGCTGCCTGAATTATGAACTTGATTGCTACCTTGATGCTAAAAAAGATTTTCCGGATACAAGTATAAAACTCGAAACCAAGCAAGGAACTGCATACTACCAAAAAACCGATATCTTTAAAAAAATTCTCTGGTATACTTTCAATCCTGAAACTTCAGAAAATCTTATTGCTGTTACAGTAGAAAGAGTAAAAGAGATCATTGAATTGAATAATAAAAATCAAAAACCGGATGCGCTGAATGAAATTGAAATAAGCCAAAATAATAATATTAGTTTTGAAAATGATGTTGGAATCGGCAGGATAGACAGATTTGAAAAAAAGAAAAAAACAGGAAAAAAGAAATCCAAAAAAAACAAGCGTAAAAAGAAAAGACCCAATGATAAGAAAAAATAAAAATTCCCTTATAATTATCCTGTTCTCCCTATTTGTAATCTTTGGATGCCAAAAAGAAAGGGTTTACAATAAAACTTATGATATTCCTGAAAATAAATGGAATAAAAACAACATAGTCAATTTTAAAGTACCTGTTGAAGATACACTGACTGCTCACAATGTATATTTGCATGTCCGGCACTTGTCAAAATACGACTTTCAAAATCTTTTTCTCTTTGTAAATGTTTCATCTCCCGAAGGTTACTCTGTAAAAGATACTTTCGAATGCATGCTGGCAAATGATAAAGGACAATGGTATGGCAGCGGATGGGGCGATGTATATCACAACAAAATACTGTATAAAAAGAACATTCTGTTTCCTGCATCAGGAACATATTCTTTTGAACTACAACAGGCAATGAGGAAAAAGAATCTGAAACATATCTCAGATGTAGGACTGGAAATAAGAAAATCAAACCAGAAAATAAAGTGACAAAAAACAAACTTGAACGATTTGCTGAAATGAAAACTTTCTCAAATGTAATAGAACCTTCATTTGAAGAAATTTTCAATGCAGATTATAAATTAAAAGGAAAATGGCATAAAAATTACTTTCAAAACAATTATCCAATCATCCTTGAACTGGGTTGTGGAAAAGGAGAATACACGGTCAACCTTGCCAGGGAATATCCTGATAAAAACTTTATTGGAATTGATATTAAAGGAGCCCGGATGTGGAAAGGAGCAAAAAAAGCCAATGAGGAAAACATCCCCAACGCCTTATTTCTTCGTACAAGAGTAGATTTTATCAACTCCTTTTTCGACACCGATGAAATTGATGAAATCTGGATAACTTTTCCGGATCCTCAGCCCAAAAAAGTAAAAAAACGCCTCGTCTCAACAAAATTTCTGCGTTATTACCAACATTTTTTGAAAGACAAAGGAATCATACATCTGAAAACAGACAATACAGATGTTTATGAATATGGCTGTAAAATAACTGACTTAAACAACCTGCGCGTTCTTAAAAACACCCGTGATATTCATAATTCTGAAGATGAAGAATTAAAACCAATAAGACAAATTCAAACATTCTATGAACAAATGTTTATAGATGAAGGAAAAACAATTAAATATCTGTCATTCAAACTGAATAAAGAAAAAGAACTCCTCGAACCCAAAGATGACAAATAAATCTTTCTTTCAGAGAGTATACGAAGTTACCCGGCAGATACCACCGGGCAAAGTAACTTCCTATGGAGCTATTGCAAGGTACCTCGGATCCGGACAATCAGCACGCATGGTAGGTTGGGCAATGAACAAATCATTTTCAGAAAAAGAATTTATCCCGGCTCACAGGGTGGTTAACAGGAATGGATTACTAACAGGCAAAAATCATTTTCCCGGACAAAACACAATGCAGGAACTCCTTGAACAAGAAGGCATAAAGGTAAAAGACGATAAGATTCTGAATTTTAATAAATGCTTTTGGGATCCCAATAAAGAATTAGTAGATTAACCTTCATGAATTTTAGTTTTTTATAATTATTTTTGCCTTTTATTTAAATCAAATTAACATTACATATGAGTTATTCCAATAAAGAAATCCTGGACATCCTCAGAAAGGTTAAACACCCTGACAAGCAACAGGATATTGTGAGCCTCGGGATGGTTGACGATATTAAAACCGAGGGTACAAAAATAAGTTTTAGCTTATTATTTAAAAATTCGAATGATCCGTTTATCAATTCTATAAGAAAAGCATGTGTTCAGGCCATCGAAAAAAACCTGGAAAACGCAGAAATTAAAGGAAACATAACCGTCAAAGTTCCTGAAAAAGAAACCGGGAAGGAAAAAGGGAAAGAGAATGAAGAGATTCTTCCGGGAGTAAAAAATATTATTGCTGTAGCCTCCGGCAAAGGAGGTGTAGGAAAATCAACCATAGCAACAAACATGGCAGTTAGCCTGGCAAAAACAGGAGCCAAAACAGGTCTCATAGATGCTGATGTTTTTGGCCCGTCTATTCCCAAAATGTTCAACGTGGAAGGACAAAGGCCCCATGTTAAAAAGAAAGATGGCGTCGACCAAATTACACCTATAGAAAAGTACGATGTTAAAATATTATCAATTGGTTTTTTTATAAATCCGGAAGATGCACTGGTATGGCGGGGCCCCATGGCCACCAATGCTCTAAAACAAATGATACATCAGGGAGACTGGGGAGAGCTGGACTATCTGGTAATAGACCTGCCCCCGGGAACAAGTGATATCCATTTAACTCTCGTACAGGAATTACCCGTTACCGGCGCTGTGATTGTCAGTACACCACAAAATGTTGCCCTGGCTGATGCAGTTAAAGGCATACGCATGTTTACAAACAAGAACATTAATGTGCCTGTACTTGGATTAATTGAAAATATGTCTTGGTTTACGCCCGAAGAATTGCCGGAGAACAAATATTTTATATTCGGAAAAGAAGGATGTAAGAAACTTTCTGAAAAAGAAAACGTACCCTTACTTGGACAGATTCCTATTGTCCAGACTATAATGGAAGGAGGAGAGACAGGAACCCCTTCTGCCACTGATGAAAAATCAATTACAGGAAGGGCTTTTGCTGACCTGGCTAATGAAATCATTAAGCAGGTTGACAAAAGAAACAAAGAAGACGAACCGACAAAAAGAGTACATATTAAAAAACAATAACAAGAAAATTTATGGAACAGGCCAAAAGAAATGAAGTTGAAGAGAAGATCAAAAAAACAATAGACAAAGTAAGACCATACCTGGTTGCAGACGGTGGAAATATTGTTTTACATGAAATTACTGAAGACATGACAGTAAAAGTAGAACTTACAGGAGCCTGCGGAACCTGCCCATTCAGCATGTTTACACTAAAAAATGGTGTAGAACAAGCCTTAAAAAAAGATGTGCCGGAGGTAAAAGAAGTTGTTGCTATCAATCAGTAAAAAAAATTCCTTTTTGAAAGAAGGGCTGCAATCAGCCCTTTTTTTGTGTTTGCTTTTTAAATAATCTGATATATTTTTACAAAATTGCAAATTTTCTGTACAGATATAATATCATGCACATTTTTAAGTTATTTCTTTTAAAAGATAAGAAAATCAAGTTGAAGCAAACCATAAAAATATCAGCCCTTATAGTAAGTGTCCTGCTTTTATATAACTGCAGTACTGAGAAAAATACTGCCCTCAGGAGAAATTATCACAACCTGACTTCTTATTTTAACATTCTTTTTAATGGCCGGGAAAGCTTTAACGAAGGACTGGAACAATACAAAAAAGAATACAAATTCGATTATACCCGCACAATCCCTATATTTATTTATGGAGACAAAACGCTTTCAGAAAGTATCAAACCGCAAATGGAAGTTACCATTGAAAAATGCTCCAAGCTAATCAGACTTCACTCAATTACAGCCAAACCGGAAAATCTCAAAAAACAAAGAAAGCTTTCTAAGGATGAAAAAGAATATTATAACAAATCGGAATTTAACAAATTTGTTGATGACAGTTATCTGTTAATGGGGAAAGCATATTTCTGGCAAATGGATTACTATAATGCTGAAGAAATTCTGGAATATGCCATTAACGAATTTAAAAATAAAAAAGTAGATCAGGAAGCAAAAATATGGACTGCGAAAAGCAATATAGAACTGCAAAGATTCAGAAAAGCACGGGAGATTCTTACCAAACTCTCGGAAGAAGAAATTACGGAAAAGCTTAAGGCAGAATTTCAGGCTACGTTTGCGGATTTTTACTTAAAACAAGACAACCAGGACAAAGCCATTCCTCACCTGACAAAGGCTATTCAATACACAGATAAAATAGAAAGAAAATTAAGATATAATTACATCTTAGCACAGCTATACGAAGAAAAAGAAAACTATCAGACTGCCCTGGACTATTATAACAAAGTGATTGAACAGAACCCTGATTACAGGATGGAATTCAACGCCACCCTGAAAAAAGCGTGGTTGCACAAACGTACTGATAAGGAAACAGATGGCATAAAAAAAGACATCAAAAAGATGCTAAAAGATGACAAAAACATTGACTACAGGGACCAAATTTATTATGCGCTTGCCAAAATTGCCATCCAGGAAAACAATGTGAATGAAGCAATAAAATATTACAAAAAATCGGCCCAGTCAAGCACAAAAAACAATAATCAAAAAGGAATATCATTCCTTGAACTGGCAGATATATTATTTGAGAAAAAAAATTACACTCAGGCTCAGGCTTACTATGACAGCTCAATTACTGCTCTGGAAGAAGACTATCCCGGATACGCCGACCTATACCTAAAAAACAAATACCTGACAAAACTGGTTGATAATCTGAACACTATTGAGTTTCAGGATAGTGTACAGAAAGTTGCTCAAATGAGCCCCAAAGAAAGAAATCAATTAATACAAAACCTGATAAACCAATATAAAAAGAAACAGAGAGAAGAGGCTCAAAAAAAGGCAAGACAACAGAAATTTGATGTAATGCGTTACAACACTCAGCAAAGAGCCAATAACAGAAGACAGCAGGGAGGAAAGTGGTACTTCTACAGCCCGCCTGCTGTGGAAAGAGGAAAGGCATCCTTCAGAAGAAAATGGGGAGAGCGTAAACTTGAAGACAACTGGAGAAGAAGCACAAAAAGTCAGAGCGAATTTGGAGATTTTGCGGAAGATCAGCAAAAAGAGAAGAAACAGGAAGAACAATTCAGTAAATCCAACAAAAAATATTACATGCAAAATATCCCTCTTAACGATTCATTAATGGAAGCATCTCACAACAAAATAAAAGAGGCATATTTTAATGTGGGCACGGTTTATATGAACGACCTTAATAACTATCCTAAAGCAATTGATGCATTTGAAACTTTAAACAAAAAATATCCGGACTCAAAATACAAACTACCTGCATATTACAATCTTTACAAACTAAACAAAGATTTGGAAAACAATTCCAGGGCTCAGACTTATAAGGATAAAATTATCCAGCAATATCCTGAAACAAATTATGCCAAAGTTCTTTCTAACCCAAATTATTTCAAAGAACTGGAAAAGGAAAAAAACAAAATTGAAAAAATGTACAGTGAAACACTGGAAGATTATAAAAACGGACAATATTACCAGGTAATTAATAAAGCAAATCTTGCTCATAACAAATTTAAAAACCAAAATTATAACGCTCGCTTCGCTTTTCTTAAAGCCATGGCAAAAGGTAAAACAGAAGACATTATTTCATACAGAAAATCCCTTGAAAAAATTACAGAAAATTATCCTGACACAGAGGTTGGCAAGAGAGCTATGGATATGATCGCATATCTTAAAAAAACAGAACTGGAACAAATTAACAGAAGAATTTCGCAGGTTAACAAAGAAACAAAAGACAAAGAAACAAGCTCAAAAGAAACTGAACAAAAAGATTCAGAGCAAAAAGAAGCGACTCAGAAACAAGAAAAAACAAAAAATACCGGAGAAACTGCTGCGGAAGAAAAATCTTCGCTGTATACTTTTTCCAGAAAAGAACCTTATTACTTCGTGATTATTGCCAATACCGAAAAAACTGATATTGGACAGTTAAAATTTGACCTGATCAACTTCAACCTCGATTACTTTCTGCAAAAAGATTATACCACAAGCAGCAAAAAGTTCAATGAATTTAATACTGTTATTGTAGTGAAAAAGTTCAAAAATTACGAAACGGCTAATAAGTACTACAATATCATGAGTAAGAAAGAAGAAAGAGTGTTCAAAGAAATTTCTAAAGATAATTACAACTATTTTTTCATTTCAGTTAAAAATTATATCAATTTGCTTGAAAAACAAACGATAATTGAGTATCTTAAATTCTTCAACAATAAGGTGATATAACAAACTACAGCAAGAAAAGAGAGAAGGAAATCAGAATGAAAGCTGCAAAAATTTTATGGGTAGATGATGAAATTGATCTTTTAAAACCTCATATTTTATTCTTAGAAGAAAAAGGTTATCAATTAATGACAACCACAAATGCTGATGATGCTTTTGACTTGCTGGCTAATGAGTCATTCGACCTCATCCTGCTGGATGAACACATGCCCGGATTAAGCGGCTTAGAGGCATTAAGCAAGATTAAAGACTTAAATCCTTCGGCTCCTGTGGTAATGATTACAAAAAGTGAAGAAGAAAACATTATGGAAGAAGCCATTGGCTCCCAGATTGACGATTACCTTATTAAACCGGTCAATCCTAATCAAATCCTGCTCTCTATAAAAAAACAACTGGAAAACAAAAAATTAATAACTGAAAAAACGATTTCAAATTATCAAACTCAGTTCCAGGAGATATCGCAACAAATACAAAATGCAAAAAATTATGACGATTGGTGCGATGTTTACAGAAAATTGGTCTATTGGGAACTGAACCTTGAAGATAAGGGCGAATCAAATATGAAAGAAGTACTGGCAATGCAAAAAAGTGATGCCAATACAGAATTCGCCAAGTATATTCAAAAAAATTACAGAAGCTGGTTTGAGTATAACAACAAAAATAAACCTCTTCTCTCGCCTAATGTTTTTCAGCAAAGGGTTGTGCCTCTTTTAAAAAATGATGAAAACATCGTTCTCATCTTAATCGATAACCTAAGATTCGATCACTGGAAATTTATCGCTCCCATGATTAATGAACATTTTAATATTGAGTATGAGGAAATTTATTACAGCATTTTACCCACTGCAACTCAATATTCAAGGAATTCTTTTTTTGCTGGTTTAATGCCCTATGAAATTTCAAAAATTTATCCTGATATCTGGCTGGATGATGAAGATGAAGGAGGAAAAAATCTTAAAGAGGAAGAGCTTCTTAATAGCCAGATCGAGCGGCTGGGCCTTGACCTCCGTTTTAACTACCAAAAAGTAAATCAACCCAAAACCGGGAAAAAAGTTATTCAGTCTCTGCACAACATGCTAAGCAGTCAGCTCAATGTGTTTATATACAATTACATCGATATGCTTTCGCATGCAAGAACTGAATTTGATGTCTTAAAAGAACTGGCAAACAATGAATCTGCCTACAGATCTCTCACATATTCCTGGTTTAAGCATTCACCCCTTAATCAATTGCTGAAAGAATTATCTGAAAAAAAAGCAAAAGTGATTATTACAACTGATCATGGAAGTATCCTTGTACAAAACCCAAAAAAAGTTGTTGGAGACAAAAAAACATCAGTAAATCTTCGTTATAAACACGGAAAAAATCTATCATATAAAAAATCTGAAGTATTTGCAGTAACTGATCCGAATAAAATTCATCTTCCAAAACCCCATGTAAATTCTAAATACATCTTTGCAACAAACCAGGATTACCTTGTATATCCAAATAATTATAATTATTATGCAAATTATTATAAAAGTACTTTTCAACATGGGGGAATATCTATGGAAGAAATGCTTATACCATTCATTGTACTAAATCCAAAAGAATAATTAAGTAAGGCAAAAAAATGGAACGGATCGAAATAAATTCATTATCTGAATTATCTAAAGTAGCAAAAAACCTATTGACAAACTATTCTAAAAATAGGATATTTGCATTTTGGGGAGAATTGGGATCGGGAAAAACGACTTTCATTAAAGCTTTATGCAATGAATTAGATATTATAGATATTGCAAGCAGTCCCACATTCTCAATTATTAACGAATATAAAACAAGCAAAGGAGAACAGGTATACCACATGGATATGTACAGGATCAAGTCGCTGGAAGAAGCATTTGACATAGGTATCGAAGACTATCTGTTAAATGACAGTTATTGCTTTATTGAATGGCCTGAAAAAATACATGACCTTCTCCCTTCAGATATGGTATCTGTAAAAATATCTTCTGTGGATAAAAACAAACGAATATTAGAAATAGAATAAAAGACAGATAAAACATAAATAGTTTTATTACGTATTAGTTGGTACTTGAAACCCTAACTCTATGGATATAAATAAAAACTCTGGCAATTTTTCCCTTAAAAGCGCAGGGTTCTACCCTCAGGAAGAGATGTTGGAGACCAGAAGGAAGCATTCAAAGCTTGTCATTGGAATACCAAAAGACAATGATAAAGTTGAAACAAGAGTGGGCCTTACTCCTGAAGCTGTAGAAATTCTGGTAAACCAGGGGCATGAAGTAATTATTGAAAGTGGCGCCGGTAAAGGAGCCAATTACTCCGACCATGAATATAGTGAAAACGGTGGTTTTATTGTTCAGGAAAAAGGACAGGTTCTCCAATGTGATATCATTCTAAAAATATCACCCCTTACTGAGGAAGAACTTGACAAGCTGAAAGGGGATCAGATTATTTTTACCAGCCTGACACTACCTATCCAGAAGGAACAATATTTCAGGAAACTCATGAAAAAAAAGGTGATTGCTGTTGCCTTTGAATTGCTAAGAGATGATGACAACAGTTTCCCTGTTTTAAAAGGAATGAGTGAGATAGCAGGAACAACAAGTGTTTTAATTGCCTCTGAATATCTTAGCAGTTCACAAAAAGGGAAAGGTGTTCTTTTAGGTGGTGTAAGTGGAATAACACCTGCAGAAGTGCTTATTTTAGGGGCAGGTACAGCAGGTGAATATGCGGCAAAGGCAGCAATTGGTCTTGGTGCTTCTATAAAAGTATATGACTATTCTCTGATTAAATTAAGAAGATTTCAAAAACACCTGGGAATGCGAGTTTATACCTCTGTTTTCCACCCAAGAGTGCTGGGGAAAGACCTGCAATCTGCCGATGCAGTAATTGGAGCATTGTATAAAAGAGAAGATACTCCCCAGTTTTTAATCACAGAAGACCATGTAAGAAAAATGAAAGAGGGTTCTGTAATTATAGACCTGAGTATTGACCAGGGAGGATCTGTTGAAACTTCGCAAATAAGAAGTATTCATGATCCTGCTTTTAAAAAGCATGGTGTAATCCACTATTGTGTCCCTAATATTGCAGCAAAAGTAGGGAGAACTGCTTCTATTGCACTTAGCAATGTGTTCTATCCTCTTATTCACAAAATTGGAGAGTACGGAGGCATAATGAATTACCTGAAAGAAAACAGAGGTCTCCGAAGTGGTACATATATTTATAATGGAATTCTAACAAACAACCAGATTGGCCATCTTTTTAATATTCCCTCAAGGGATATTGATCTGCTTATGGCGGCATTTTAACAATATAATAAAGAAGCAAACCGTTATTATAATAAGTAACGAAATCTAATTTTTTTTGATATTAAATTATATTTATTTAATTTTATTGCACATAAAATATTTTAAGATATGGAGCCTAAGAAAACTAAAAAAGCTAATCTAGAAAAGAAAAAAGGCCTTTTTCTTGAAATTGGTTTCGTGGTTACCCTTGGAATTGTTTTACTTGCATTCGAATGGGGTACAAAAACCAAAGAAGTAAAAGGTTTTCAACAACAAGAAAAGGCGGATGTAGCACAGGAAAGCGTCCCTGTTACAAGACAAAAGCAAAAGAAACAGCCGCCACCACCTCCTCCACCTCAAGCGCCAGAACAATTAAACATTGTTGAAAATGATGTTGAAATTGATGATGAGCTGGACATTCAGACAACAGAAGCAGACCAGGATACAGAAGTTGATTACGATGCATTTGGTCAGGAAGAAGAGGAGGAAGAAGAACAGCAGATTTTTGTGGTTGTTGAGAACATGCCATCATTTAGAGGAAAAGGTGTATCTGCTTTTAGAAATTATGTACAAAAAAACCTTGAATATCCAACTGTAGCACAGGAAAACGGAATTCAGGGAACTGTTTTTGTGAAATTTGTAATTGATACAGATGGAGGAATTTCAAATGTTACGGTATTAAGAAGCCCGGATCCATCTCTTAGTGAAGAAGCAAAAAGAGTAATTGGAAACACTCCGAAAGGATACTGGGAACCAGGTACACAGAGAGGAAAACCTGTTAGAGTACAGTACACAATTCCAATTGTATTTAAACTACAATAATCAAAGCATTTTAAATAAAAACCCCGGTTTCGCCGGGGTTTTTTTTATTCTGTTTTTTTATATTTCCTCCAGGTCCCCTGATGTTTTCACAACTTTGCAAAAAAAATTTTCTTCTTTTGGGCACAAGCAGATGTTTGTACCAATGGTGGTTAAATTGTTATATTACCACGAAAGCACGTATTGAGGCTAAGGCTGAGGCTAAGGCAAGGCTGAATCTTGGGGGAAATGGCTAGTGTTCAATGTTAAGTTGTTATATTATTCACTTCGTTTATGAAGATATACGTTGTTAAATAGTTACATTGCCACCATTGCACTAAAACACCAAAACCTCACTGAAGAATAATTTTCCTCGCTAACCCTTTAGTTCCCGGCAACTGCCGGAAGACTTTCGCACCTGTAGCCAAAACAATAGAAGATTTTTTCGAACGAAAACTGTTGCAACACCTGCGCGCAGGCCCGAAAAAATCGGCCGGGTTAAGGAGGGTTTGCAGGGGAGGCAGGCTAATTTTTTCTTGATTTTTTCACCTCCGTCTGCTACCACAGCCATACAGGTTTTTTTATCAAGAAAAAAGGAGAGCTAAATATGCAGAATGTTGAAAGTGCCCTTTGCCAATGTAATTCATTGTTATCGTGGCGAAAAAAAATTTCCCGCAGGAAAATCGCTTCGCATGTCCGCAAGAAAATTATTTCATTATGAAACTAAGAAACGTGGGTATCTTTAGATGGCTATTTAATCTTAGGTGCCTCATTTAGTTCAATAACCTAATAAATCTTAAACTTATCGGTCGATATGCTCTTAGCGCATAGGAAATGACCTTCCGGGCATGACTTATACCCATGCAATCCACAAGGCCGGCAATACAGTTTTGTTTCTGTTTGTACAACATAGCTCTCATCAGAAACAGGATAAAATCCAAATTCAGGAATAGTGGAACAAAAAACAGCAGTAACACTGGCATTCATTGCTGAGGCAATATGTAAGGGAGCTGAATCATTCACATAATTCATCAGGGCCTCCTCCATCAAAGCAGCCGTCTGTAAAAAACTTAAATGACCTGCAAGATTTATAATTTCTGAATGATCCGAAGCCTTTAAAATATCTTCACAGGCACCCTGGTCTCCCGGCCCACCAATAAGTATAACAGCAACATCCTTACTAAATCGGTTTATCAATTCTATCCACTTATTAGAAGGAAACTGTTTTGTATACCAAACAGATGTTGGCGCAATGCAAACATATTTCTCCCTCTTATACCCCTTAACCTTTTGATAGTCATCATCAGAGGGGTATAAACCAGGCCTCACAAAACCATCATCTGTAAGAGAAAAAATCATTTGCTGGTTTCTTGTTATTTCATGTTCTCCATTTCCTGGTTCATGCCTAAATTTCCAGTTATAGAATACAGAAAGTGGATTTTTCCTGAAACCTGCTTTTACCTTTCCCTTGATTAATAATGTAATTAATCCGGTCGTAAAAAATCGCTGCAGGTTAAAAACATAGTCGTATTTCTGTTTCCTGAGCAAACGAATAATTTTAAGAACATTCCTGTACTTTTGCTTTTGTTTATTCAGAATAAATACCCGGTTTATTTTGGGATGATCTTTTAATAAACCTTCATTCCCTTTGCGTAGCAGAAAATCAATTTTACTTGCGGGGTAAAATTCTTTAAGTTTTTCCACAACAGAAGTTGCAAGAATAACATCTCCTATAAAAGCGGTTTGAATGACTAAAAATCGTTTCACAAGCCAGTTTTAATAATTTCCTTTTTAAAAAATCAAACCGATACGCCAAAATCTCTGAGCGCATCATTCAACGAGGTTTTTTTATCTGTAGACTCTTTTCTCTT
>Ga0102934_1000451_pt1 | contig 27639 bp, 25 predicted proteins | sample SalPonR2_A_D1_MG_FD_78175 | JGI IMG/M metagenome (GOLD analysis project Ga0102934, IMG submission 78175) | Salt pond soil microbial communities from South San Francisco under conditions of wetland restoration - Salt Pond MetaG R2_A_D1_MG | ecosystem: Environmental > Aquatic > Marine > Intertidal... | reverse complement strand
GGGGAGAGGCGGCCTTGCAGTCCCTCCTGGCCTCGAGCGGCAAGCCTATCCTGATCATGTTCATGAGCAAGACTTGCGGGCCCTGCCGGATCCTGAAGCCGATTCTTGGCCGGGTGTTGAAGGTGCGTGGGCCTCGGACGACCCGGTCGGGTCCTGCGGCCTCACATCGTGGGCTCAGGCATGCTCTCGGTGCCCGCTTCGGGTCTTGTTTTCTCCGGCCATACCCGCGCAATGCTCGGCTTTCTTGTCCGATTATTCTTTCAGCCAGATTTCCCCCTGGTACCCGTCCCATCTTCTCTCTCGCTCGACATTTCCGCCTCGTTTTGTGCCCCCATATCTCTCCTGCTCGCGAGGTCAATTCTTCCCCCTCTCGTGGCGCAGACCGTGCTCACCTCCTCCGTTGCCTACCCATCTTCCCACAGGAATATGAAGGGCGGGTTCATTTTGTAGAAATCGACATCGAGGAACATCCAGACCTGACGTTGCAGTCCTCCGTGGCCGGGACCCCGACCGTGCAGCTGGTCAATCTGAAGAATCGGGCCGAGGGGGAGGAAGTGGTGACTCTGAGGGGGGTGAAGAAGGGGAGCGAGTACAAGGCGCAGATCGAAGAGGCGCTGGGGGGGCATGAGTGAGCACGAGGTAAATGACGACGATGAAATAGGTAACAGGGTCGAATGGAAATACAACGGAACGAGAAAGGCAAGGGGAGGAAAAAATCGTGGTTCAGTCGCTGCGACGGCGCAGACGGCGGCCCTGTGTAGATGAGGCCATCTTGATGCAGACTACTCAAATGCGTACAAGTTAGCGAACGATTTTAGCGTTACACACGAAAAGCCTGATTTACTTAAGAATTCCAACGTAAGACTGATCTATTGCAAGGCTCCTTTCATAGGCGAGCCCGTTTGAAAGTCAAAAAAGGATGCGAAATTACCAACACCGAGAACAATCATGCTGTGTAATTTATTTCAGCTTTCCGGCGCGATATTTGTTCAGTTCCCATCTCAGCCTTTTGAATTTACATGGCTTAGCAACAAAGCAAAGATGTGCATTTTGGAATGTATCGATACATGAATTTGCCCCTTCAGCATGAGACAAATATGAGCTGCGTTGAGGGAATTGGGCATACTTCACGCCCGAGCTCGACAGGCATGCAGATAGCCGCCATCGCGTTACCTCCTTTGTCTTCGCAGAATCCGCTTAGAAATAAGTATGCCTGTGTTTATAAATAGCTCATAAAGATGCATACCTATTAGCGCTTTCAGTACGGTAGAGGACGCGGTGCTTAGTTTGCCTCGATTGCTTTCGTATTGCGTACCCCCCGCGTATGCCCCCGAAGGAAAACTTCAAGTGACGAATACCGCCGTGGCACCACAACTCTCACCTCCCATCCACGCAACTTATACGTTCATCATCTAGTACCTAATCACCATGGAGGATGTAAAGCATGCTTATGATCTTTTGAAGCTTCTCATTGCTGTTTCGGGGCTAGCAGTCATGGTAAGTGATTGAACGTGTAGTCATACATGAAGGACTGCACCTCCGTTCTACATGGCGAGATAGAAATTGATTCACCCAAGTATATATCCATACATTATTTTAGAATTATTTCCTGATAAAAAGTGTTTGAAGTGCTTACGACTTTGTGTCTATTTCTCGGCGCTGCATCATTCGCTGATATTCAGTGTTTCTGATGATCCCATTTCCCTCCCTACGGTGCCTCCCTTTTGTTTCACTTGCTTTCTTTCGCTCTCTTTTTCTCTTTCTGTATTCTCTCGCTTTCGCTGTTGTGCCCCATCACATGGCCGTGGCGATCTGTAACCCTATACCTCACATATCTATACCCGTCTAATGCTTACACGTCGGGCTCTACTTCTACAGCGTGATTCTATCTACTACCAGTGGCTCCGGGGCCATTTTTTCCTGCCTATAGTTGGTTTTGCCGCAATGGTTCTACGCATTAAAAGCGCCTTTGCACCCGCATTCTCTGAAGTCCACAATTTTAACTCTTCAACGGTCCACACGATCGCGCTTCCACCCTCCCTCCTTTCTCGCCTCCTGTTTATCCTCTCCCCTAGCCCCCTTGCGCCCCAGTACACCCCCTACCTCACCCTTTTCCACGACATCCTCGCTCTACTGATCTTGTACAACACCATTCAGGCTGTCCGCCACCTCCGTCGTCTCCAATGGCACACACTGAACTCGCGTGTAAAAGGTGTCGTCTTTAACGCCATACGGCAGGCGGGGCCCGTGCGAAGAAAACTGGAGGCAGAGACGCGTGCTCTGGAGGCCTCCCTGGAGCGTTCGCTGAGGCCCCCAGGCTGGAACAAGGGCAGTTACACGGGGGGAGGGAGGCGTTCCCTGCCCACGGAAGGGCTGGCGGCCGAGGCTCTCCTCCGGGAGATGGAGGGCTTCGTGGCCAAAGAGGAGAGGAAGTGGAAGGGCGGGTGGGTGTCCGGGGCGGTCTATGGGGGAGAGGAGGCAGTGGGGAACTTGATGGGCCGCGCGGTTGCCTTGTACGCCTTGGCAAACCCCCTGCACCCCGACCTGTGGCCGAGCGTGATGAAGTTCGAGAGCGAGGTGTGCGGGATGGTCTGCCGGCTCGTGGACGGGGGGGACCCGGACGTGGTAGGGTGTTTGACGTCAGGCGGGACGGAATCGATCCTCTTGGCCGTCAAGGCGAGCCGAGACCGGGCCTGGGCGGAGAAGGGGGTCGGAAAGGCGGAGGGGGAGATTGTCGCCTGCGTCTCTGCCCACGCGGCGGTGCACAAAGCCGCGGACCTGATGGGATTGCGCCTCATCCTCGTGCCCATGGACCAGACCACCTACCAACTAGACCTGAGCGCCATGGAGGCTGCGATCACCGCCTCCACCGTCCTGCTCTACGTGAGTGCGCCCACATTTGCTCAGGGCGCGATCGACGACGTTGCCGGAGTCTCCCGCCTGGGCGGGAAGTACGGCGTCAGCGTGCACGTGGACTGTTGCCTGGGGGGGTTCATCCTTCCCTTTGCCCGCCGCGCCGGTTTTTCCGACCTCCCCACCGTCGATTTTTCACTGCCCGGAGTCACCTCCATGAGCATCGACACCCATAAGTACGGCTACGCGGCCAAAGGCACCTCGGTGCTCTGTTACCGGAGCAAGGCCGTGCGTCGCTACCAGTACTTCTGCTTCCCGTCCTGGACAGGGGGTCTGTACGTGACACCAACCCTGGCAGGATCGCGCCCTGGGGCTTTGAGTGCCGCCTGTTGGGCAGCCCTGATGCATGTGGGGGAATCTGGATACATAGAGCGGGCTGGAGCGGTCTTGCGCACCGCCAGAAGGATCGCGCAGGGTGTGCGGGAAGGAATCCCAGGCATCCGCTTGTTGGGCACGGCCCCGGCGATGATCGTATGCGTGGGAGGAACGAATGGCTTGGATATCTACGGTGTCGGTGACCGCATGAGTAAAAAGGGATGGAATCTGAACAGTTTGCAGTCTCCACCCGGGCTGCATCTCTGCTGCACTCTCCGGCACGTGGGGCGGGAGGAAAGCTTCCTACAGGACTTGAGAGAGGCAGCTGGCGAGGCTCTTGAAGAGATAAGAGAGGGAAAGACGGAGAAAGATAAGGGCTCGATAAAGGGGAATGCGGCCATTTACGGCATGGCGGCCACTTTGCCGGCCGGTCCCGTGAATGAAATGCTGGGAACATACACAGACTGCGTGTTGAAATCGTGAGAATGAGCTCTGGGCCCCACCTATCGATGGATGTAGGAGGGGGCAATGAACGGAGCAGGATTGCGTGGGCAGCTATAAATTCGAAGCGTATACACCCAAAGATCTTCCCAGAGGAGCGGAAGTCACGCATAGCTCGTAGGGGGCTCTACGGGGCTGGCAAGGTGGTGCGGATGGAGAGGGCTGATTAAGGATGTGTAGAGCTTCGATGGAATCGTTGTGCGTTTGCATTGAGTTCCGATTTCATATTTGTGACCTGAGCACCCGATTTCAGGAAATTAATGGTTTCATATTTGTGACCTGAGCACCCGATTTCAGGACATTAATTTGCGACGCATGCTTCTTGCCTGCGATCTTTTCCCGCTTTGCTTTATTTTTCCTCAGGCCCGCCCTTTGAGCCAGCCTGATTATTACTAGCTCGTCATAAAAATTATCTCGTGAATGCCTCCTACCGCCTAAATATTGAGGTATGAGGGGCGGGGCGCTTCCTACCCCTGATCTACCTCTCCCCAAAAGTCTTCGTACCCTGGATCTTCAGGCCCATGCTTAATGCTTTTGTCCGACAATGCCCCACAGGATGCGATAGGAGAAACTCAATCTTATTTGAATATATCTTCATGCCCTATTTGCGGGAATGAATGATCGAAGGAGAGCTTAATGTACAGGGAGACAAAGTAGTTGGTCGGCCAGGAGGCGCCTTGTCTTTCTATACAATCATTGCGGGCGCCTTGGGGCTTCTTCGGCCCCCACAACGTGATTCGCTTCCGTTCACTTTCCATAAGCTTTCTTGAAAACTTCTCATTTGGCGCTTTTTACAGACTCATATACTCCACGCGACCCATCCATTTACTCACCGGTCCCCGTGCTCCGTGGCTCTACTAATCCATCGCTTCTCCTGTCCGGCGCCCGCTCCGCCTACGCGCCTCACCATCTCTTGACCCATCCTGGACAAGTATACCCTTTGAATTCCCCTCCTGTTGCCCCCTCCCTGGCCGCTTTTCGTCCTCCTCTGGCGACAAGCGGCGGTCCAGCCAGGCGAAAATGTCCCGATAGACCGTCTCGATGTTCTCCTCCAGCTCGCCGCTTAAGAGAGAGTGCCACATACCCTCGTACAATTTAAGCTCTTTCTCTCGACTCCCAGACTTGGCATGAAACACCTGCAGGTAGCGTCCGGGGAAAGGTAGAGATCGAGAGAGGAAAGGACAGGAACCCATAGCATGCCTGGCAAGGCCCGTCTCCCGCACGCAGGGAGCGCTTCCTCTTGCTCACCTTGACGGTCTCCGGGCACGTAACCACGTCGGAATCCCCTTGGAGGAGGAGGTAGGGGTGTTGCACCTCGGAGGCACGTTGGGTCACAAGCTCTGTGGCCTCCAGGAGCTGGCAGGGGGAAGGAAATTAGGGGAGGGATAAGGAGGGCAACATACGTCAAGCTGGGCCAGCCAGGAGCTCATCCAAGACACACAAAATCGACGCACGACTTTTACCACCTTCTAGAAGCTTCCATTTGTCTCACCTGGAGCGCGGTCCCCAGCCTGGGCTTGAGCCTGTAGCCGTAGGGAGCTTTCTGTGCCATGGCCAGAACTTCCGCACGTCGGAACGCTTTGCTCAAGAGGTCCTTGGTAGGGGTCACGGGCAGTGTGGGCAAGAAAGGCGCGAGATGACGGAGGAAGGTGACCAAAGCCTTGGGGGGTTTCATGCGAGGAGAAACCTCCAGCATGGGCGCAAGCATTATGGCGCCTTGGAAGTAATTCGTCTGTTCCAACCCGTCCCGGAGCAGGAGCTGGACCACCACGTTCCCGCCCATCGACTCCCCGAGGAGGAAAGTAGGCAGCCCGGCGTAAGCGGAGTTGGATCGTATGTCTCGCGTGAACCACTGCCAATAGTCTTCCACAAGGGCAGCAAAAGAAGGCACGTAGGCATGTAATCCGTCACTCCGCCCATGCCCTTCAGGATCCATCCCTACCACCGCAAAGCCCTGCTGAGCCAAGCGAATGGACCGTGTCATGGGCAGAAAGGTGTTAGAGTCCGCAAACCCACAACACTGCACGACCAGGGCTCGTGGCTTGTCACCGACGTGCTGAGGCCACCATTCGCACGTATGCAGCAGCATGCCCCGGGAGTTAAGGATGTATTTCTCTTTACAAACAATGTGCTCCGGTATCGCGCACGGTGCTACATAAGGAATTTTGCGGCGGTCCTCTCCATAGTCCCTGACATGCAGAGTGGCAGGAGAAGCGTGGGGGGGAAAGAGCATGCGAAACAATAACCAAGACAGCCACGAGATGACTATCGCGTAGATCACCAGTCCCAGGAGTGCCGGAGTGTCCAGAACCATGGTGGAATTTTCCACCCGCTTTCTCTGCCTTCAGCGGTGCAATTCTATCCAGAAATGTGTAAGAAGAGAATTTCAGTTTACGTGCCTAAGAAATCGGTCCGGATGGGGGGCTGAAAGAGGGAGTTCACGTCGTGAAAAGCCACTCTTTGCCATCATCATCGGCTTGCTCACGTATATGATCAATTTCGGCAGTCTTTGATCGAAAGTGACACCATGCATATGATTTGTCAAACTAACATAGTGGTACGACCTGCGATCGCAGGGAGCGAGCTCATATCGCGCAGGGCACTTCAAGAAGCAGGTAGTGCCAAAAAGTATAGCACCAACAAATGCTTGAAAAATCTCCCTTTAAGCTATGAATAGAGCGAGATCCAGATGTCATACCAGTGGATCCTAAAAATAGATGAGAGTATTCACACGAGTCTGCTCCCGCAGCATCGCACAAAGTGAAGCAGACGCGCTCCTCTCTCCACCTCATACTATTGGTACGTGTCATCGGTTTGTTGATCCTTTTTATCGAGCTCGTGCCGGAGCGATCAACAAAGCAATTTTAATGATGCAAAACAGATTGTCGACGTATCTTACAACGGAGTCAGTCAAAAGCATCGATCACAGCCTAGCAAGTATAGATTGTAGCCGAGCAAGCATCGGTTTTTAGTTCCATAAAACCAAGCAAATAGCAAATTTGATAAGATATCCCTCGACCACAGGCAAGCAAGCATCGATACGTTATCCCGCAAAATCGATCACAACAGCGATAACAGCAAAGCAAATATCGTCCTTTGTAATCATCGTTATGGTCGTCCTTCCATTCGATCTGCCTGGAGTACAGATCGGTCTGTCATTCCATCTTTCACGAGCCTCTACTTTATTCTTTGCTTCGTTACTCTGTGTGTCTCCTTTTTCTTCACGCTTGTCATTCGTTAGTGCTGGTGCTGTCGAAACATTTGCATACGTATTCAAGAGCCCCGCAGGGATATGATTCAAAAGAACTGGCACGTCGGCTTCGAGGGATTCCAGGGAGAGGCTTGCCTTTGCGCTATCTCGAACGACTGCAAATCGCTTCTAGAGGTGTGTAAAGTATAAATGATTCATTGGGGCCGTCCTTCCCGCCTCTCCCTGTCCTTCCTCCCTCTTGCCCACAGCAGGCACCTGTCGTTGGGTGTTCTTTACGAAGTTTTTTGAGAGTCTTAGGAAAATCGACCGCTCTTCTCTCGTCAAGTTTACAAAGTTATGAGCGGGGACATGTACTACTGCTTCAGAAAGAAGTATTTCCATGTGATTGTGTAAAGACATACAATCTGTTATCCTATCTTTAGTCTGTGCGGGGAAGAACGGTGTAAGAATATAATGCATGTATGATATATCAGAAATCACCGTAAAGCATTTCGGAATCAGCGCACGTACCGATTTGTAGCCCTCTAGTATATTTCCAAGAAGGATTGCTTTGGAGAATCCGTTTTTTCCTTCATACCGGCAATACTAAAAAACCGACATAAGTTTGTTGCAGGGAAGGAGAGGGTCGAACCCAGGCTGCTGCGCATGTCATTTAATTAAACAACGGAGCTGAGGGAAACCTATTTAACATCACTGCATAAAGTTGCCTGTCTCGTAAATGTAGGTTTTGAGTGTGAAATATGGGCAGTAATCTTGCCCCAAAACAATTGCTAGCTAGCTATACTATCAGTACTAAAATTGGGAGAGCGCACAAGTAGTAGGTACTGAGTAGTGGCTATGAGTAACGGTAGCTAGCTAGCTAGCAACTCCCAGTACTATCTAAATAGGAAAATTGCACTACTAGTAGGTTCTGAGTAGCGACTAGAAAGGAGCTTCAGGACGAAAGCTCGGAAGGAGGTTCGGGACGGAGGTCCAGCAACCGTTACGAGTTCGAACGAGAAGCTCGCTTCGGGTAGTCTAAGGAAGGTAACGGCACGTTAAGTACGGGATCACGGACCGATTTTGACCTTTTTACGTCGCAACACCGAGATTAAGAATTCTAATTCGTCTTACTAGATAGATTTTCTATGATACACGGGGCCCATCTTGTACAATGTGAAGTTGATCGACAGTCAGCGGTGGCATTTATTGCGCATAAGAGACTCCTGGTCAGCCCATCTTCTGTGCGGGTACAAGGGCGCATACAATTTTACGAGACCTTGTCCTTATATATATAGCCTCATATTTTGACATCAATCAGACTCTCGTCTTTGGGTTGATTGAAGGAAGGGATGGGCCATCTTGCCGTTGGCGAGACCGCAAATCCTCGAGTGCTGCCTGATGTCAGGCGTGCGCGTCGCACGCACGATGCGACGACTTGGCACGGTATCGTTGATTTTTGTCAAAGTGGCTTGTACCATGTGACTCGCAGATCCATAAGTTTTATTCACAGAGACTTTATCTAAGTCGCAGAGGGTTTCAGGAAGTGAGATGCTCTACTACAACAACACAGTCGTAGAACATCGGGCATTGACAGTGAAAGAATTGTACGCATACACGGCCTTCTCGGTTTGCTCTTCATTTTTGGCCTCTTCTTTCATCTACTCACTGAGCCATATTCTCACTACAATCTACCAGCCTCTGATTCGTTCCTCACTTCAATTAAAGTTTTGCATCCCAATATAAGCTTGTGAAAGGTGTTCCTACAACACAAAAGGCTGTCACGCGAAAACAAACTCCCACAGGGAACACATTAAAGTAGAGCGTTAACAACGCCCCTGAAACACAATACATATGCGCCATGGCGAGTCTTTTGACAACGATGTTGTCTTTCGCATGAAGGCTGAAGCCAGCTTGAAAGGACATTGAGCGCATGACGGGCTTTCCCCTCTCGAAAAGAACCATTTAGGTACCCTCGTAGTTGAAGGCAACGGTAAGCACACCGTTGCTGCAGAAGAGAGGAAGCAGAGACCCGTAACCAGGCTCATCTCGAGCGCTGTACATTGCTCCCTGATTGTCGTTATAGTCATCGCCGAGTTGATAAACGTAGACAGGGGTGTCCGGAAAGCTATTAACGTAGCTGAGATAAGTTAAAAAGCCTTTCTTTTGTGTTTTCTTGGGCTGCGGGCACTGAATATTGACAAAATGGTCATCGTCGGTATCTGCGGGTGTGCTAAATTCATACACCCGGCCAGGTTTCACTCGCAAAGGCATGGCGACCGAGGCATTGAAGTCATCCCGAACGTAGGCCGCCGCGTCCATCGTCCTCATGTACCCACGTGCAGCGACCTGAGTGGTGCAGAGTCCAAGAAGGAGAAGCGTGGCCAGCGAAAACGTGGAGATCTTGACTTCACGCTTTTTGCTTTCCTGTGCAGTTGCTTCAGTATGGGCATGAAAAGAGATGTATGTGACTTTTGTGTGAATGTTCTGGTGCGTCGTATCGCAAGAGGTGCCGCATTCAGTTATTATCTGATTCACTGCTATCTTGTTATCCCTGGTGGCTAGTTCTCTGTCTCGCATCCATGGTGAGTCCCAGGGTATTGTTTTTATGTCACACATTGGGCGACCATAAGCAACAAGGCGAGAGACAACGCGTCTTTGTCTTTAGAAATAGCAGAGCAAAACAAGCATAATGCAACAGGCGAGCCTCGCAACACGGGTCGACGTTCCGGTCAGGGAATGTCAGCCACGACACGCTCAAGTGAAAGGGACGACTGACACGGTATAGTATGGACTTTACATACATCCGCGTTGCGTAAGACCTTCTTCCCATCTGTCAGGTTTCCGACGTCTCGCGACGCCTGTGGAGATACCTGTTCCGTGCGCATATCTTGGGTTTCTCCGATTTTACAGTGGGTCTAGATCACGACCACTTGCGACCATTGACAAAGAGCGCAAAGAAGTGCGATGTCGACTAGAGCGACGTGATTTGAGCGTCTCGTCAAATTGATCTTCAATAAGGATGGCGCTGCCTGCTGTAGCCACTGATTAGCGGCATCCGGAAACAACAGTAGCTTACGTGTTCATGGTCCAGCGACAGAGGCTATACCATCGTTCTTATGACTTTCTACGCACCGCCCGTGTACACAGATAGCGTTGGGTGTACACACGCAAGCAGACAGGAGTATGTGCGCTTGACAGAAGGTGATAGCCAAGATCCAAGGAAGATGTCGATTCAAACGCTTAGTGCTATAGCGGATAAGGCTACGATCACCGCTCTCACATGGCTGTTTTGGTGTTGTTTTTGGCGTTCAAGAAACGCATGGAAGGGAACTGCAAGCACTGCGCTTTATCATAAAAGATGTAACGGCCGTTGCCGGCCGTTGCACCGGCTGAGGCATACTACGTCAGGCTAACATTTACAACATATCCTCGTGTAATGATCGGTGTTATGGCTAGAGGTAGCTGATCGAGTAGTAACACGATAGTATGTGTTGTTTTCCCCCTGCTTTTGGTGGGCTGGTTGATCACAATGACATCAATAAGGCTTTCGTCTTTTGGCTGATTGAAATGGATGGCCCATCTTGCCTTTGGCGAGACCGCAAATTCTTCGAGCAATTGCTCGAATGATGCCTGATGTCAGGCTAAGGCTGAAATTGATAATAGAAAAAAAAATGACGGTGTGGGATGCATTCACCTTACAAGAAGGACATGAGCTCTTTTCTTGCTGCACAACAGATGACTTATTTTGTTGCGAAGGAAGTTGAATTTCTTTTCTGGCGACATGTTCTGGTTGCCTTTCTGCGAGGAATTGTCGTATTTTCTATAGAGGAAATATATGTCTTCTTTTCTTTTTTTGAGAACAATTTTTTTTTCGAAGAAATTTGTTTTCAGGTGACTGGCCAGGAGTCGTATCTTTTCTTCATAAAGAAAACATTTCTTGGGTAGCAGGCAAGAGGACGAAGCAATGTTTCGTGTTCTTCATGAAAGGCAAATATGCTCTCTTCAGTCAAAAGAAGTTCTTCGTCTACTTCGGGTATGACTTTCTTCGCGAAGAAAAGGAAAGTTGTTCTTCAAACATTTTTTCATTTCTTTTCTTTGCGGAAAATGCTTTTCTTCATGTCTGTTGTCGTACGTTCGACGACATGGAAACGTATCCTTGCATTCTTGACAACGTGTGTCGTAGCAGTGTCAGTCGCAGATACATAAGTTGTATGTACAGTGACTGTGTCCATGTCGCAGAGAGTGTCAGGAAGTGAGACGCTGTACTACAACAATACAGTCATAGAACATCGAGCAAACCAGGTCACGCATCCGGTGGGCAAACTGTTGCCGCGTCAACCTTAAGATACATAGCATCGTTATAATAAGCTGTCTGAATCAACATTATTGTATCATAAGCCTTCCGACTCGATATTTCATGAGTTGCAGAGTAATTTGCGGTGTCGAAGATATGTTTTTACTTTATTTCTAATAAGTCGCTCATCGACGCTGGCCCATTCCTTATTCTCTGGTAGGGATCGGGAGTACCTTTGCGAGACGCGCCGCTCATGATGTTTCTCTTTTCTTCGTGAACATGTCCTTTCCCACCTCCCCCACTTCCACCCTCGCTTGAGAGACGCCCTAACGAACGTTTCAGGCAGTCAATGTTAAAATCAATCAGGCCTTTCTTTTGAAAATTTTCCGCCCGCATCAGTCCGACAAAGGCGAGATAGCTGTTTGGATAGTCAAAATGAAAGTTAGATTTGACATTCGAGGTGGTGCACAGATACAAATTATAACCGCATATTTTCGGTTGATATTCACGCGGGTCGCAACAACAAATCCCTATCCGTCCGGCCCTCGTTACTCACTCGTCCACTTCTCGGAGGTAGAGGACCATGCCATTGCTAAGGTGGATCGTCGAGGAGGAGTCTGAGTCGTAGACTGGGCCCTGCGCCTCCCCCTCCGCGTCGTATTTGACACTATAGCATCAGAAAGTGAGAGCAATGTATTTTCAAAGAAGTGAGAAGGGGAGAAAATGATGTCGCCCATCACAGCATCCCTCACAGCAGCATTTCGGAATTAAAATATTGTAGCCGTGCATATGCGCTACCGAGTCGCTCAAAGAACAAAGCATGCTACACTTCCCATGGAGTCACCCGAAAATCATGTTTCGGCCCAGTGGCCCCCCAGCCTGCCTCTCTTCCCCCACGACATACCCATAGATACAGGAGACGTCAACGACCACGTCGATCATATCCACGCACATCTCGTACGTCTGCATGTCAACTGGATTCGAGTCCGTGGCCAGATAAAGGCGGCTGACCACGTCGAAGAGGAAAGATTTCTCCATCTTGCAGGCGCTGATTAGGTAGTTGAGCAGATTCTCCATCACGGGCAGCTGGTGAGTAAGGCGCTGGACGATCTTGGAAAAGGCCTCGAAGATCGAGTGGTCGTAAATCGAGGTGAGAAAACATGAAACCTCCACGTGCTCAAGGGAGGCGTCGCGGAGCTCCTGGGCGATCCGGTGTTGGACGTCACGCTGGCAGTCGACCTTGTGCTCGTCCGAAAGGAAGAGGTCTCCGTCCACCTTGTGGATGAAAACGACCACATGTAGCGACGGGTTCACGCTCTGGCCCCGGGCCACCAGGTCCACGAGACGGGTCAAGGCCTCGTGGTAGGGCTCGTCCTGTGCATCCAAGACGAAGACCAAGGCTGCGGGGACGCCGAAGACGCCGACTTCGTCCAGAAGCTCTCCCTCTTTCGGACCCTCCCCTTCTCCCTCCTGGGTCATGCTCCCGCCCAATTCCCTTCCCCCTCCCCCTCCCTCCCCTCCGTTACGGCTCACACGATAGAAAAAAAAATCTCCGGGAAAATCCCAGATTTGAAACTGCAGAAAGGGGTTGTTGTTGGCCAAGCGGATGTCGACGGCGTGGGTACTCTCCAGAAACAAAGTTTCGTGGGGAGGCATTTTTTGGAAAACGACGCGTAAAATGCTGGTTTTTCCACTGCGACGGGGGCCCATAAGAAGGATACGGGGCTTGGTCAAGTCGGTGAGCTGAGGGACCGAGAAAATCATAGTGCGAGGGGGGGAAAGGGGTGGGGCAGAGGAAGTGAGCCAAGGAGCTAGAGAGGGCTCACTCAGACACAGGACAGCTTCCCCTCCAACCAGGCATAAGGGCACGTAATGACAATGGGATTAAAGACAAATTGCCAGCTTTGACACTGAAATAAGCCGAAACTCGTCCATGTACAATTCGTGGCAAATGCACACCGAAGGAGTAGGGCGGGGGTAAAGGAGTGACGTTTACGAGTGAACTGTTGCTTCACGATGACAATTATATGGAAAAACAGAGCAAATTACAATGGAAGGATGGCAGGAAATATTGCGGCTCACAAATTACCATTTGCTGCTCGTCAGTGTACTCAAGAGCCATCGCAGCTCCCTCCAATGAGGCAGGGTGCCTTACGCCTTACACTGGCCGCGAGCTATCTTAGGAAACGAGGCCCAATCTGTGTATTGAGAGAGGTATGAGTCAGATGAGATTAGAAAGCATGTCAAAATGTGCGAGACGTAGTGATTGAAGGAAAGTTCACATCACAGTTAGAAATCAACGCTCGGGGGTTACTGCAAGCCAAGACGGGGAGCAGGAACGCCCGCCATATTTTTAGTGAAGTCCTCCTCGGACGCGGCTTTTCGCTCACTTGACCATTTTTACGGCTCATCTGATTCTTGGCAGCCGTATTTAACTTGCCTGCCTTTGGCACGTACATCTCTTGGGTCAAGGTCTGCGCATTTTTATTCCGTGGTGGTTGGATACTAAAGCACTGCAGACACGAGCCCTAGAGTACAACACGAACGAGCGCTTCTGAGGACCCGACTGGTGCCCACAAAACAAGAAAACGCGGTGGATCGATGCATCTGCCTTGGACTGGAGTACGGCAGATATTTGTGCTGCTTCATTTTGCGTGTCTGTGGAGTAGCACCTGGTCTTTTTGGGCGAAACCCGTGCTACGACGAAATCTCGACCATCGGGCCATAGGAGCTGCTTTTGCTCCTTGCTCTCCGCTTCGACTGCCTTTTACTCGTATGCAAGCATCAATTTTGTCTACGTCTACTGCCACGCCTTTGTCTGGCGCCCTCGTAAACTCCACGTCTGCGTCCGGGCAAGACCGCGGCGCCTACGACGACGCCCTCACGTTGTACAAGACTTTGCGTGCCGATGACGATTCCTCCATGGCCGACAAGGTGCACACGGCACTCGACGTGGTGGAGCAGGCGCTACGATTGTATGGCCCATCGCATGTCTTTGCCTCGTACAACGGGGGAAAGGACGCAGTGGTAGTAATGCACCTCCTCCGCGCGGCCCTCGCCCGCCATGTCCAAGCCTACGACCTCGACAGCCCCGCCCCTGCAGACACCGCCTCCTCCTCACCGTCCTCGGGCCCCAGCACTATCCCTCGCCCTCGACTGGTCTATTTCGAGCAACCGTCCACTGAGTTTCCGGAGGTGAAAGCCCTGGTTTCCCAAACTACTCAACGGTACGACCTTGATTTGCGCGTGTACCAGGACGTGCCTTTTGCTCAAGGGCTCAAGGCCTGCATCGAGGGCGAAGGCGGCGCGCCTCTGGCTTTTCTATTGGGTACCCGGAAAGGCGACCCGAACTGCAAGGAGCAAGAAACCTTCGCGCCAAGCAGCACCTGGATGCCGGCCTTCATGCGCGTCAACCCGATCCTGTCCTGGACCTACGGGGAGATATGGCATTTTTTACGCCGCTACAATCTGCCCTACTGCTCCCTGTACGACCAAGGGTACACGTCGCTGGGGAAGGTCGATGACACAAGGCCTAATCCGGCCTTAGCCAAGTCGCGGGCCCGGGACGACGCGCAGGAGGGAGGGGAAGGGGGAGGCGCGGGTGGGGTGGGCGGAGGGGAGTTCTACCCGGCCTACATGCTGACGGATTGGGATCTGGAGAGGGCAGGCAGGGTGGACAAGAAGAAAGAGGCGACAGCACGAGCCGTGTCCAATAAGGGGGTGGAAGGCGATGGGTGTAGAGCGGTGGAGGAGGCGGCGGCTGCAGCAGCAAAAGCGGCCGCGCAGGGGGAAGGGAAGACGCCAGTCATGTCCGCAAAGGCGTCAAGTAAAGGGTGGAACAAAGCCAGCGGTGGCCAGAGCAAAGAGGCGGCCGAGGGCGGTGGGTCGAGGGAGAGCGTGAAGACGGCGGGGCTGGTCATTATCGGCGACGAGATCCTGAAGGGGAAGACATCGGACACGAACTCGCTCTATGCGGCGAGGAGATTGCGGGAGAAAGGTGTGGCAGTGCAGCGAATCGTGGTCCTTTCTGATAACCACGCAGACATCGAGCAGGAAGTTCGACGACAAGCCTCCTTGTTTGATGTGGTCATCACGAGTGGGGGAGTGGGCCCTACCCATGACGACCTAACTATTAAGGCCGTGGCGGCGGCTTTGGGGCAAGGCGTGCAAGAAAATGAAGAAATGATCCAGCGCCTGCAAGACGCCTATGGGGTAGCCTCCAGGGATGATCTAAGCGAAGGACAACGAAAAATGGCCCTCCTTCCTGAGCAAGCCCGCCTACGCGTCCCTCCCCCACCGCCCTCCCCGACCCCTGCACCCACTCCCCCCTCCGCGTTCACCACAGAGGCTGCAACCGTGGCAGCAACCACAGCCACGGCAGCAGCTGTGGTTGCGGTCGCTTCCAAAACCAAAGTGTGGCCCATTTTGATGTGCGGAAACGTCTACGTTCTTCCAGGAGTACCGTCCTTTTTCGAAGCCAAAATGGACACCATCGTCGACCACTTCTTGAACCACTTCCCCATTTACACCCGGAAAATTGTCCTGGGATTGGACGAAGTGGAAATCGTTGAGGCGTTGAACCAAGCGGTGGCTCATTTCGAGCCAGAAGGTTGCGTGTTTGGGAGCTATCCATTCTATGGGGAGACCCGCCCGCGGGTAGTTATCACATTAGAAAGCGGGTGCGAGAAGACGGTGGAGGCGGCCACAGCGTTTCTGATCGAAAGCATACCTAAAGAGGCGGTTTTACAGGTGGGCAAGGATGACGATTTGAGAGGCGGAGAGGGGCAGGTCCTCGATGGAGAGATACAAGGAAGGCACCCATTGTAAAGGAGTCAGATGGCAGAGGATATGGTAAATCTCAGCTAAATTTAAGGGGAGGGAAGAGATAGCTCTCAGAGCCGAGCCGTGGGAGAGAGCGCAATGTCTTCTCTCCAAAAATAAGTAGTCCGCCTGTTAGGGTTACAGGGACTCCACGCTTTATCTCTTCTTCGGTTTATATGTTTTGACCGGATCCTTCTTTCTTTTCTTCCTCCCGCCTTCCCGAATCATTCAACTTCTGGCTCGCCGTCTCCTTCCCGTCTCTTTTTTGGCATCCTTTTTCAATCCCTTCTTTATTCCAGTAAAAGGCCCATCCCAGTCAATGCAAATCAAAGACACCCAACCCCCCGCCTGCTTATTCTAAAGCAGCGAATATACATGACAAGCTATCGCATTTGTCTCACCACAAGCTATCGCATTTGTCTCACCAACGACTGCGACGTGCCCAAAGAAACATCCCACCCAAGTTTTGACGTGAACCACCCCTCTCCCAGCTCGCCCCCCTTGCCTTCCTCTTCCTCCAGCAGACTCCCACATTTAAGGCCACACTGAGTCAGCATCATGAAGCACGCGCCTTGGTTCGATCCGAGGTGTTGATGGGATACGGCAGCTTCCTTAATTTGAAGGCTGCATAATTTACTTTCCTCCTCTCCACAATCTTTCCGATTGTGCCTCCTACGCCGCTCTTTCCCTCCTTGTCGGCGCAATCTCACCACATGCTACTGGAATCAACCGCCCAAAACGGTCTCCTAGAGTCTAAGCTATGAGCATTACTGCCCCACAGCAGAGATATAAGCCGACTTCAGAAGGACGGCCACCCCCTCTGTCGCGCATTTCGCGCCCTCCACACCTCCCCTTTATCCCGTAGATACCCCCTCGCATGCTTACTGCCGGGTCCTCCTGTGTTCATCTCCGGTGCCTTTCGCACCCCTCAGAAGAAGACACCGTCATCCTCATTGCCCTCCTTGATCGTCTCTATGTAGGTGGCCCACGTCATCGCCGACGCCGACGGGCTCTGCAGCAACTCCGGCACAGGCTGCTCCCCTGTAAGGTCCCTCCCTTCTCGCGCCCGGCGGCCGCCAGCCAGGTCCCCGAGCGAGAAATTCTTCTTCATGCTCGCCACACCCACGGAGCTGGTCGTCAAACTCTTGGTCAACACAGGCCGCCCTGGCTCCTCTTCTGCGTCCGCGCTCGACTCACAACCGCTCACAAGCTGCCGTAGGTCGACGCTGGACATGAAGCCCCGGCTGGTGGACCGTGTGATCCGCGAGCACCGGGCGATCGAGCCTAGCAGATCGTGCACTTCGTCCACGTCATTCAAAAAGGAACGGGCCTGGCTAGGTTTCTTCCCGACGGTACAGCTGAAGGCCGCGACCGCGTTAGGGGGGAAATTGGCGGCGTAGTCTGCGGCGGCGGTGAACATACTCTCATCGCTCGCATCGTCTCCCACCACCAAAAGGAAATCCACCACTTTGCCGTGCTCAGCCATCTCCCCCAGGACTTTTTCCAAGAAACTGCCCTTGTGCACCCCCTCCGGCCGCACTTCCAGGTACCCTCCTTGCAAAGCCTTGTTTTCCCCGCGCAAGATTTCCACGCCCGCCCCCCGCAAGACGCCGCTCAAGTGATCCTCCAACTCCTTGCTCTGCATGTGCCCGAACTCGGGATCCGCGTCCCTGTACTGCCAGAGCAGAGCGCTCCCTTTCTGTTCGATGTAGGTGCCGTGGGTCCTCTTCACGTACACGTCCATGATAGCTTGGGTCAGCTCCATCCAAGAGGAGTCAAAGGAGGGCAGCATCATTTCCCAACCCCCTCCCACGGTGGGGGAGTGGTTGGGGGGGTGGTGGGCGTGGGGCATTTTGTAGAAGAAACCGTGTTCCGCGCCCAGACCTGGACAAGCGGAAAGGGGGGGGGAAGGCAGGAGGAAGGGAGGGGGTGGTTGACGGAATGCAATCACGAAAGCAACGACCCCCCGGTGGTAGACCCGGGTCTAGTCAAGGGAAGGGAAGAAGAAGAGAGCGCGGTAAGATCCCACCTACCTAGATTCTCCACCTCTCCGAAGCCTTGCTCCAAAGCTTGTCGCTCCATGCCCGTGACCACAAAGCAGGCGTTCTTGAAATCGTTGCAGAGATCGCGCAAGATGGAAAGAAGGTGCTTGCTTGGACCCTGAGATAGAAAAGGGGACAAGGCATGGTCACGCAGAACCGTGGCGAGAACAGCACAACGACAAGGGGGGGGGCACGTGAGGGGGGAAAAGAGCAAGCGAAGGGGCCTACGCACCTTACGATGGGCCAGCTTGTTGCTGACCGCGTAGTACTGAACGTTCTCCTTCTTCTCGCTCCCACTCACGAGCGTGCCCCCGTAGTCAAGCATGATGACACGGTGCGTGCTCTGCCGGTACGCGCGTGCCACGTCCTCAACGCGGAGGGGGTGAAAGCCCTTGTCCATCCCCAATACCCGGTAGTGCAAGCCGAGGCCCACGCCCGAGTAAAAAGACCGGTCCACGTCCTTTTTCACGCGTTTCACGTCCATCAGGATCTGGTACGCCCACTGCAAGACGGTTTGAGAGTTGACAAAGCGCCAGTCCCGGGCGTGCCGGGCCAGTCGCTCCTCCCGCGACATGCCCAAGGCTCGCGCCATCAGCTCGCCGGTCCCCTCGATCTGCCACGGGTTCACGAACATGGCCCCCAGCAGGACGCGCGTGCACGACACGAACTCGCTCAGGATCAAGACCCCCGGGAGGGGTGTATCCTCCTCTGTTGGCGGCGGGCATTCTACTGTCCCTTTGGCCGCCCCCTCTGCGGGCAAGTCCACTTGGCTCGAGCGGCGACTGCTGCTCGCAGAACCCCCCTCCTTCCCTCCCACCACTACCGCCTGCGCCGCCACAAACTCGAGGGGCATTCGGTTCAATCCGTCCCGGGGGCTCGTGACGATGAATACGTCCGCCATGGCCAAGAGAGGCATCCGGTCCTGAAGCCGCATCTGCCGCTCGTTCCGCTCGATGAAGACCACGGGCGGGGCGGGCAGGTCGGCATGGGCCGCATTGATGGACGTCACCATTTGCCTCACCTCCCGCTTGGTCCGGGGGTAGTCCTCTCCACGTTCGCTGGCCGTTATTCCCACTTGGAAGAGCACCACCTTGCCCTTCCACTCTGGGTGCGCAGCCAGAAACCTCTCAAAAGCCAGGAGCTTTAGGGGAATGCCACGAATCCGCTCCAGCCGGTCGATGCCCAAAATCACCTTCCTTCCAGCGAACTGCTGTCTAAGCTTGTCCACCTCCAGCTGCATCTCTGGTTCTGCGAGCATCAAGTGCCGGATGGCCGCGCTGTCCACCCCCACGTGGATGGAGGAGATCGCCACGGTCCGCCCGTTGTAATGCACAGCCATTTGCCCCCCTTCCATATCGTACGTCACACCCAATATGCGCCGGACGCAGGTGACGAAGTGCCGGGCGTACTCGTACAGGTGGAACCCGATGTGATCGGCGTTCAACATCCCGCGCAACAAGTCTTCGCGGACAGAGAGCGTCCGGAAGATCTCGGAGGAGGGAAAAGGCGTGTGCAAGAAGAGGCCCGTCTTGGCGGTGGGCAGGGACTTGGTAATGAAGGAGGGGAGGACCAGCAGGTGGAATCCATGGATCCAGATCAGGTCTCCCTCGTTGTAAACCTCCACCACCTTGTCCCGGAACCGCATGTTCACGTGGGAGTAGGAGTGCCACACCGAGTCCTGGGTTTTCTGGTCCCAGAAACGCGTGGGGCGCGAGCCGTACACGTCCAAAATGTGGTGGAAGACCGGCCAAAGCGTACCCTTGCAGAAGGTGTTGTAGAACTTGTCGTGGATCTCCGGGTCGATAAAGACGGGGACGCAGTCGAACTTGCGGAGGGCACGGGCTAAGCTTTCTTGTTCCTCACGGTTCAGTTTCCCCCCGATCTCGGCGGGCAGACGGACAGTCCCCACCCACGTGACCCGGAGCCTGGTTCGCAGCGAGAGCAAGTTTTCGGTGTCCCACGCGATGATCCAGTCCCTGGCCCCCTCCTCCTCCTCTTCCTCTTCCCCGCCCTCGTCCACCCGAACACCGGGCAACCCGGCGTCTCCGGACCGCTTCTTTATTCTCGACGCTGTTTCCGTTTCCCCCTCGGGCAAGGACGGCGCCCGCGACACAATCAGCGGAAGGAAGTAGCTCACCACCACCACCCCATCCGAGGGAGAGATAGACACCTCGTCGGGGTCCAAGAAGGCCTGCGCCGCACTCGCACTCCCTCCCCTTCCTCTCTTGTAAGCGACGGCCGCGCCGCCGCCCCCACCTCCCGCCTGCGACGCCGTACCGTCCCTCGACCCTTTCCTTCCCCCTCCTTTCAACGAATCCTCCCTCCCCAAGCGCAGCGACACGCTCTTCATGGACGTGTGCGGCGTGAAGCTCTTCACGTCGATGGGCGCATCTCCCAAAGAAGAGGCCGTCGCCTCGGCGTCCTCCCGGTTGATCACAACCTTCGATGGCGGCTCACCCCCTTCCCCCCCAACCTCCCCCTCCAGCGTTTCCTCCGCGAAATCAAACCGACGCAGGTCTTCCTCCACCTGTTTCGCCGTCCCTTCTTCCCATTGCACCCCTTTCTCTTTTCTCTCTACCGTGGCGGCGGCGGCGGCTAAGGCAGCGGCGCTCCGGGGCAGGGGTACAGGAGGGAGGGGTGGAGAGGCGCGGGGGGAGGGGAGCACCCCGAGCACATCGGTAATGACCTGGTCCTTGGTGATGTGCATGGTGCGCGTGCCGTCTTTGCCAGTGCCGGCAGGCTCCCAGTGGGAGAATACCTCCCCTTCGAAGATGGCGTACTTGTAGGTCAAGTCCGTGTCGTTGGGCACCGACACTGGAGACCCATGGAGGGGGGAAAGGCGGTAAGGAGGGGAGGGAAATGGAGCTCAAACGATCAGAGCCTGCCGGCAAGAAGTCAACACGCACAGACACACCTCCCAAGAGCTCGCCCCCTTCTTTTCTATTCCATCCCAAGCCCTACCCCAGTCCGAGCTCCACCGCGGGTACTCCGCAGGGGTGGTATACAGCGCCACGCCGCTCAGCGCATCATTGTCGCCCAGGGCAGGCCCGCTTCCGGTCACGAAGATGGCTTGCCCGTGCCCGAGGGGGGCTTCTACATGGAACTGAACGCGGGAGAATTGCCGTGCTCTGGGCATGGCACTGGAGACGTTTCGGGTCGCGATTAGGAAGTGAGCAGGTGCTGCGCCGTAGGTAGAAGGGATAAAGGGCCCGAAACTGTTTGCTACTTCCACAGCGATTTCTTTCTGGACGGGAATTCTGGTTTTACTGCGAGGTGCAGCTCCTGTACCGCTGTCAGCGTTATCTTGGCCGCTTTCCTACACTGGAATGCCGTATCGCGCTTCAACACCGCGAGACCATCGGCATCTGGTACCCTTTCTCGATCCCTCGATGCGTACGCTGCTCCTTACTGATTTTAACTTCAAGGTTCTTGCCCTGTTCTGCTGCTTCTTGTCCTTTACACCTATTTTTCGGAAACCAGGACGAGAAAGGGGATGAATGAGAGAGGAACCTGAAAAGATTGGGGGTGCTGTGGAAGACCCGCAATCATTGAAGGGACATTTTTCATGACTGCACGCTACCATGCAGTATTCGTTATTAATACTCAGCTAGGTATCGAGCCACTGCATTGAGGCGCAGGCACCCCAACCGGCCAGAAACACAATTTCTTGCGGACGTCGCGCTTAACCTTATCATCCTCATCACATCCCTATTTTCACTGCCGCATTCTTAGTCACATCAAACACCTATATCGACCGCTTGCACCATCAATACATCTCTTCCTTACAATTGAGACGTTCTAACAGAGGTGCTAGGGCGAAGGGGAAATGAAAAGCGTCAAATGGAGGGCCTGACTATCTCATAAGAGACAAGGATAGGTCAGGGGGTCTGCTATAAACGAGACTCAAAGAAATCAAGGGATCATGCACCTGCACTACTGCCAGCCCGTCCCCGGGGAAAACCCTGCGATGTAAGGGCACGACTGAAACATGCATGCACACAAGGTGTGGCCTAATACGGCTCCGGCGGTCGACTCCGTGGTACTCGCGCCGTTAACCTCCGTGAAGAGGGAGCGAGCTGCCCTCCCTCCCTCCTCCTCCCTCAAGCCTTTCCGGCCAAACCACCATGCCCAAATCCACCTGTTTCCTTCCGTCCGACCCGAAAATGCATGGATGACACCACGAAGAGGTGCGCATCCTTTCCCATGCACCCAGGCGTGGTGTCGCGTCGCAGTGGTCGTGTCTACACGGCGACTTGTGTTGAGGATGACATCACGACCCTCCCATCTTGAAAGGTTCTGTCGCCCCGGCGGCAGGACTCTCCAAAAGACATAAGGGCCGTATTTATCGGCCTCCTGCACACATGCTGGTTGCGAAAGCCACCAATTTTTATTCAACTGTCAGACCTGTCATTCTGTTTGCACGCCAGACACCGGAATTCTCGGACTCCTGACTGAGAAAGGGGACATTCACAAGGCCGGCGCGGCCGGAAACCTCCCCTGATCCTCGTATCGTACACTTTACGCGTTCATTGCAAGCATTTACAAATGTCGCCCCGTCATAATGTCATACTAAATATTTTAGGTGTAGGAAGAGGTGGATAAGGCACGTATACGTCATTCCGTATGTTGTCACCCATAGCGGAGTCGCCGCTTAAAGAGCAAGCTGCCGAGCAAGACGAGGAAGGAGAAACGAAGAATGTGAACCATTCACGCGACGTCGAGCATGTAGTGGAAGAGGATGAAGAAAATTTGCTGTCAGCCGATGCTTTGAGAAGGCGGATCCAGGAATCTACCCGCTGCGGGAAACCATTCCGAGGGACTCCGGTAGGCCATAAAAGAAGGAGGGGGGGAAGGGAAGTAGAGGCGCGGCGGTAGAGAGTGATTAAGCACGAGGAGATCGTGTATCGGAAGATTTAAGGCATGAGGATACATTAAAGTGCTTTTGCCGTGAAGAGACCGAGACGGGAAAGGGGGGGACTTTGGCTTGGAAACTCATGCCATCTCTGCCGTGTCTACGGTCCCTCTTTTCTTCGATCTCGCGCCTTTTCGTAGATGGAAATGGAGAGCGGGTGTGAAGCCTTACGAACCCCATCGCCATGGCTGTCGTCGGCGCCTTATATCAGCCTTGGGACGACGTCCATGCCCTCCTCCGCGCCTGCCGGCCACCTGGGGGCCACGCACTCCCCCTTACCCTCGCGGTCAGCCTCCTCCTCAAGAACAAACCCATGGAGAAGGCCTTTGGACCTGCTTATATCCACCCGAAACATTGTGGGGCAGATTTTGAGCTTCTCGAGAGGGGGCATGGAATGCCCCCTACCTGTGCTGTATGACGAGGACCATCCCGACCCCTTCGTAAGTAAGCGTGATGTGATTGCCCAGCCTTGCCACGCACTTGTGCCTCTGCAATGCTGCATGCCCCATGCATGAAAGCGTGCGAGCAGGCTGCAGCCATCTGGGCCTGTTTGCAGTAGTGCTATAGAAGCTATTTTTCCGCGTCACCATTTCCCTGAATCTCTTCCCTTCTCCCTCCACCCTCCAGGAGTGCCTCTGCAACCTGATCAACATGCCACGCGTCCCAGCGGCCCGCCACCACTACCTGATCTACCTATCCCCTCCCCCGCCCTCCTCCTCCCTCGGGCCCTCCCTGCCTTCCTCCTCCTGCCCGCCGCCCCCTGGCGGGCGTTTGTACACAGTCGGGCCACACTGGGCCGGCGTGGTCTTCACAGTCTTCCTCGTCTGCCTCGCATCTTTCCTCTTCATTTCCCATGTCTGCGTCCCCCTCGGCCCCTTCTTCGTCCTTGTCGCCGGTGTCTACACGGGCCTCACCCTTTTGACCCTTCTACGCACCGCCTGTCTCGATCCGGGCCTCATCACGCGCTCCGTCCCGCCCTCGTTGCCCCGCCGGAAGTACTGCAGCATTTGTCGCCTCTACACCGGCCCTACCGCCCGACACTGCGAAGACTGCGGCGTCTGCATCGAAGGGATGGACCACCACTGTCCCTGGATGGGCCACTGCGTGGGGAGTGGCAATATGGGGGCTTTCCTCTGCTTCAATTGCGTCTGGCTCACCTACGTCTTGTTCGTCTTGGCCTGCCTGGCGGCGCAGAGCGGGGTCTTTGGGAACGCGACACGCGTGGAAAACTAGGGGGGTAGCTGGCGGCTTCTCCCATTCCCTTCGTGCGCCCAATCCTGGCGGCTTTCCTGGAAGCCCAACCCTCGATGTCGGGCCGGGGACTTGAGCATCATGTCTCCTTAACTACCTCGCTTTTGCTCAGGAACGTCTGTCTAACGGCGTGCAGGGGCCTCGATGCAATGGTTGGGGTGCGCGTTGTAGGGAATGTAGCGGGGTGTGGCGTCGAACACCGTCAGGAAAGGAGGGAGGTTTCAGGATTTAAAATCAGGTGCGAGGGCACTGCCGGAGCGTGGGAAGAGACGATGGGCATCCAGAGGCGATGAGTAAAGCACAGAGGTGCAGGAGGAAAGTGAGGCCCGAAAATTTAAGACTGAAGGCCCCATGTCGACAGGAATAGGCAAATGAAGCAGGCAGCGTGGGGAAGGGAAAGACCGACCTAGTAAAGTAAATGCCTAGGCACAGGGCACCCATAAAATAAATTTAAATCGTTCTCATGGGCAGGAAACCTGTATTTCTCTTCTTTTTGGCAAACGCACCTTGTTTTAGTGCCATGGAGCTATTGCACTCATCTTCGGGACGGGGCCTTGTCGCCCTTTTTCCCTAAAAAATATTTGATGTTAACGTAATCTTCTCCATTGGATACTCAATGGCTCCTCCGCATCTATCCTTAATTTCCCACGGTGCTCGCGGAAGTTGCGGCGCCAAATTTCTTCCCTTGCCTGGTCATGTCCAGTCGACATCCCTCTCCCTCATTTCAAGCACGTACCAGACAACATGCATGCACATATGTACAGGTGCCTCCTCCCCCCCCCGGCTCAATAGAATGATCCTACCACCCTGACCCTGTGAGCAGTCTGGCTGCTATCCTTTCCAGTCCCGCCGACGTTGCTGCAACAGTGCAATTAAACGGCCATGATTCCTGCCTCTGCAGCTGCCCACATGTCACAACCCCCTTCTCGTTTGTGAGGCCCTACGCACTACCCTAGCATCCCTTTTTTACAGACTCTAAGGCTGTGCCCCGACACGGGGCTACGCGACAGCATCGATCGCAACGGCTTCCCGTCCACGGGCGTCTCGCTCTCTGTCAATGATGTTGCTCACACCATCCAATCCCAGCCACACATTACTTTACCCAAACCTCGACCACCTGGCGGTTTAGACTCGTCCCAGCGGGCAAGCCCCCCCGCTCTTCTTTCCCTTTCCCCGCCTCTTCTTCTTCTTGTGTCATCCATAGCTTCGCTGCGAGCCCGTCGAGAAGATAGGGATACCCTTACCGCCTCCCTTTCCCTTCTTCTTCTGCTGTTGGTGTGGTTGCAGTGGCTGCTTCCCAGGCCTCGGCGGCTCTTTCCCGTCCGACGCCGTGGGAGGGATGGAGGCCCCAGGGCTGGCCTGCCCAGCCTGCCACATGCCGCAGGCCTCGCTCCTCTCCGGGAGGGAAGACGACGTACCCGAGGTAACCGAGAACGGAGTCCGCCCCGTCCAGACCCCCCTCCCTCCCTCCCCGCCTGACCCCGGCTCCGGTACGCGCCCCAAGGGCGGGGCGGAGGCACGGAGGGAGGGAGGGGAGGAGCAGTCCCTGCCTCCTGAGCCCCCAGTCCCGGACGCCCCGCCAGTCCCTCCGTTCGCTGGCACAGCCCCGGATAAGGGCGGGGGCTCGGACTTGCGGCCTGGGGGAGAGGAGGACATGGGCGCGGGCGAACCGCCTCCACCGCCTCCCAACGCCGGGAACATTTCCTCTCGGAGCATCGTCGTCGCCGCCCCCCCTTTCTTCCGGATCACCTCGGCAAAGGACGACGTCAGGGCGCGACGTTCCTCAGACGGGCTCCCACTCAGCACGCCCCCCTCCTTCTCTCCTTCCTTTCCCCCGTCCTCTCCCTCACCTGCCTCCTCCCGCCTGTCCCCGCCCGACACCATCCTCGCCGCTTCCCACGGCTGCGGCCCATTCAAGTCCACCCCCTTCTCACGCTGCGCCTGGATTCGTCGGATTTCCTCCTCCGTCAGGCTCGACCTCCGCCCTGCCTCCCGCACGGCCTCCCTCTCCACCTCCCGCGCCCGCCGTGCTGCCTCCCTCTCTTCCGCCCTCTCCCGCTGCTTCCTCCGCTGCGCCCGCTTTTTCATCTCCGGCTTGAAAAGCTCCAAAGTTGGCGGGGAGAGGAGGGCGGGGGGGAGGGCCAGCTCGACCAGCTTCACGCTCGAGTAGAGGGGGAGGTGCTTCAGGAAGCCGTACCGGCCTGTAGGGGGCGGAAAGAGAAGAAGGACAAGGCGACGAGCATGTGAGTGTACGACACAGTGAGCTTCAGAGTATACGGTGAACGGCTCTCCCGCGTACGTAGCCCCACGCTTCGCCGGAAACCCGCCGACCATCCACACAGGGCCTTTCGGCCCATGCGCACACAAGCAATTCCCCGACAATCCCCTCCCCCATCCGTTTCCCTCACCTCGAAGCTCCGGCGTCAGCACCAGGGTCTCCGCCTCCAAAACCGTCCCCTCCACCACCTGGGGCAGCAGAGCGTGGCGCCCGCCCGCCTCGGCCATCAGGCAGCGCATGGTCAGTGGGTGGAGGAAGGCGAGCTGGCCGTCCTCGAGCTGGTAGAAGTGGGAGGCCTGCGAGTCCAGGCCCTCCCCGCTGAGAGACGAGGGGCCGAGGGAGGCCGAGGGGGAGGACGGGCAGGCTTTGTCCTCCCGGGCGGAGGAAACGTCGTCCATGGGAAAGGGAAAGCCGTCGGCGGGGCAGGAGGCGGAAAAGCCCCCCTCCCCTGGCTCGCCCCCTCCCCCTCTTCTCCTCCCTCCCCCTTCCTTCCCTCCCCCAGACTCGCTCGTGCCTTCGCTATGCCCACGGGGCCGTTGAGACGGGCGCGGCGTCGACGCCTGCGCGGGACCCGAACCTCCAACGGGCCCTCCCCCTTTCCCTCCCTTCCCTCCTCCTCCCCTTCCGGCGGCGTCCTCCCGACCCATCCCCGCCCGCGCCCCGGGCGGTCCCTCGACCAGGCCCTGGCCTCCCGGCCTCCGAGCAGCATATTTCTCGCGCCGCCGGTCCAGCATCTTCAAGGCCTCGTCGATGAAAGGGATCCACTCGGCGCCCTCCACCCCGACGCTTTCCTCCCGCGCCGCCACCAACTCCGCCGCCTCCCGGGTCAAGGTCGCCACTTCTTGCTCCCACGAGGAGAGGATGAGGCGGGAAAAGGCAGCCTCGGGCGACCCCACGCGAGGGAGGAGAAGACGCGGCAGGGGCGTGGCCGAAGGGGGGGAGGAAGCCCGGGTACCCAGGAAGGACACCTTCCCGGAGGAACACTTTCCTTCCTCCTCCAGGGCCTCAGCCAGTCCGGGGGGCCAGCCCCCTTCCTCCTCACTCCCCACGCTGCTACTCCTTCCCCGCACCCGGTTCCCCCCCCCTCCCCCTCCTCCCCCTCCTTCCACCACCCGCGGC